>ERZ808240.1545-NODE-1545-length-28051-cov-52.509716_pt1 | contig 28051 bp, 21 predicted proteins | sample MGYA00521084_ERZ808240 | MGnify/ENA primary metagenome ERZ808240 (study PRJEB31516, sample SAMN03275571) | gut metagenome | biome: mammalia-associated habitat; material: feces | host: Papio cynocephalus | place: Kenya | collected 2012-08-06 ... | reverse complement strand
GCTGCAAAGCCGCGCATGCTGCAAACATCCGCATGGCGGTTGTCATCGCCTTCCCGCCCCCTGGGGTTTATATCGGTTTACATTCAAAACCAACGCAACCGCCTCGCGCCCGCCCTCACCGCTCCCACAGAAGATATTGCTCTCCCACGGATCCCGCTCTAAGTTTGCACGGATGCACATTGGGTCCCGTCACTCCAAATTCCGGAAGAGCCAAAAAAACTCGCCCAAGCCACAAAATTATGGCGAAAAAGTTTGGAGCGCATGAATTAAAACCGTATATTTGCAACATCAACAAAACCGCAAAAACAAGCCTGCGCCTATGATTTACGTCGACCTCGACACACCAAGCCCCATGCCGCTCCCCTTCTACCTGGCCATGGAGGAACACGTGGCCCGTCGGGTCTACCAGGGAGAAGACTGCTTCTTCATGTGGCAAGTGAACCCCACCGTCATCTTCGGCCGCAACCAAGCCATCGACAGCGAGGTCAACATCGACTACTGCAAGGCACACGGCATCCAGTTCTACCGGCGCAAGAGCGGAGGCGGCTGCGTCTATGCCGACATGGGCAACGTCATGCTCTCCTACATCACGGGCCAGGAAAGCGTCGGCGACTGCTTCGCCCGCTACATGGGCCTCCTCACAAGCGCCCTCCGAGCCATCGGCATACCCGCCCAGCGCAACGACCACAACGACATCATGCTACAGGGACAGAAAATCTCGGGCAACGCCATCCTCCACCTCCCCGACCGCGTCATCGCCCACGGCACCCTGCTCTACGACACCGACATGGACCACATGACCCACGCCATCACGCCCAGCCGGCAGAAGCTCCAGCGCAACGGCGTCAAGAGCGTGCGCCAGCGCATCACGTTGCTCAAGGATTACACGCCCCTCACGCTTGAGGAGATGAAAGCCAGGCTGCGGGCCGCCATCTGCTCCTCCACCGTCACCCTCGGCCCCAAGGACCTGGAGGCCATCGGGGAGATAGAGAGGCAGTACCTCGACCCCGACTTCATCTACGGCAGGCGCACCTGAAGGCCGCGACGCTCTGCAAGCCTGCCAACCGACCGCACAAGAGACCATCACTAAACCACAATACCTATGAACAAACGTACATGCCTTTACGACCGTCACGTCGAGCTCGGCGCGCTCATGCAACCCTTCGGCGGGTTTGACATGCCCATACAATATTCATCCATCATCGACGAGCACAACGCCGTGCGCCAGCATTGCGGCGTCTTCGACGTCTCACACATGGGCGAGGTCTTCGTCTCGGGCGACAACGCCGAGCGCTTCGTCAACCACATCTTCACGGGCGACATCGCGGGCGCTCCCATCGGCAAGATATTCTACGGCATGATGTGCTATCCCGACGGCGGGACGGTCGACGACTTGCTGGTCTACAAGATGGGCCCACAGCGCTTCTTCCTCGTCATCAACGCCGCCAACATCGACAAGGACATGGAGTGGATCAGGGCCTGCGCCGAAGGCTTTCAGGTCGACATCGACGCCTGCTCCGACCGCTATGGCCAGCTGGCCGTGCAGGGCCCCGAGGCCGAGGCCGTCATGGAGGAGGTACTGCAGATTCCCTGCCGGGAGCTGGTGTTCTACACGGCCAAGACCGTCAAGACCGACGGCGAGGAGGTCATCGTCAGCCGCACGGGCTACACGGGCGAGGACGGATTTGAGATCTATGGCAGCCACGGCTACATCGTCAGCCAGTGGGACAAGCTCATGGCCAGCGGCCGCTGCAAGCCCTGCGGTCTGGGGTGCCGCGACACGCTGCGCTTCGAGGTGGGACTGCCCCTCTACGGCGACGAGCTCTCCCAGGACATATCGCCCGTCATGGCGGGCCTCGGCATGTTCTGCAAGCTGGACAAGCCGGAGTTCATCGGCCGCGACGCCTTGCTCAAGCAGAAACAGGAAGGCGTGGCGCGCCGCCTGCGCGGACTCATGCTCGACGACCGTGCCGTGCCGCGCCATGGCTACAAGGTGCTGAAGGACGGGCGTGAGGTGGGCGAAGTCACTACAGGCTACCGCCTCATCTCCGTGGAGAAGAGCTGCGCCGTGGCCTTGGTCGACGCCTCCCTGAAGCTCGGCGACCGCGTGGAGGTGCAGATCCGCAAGAAGACCTTTCCCGCAACGATTGTCAAGAAGAAGTTCTACGACAAGCATTACCACAAGTGACCCTCCCCCCCCTCCTCCCCAAACTTGGATGCGAAGGACGATGCGTACCTCATCCGGGAAAGATGAGACCGCAAGCCCGTTTTTCACTACAGAACAATAACCCTTAATCAAATAAGAACAATCATGACCTATTTTAGCGAGACCCACGAGTATGTTCGTGTAGAAGGAGAATTTGCGTATGTCGGCATTACCGATTACGCACAGAAGCAACTGGGCAACATCGTCTACGTGGACATGCCCGACGTGGACGATGACGTGACGGCAGGCGACGTGTTTGGCGCCGTCGAGAGCGTCAAGGCGGCCAGCGACCTCATGTCGCCCGTAAGCGGGACGGTGGTCGAGGTCAACGAGGCACTGGAGGACAGTCCCGAGCTCATCAACCAGGACGCCGACGCCAACTGGATCATCAAGGTGAAACTTTCCGACCCGTCGGAGCTTGAGTCGCTCATGGACGAGGCCACGTACAACTCAAAGAATCAGTAAATGCACCCCTATTTCCCACAAACGCCAGATGACATCCGGCACATGCTCGAGGTCATCGGCATTGGCTCCGTCGACGACCTCTACAAGGATGTGCCCGAGAGCGTGCGCCTGAAGGGCGACTACGACCTGCCACCGTCGCAGAGCGAGATGGAGATACGCAGAAGGCTTGACCAGCTGGGCAAGCTCAACAAGCAGTTGGTCTGCTTTGCGGGCGCTGGCGTCTACGACCACTACACGCCCGCCATCATCCCGCAGATCGTGGAGCGGTCGGAATACCTGACCAGCTACACACCCTACCAGGCGGAGATCTCGCAGGGCACCTTACACTACATCTTCGAGTACCAGACCATGATGGCGCGCCTCACGGGCATGGAGGTGTCCAACGCCTCGATGTACGACGGCGCCACCGCCACGGCCGAGGCGGCCCTGATGATGGTGGCCGCCACCAAGAAGACGCACCGCGTGGTCGTCAGCGACGGACTGGACCCCAAGGTGCAAGAGGTGGTGAGCACCTACGCCCACTTCCACGGCATCGAGCTGGTCACCCTGCCCACGAACGGGGGTACCACCGACTGCTCGACGCTCGGCGCCACGCTGGCCGAGGGTGGCGTGGCAGGCGTCATCGTACAGCAACCCAACCGCTATGGCATCATCGAGGACTTCAGCGGGCTGGCCGACCGTTGCCATAAAGCCAAGGCGCTGCTGGCCATCAACAGCGTAGCCGCCGACCTGGCCCTGCTCAAGACGCCGGGCGAATGGGGAGCCGACATCGCCGTCGGCGAGGGGCAGAGCCTGGGCATACCCATGTCGTGGGGAGGCCCATACATCGGCTACATGTGCACCACCGAAAAGCTCATGCGCAAGATGCCGGGACGCATCGTCGGACAGACCGTCGACCAGGATGGCAAGCGCGCTTTCGTGCTGACGCTCCAGGCGCGAGAGCAGCACATCAGGCGCCAGCGCGCCACGTCCAACATCTGCTCCAACGAGAGCCTCATGGCCCTGTGGGTCACCATCTACATGGCTGCCATGGGCCCCAACGGACTGCGCGAGGCCACACAGATGGGATGTGACGGCGCCCACTACCTGCACGACCGGCTCTTGGGAACCGGCCACTTCTCCGATGCGTTCCCCGGAAGGGAGTATCTCAACGAGTTTTGTGTCCGCTATGATGGTGACCTGCACGCTCTTCAGGAGCGATGGACCGACCATGGGTTCATGGGCGGGGTAGCCATCGCCGACGACACCGTCATGCTGGCCGTCACCGAGCAGCGCAGCCAAGAAGAGATTGACCAACTGGTGGCACTGGTTCCGTGAAACACTTCTCCTACCCACCTAAAACTTTCTGATTCATGAACAGCAAACTATACGACCGCCTCATCTTCGAGCTAAGCCGTCCGGGGCGGATAGGCTACAGTCTTCCGAAGAGTCCCTTCCCACGCCACAAACTGCCACAAGGCCTGTGCCGGGAGACGGAAGCCGCCCTGCCCGAGTGCGACGAGATGACCGTGGTCCGCCACTACACCAACCATAGCGGCAACAACTTCGGCGTGGACAACGGCTTCTACCCCCTTGGCTCCTGCACCATGAAGTACAATCCCAAGATCAACGAGGAGGCGGCCAGCCATCCCGACTTCAAGAACCTGCACCCCCTGCAGCCTGCCTCCACGGTGGCGGGCGCGCAGACCATAGCCGACGAACTGAAACGGATGCTGTGCTCTCTGACGGGCATGGCCGACTTCACGCTGAAGCCATGCGCCGGCGCTCACGGCGAGCTCACGGGCCTCATGATCATACGCGGCTACCACGAGAGCCGCGGCGATACCAAGCGCACCAAGGTGCTCGTGCCTGACTCGGCCCATGGCACCAATCCCGCCTCGGCGGCTGTCTGCGGCCTCGATGTCGTCGAGGTGAAGAGCAAGACGGACGGCACGGTCGACGTGGACGACCTGGCCACCAAGCTCGACGACTCCGTGGCGGCCATGATGATGACCAATCCCAACACGCTGGGCATCTTCGAACACGACATCACACGGATCGTCGACATGGTGCACCATTGCGGCGGACTGATGTACTACGACGGGGCCAACCTCAACCCGCTGCTGGGCGTGTGCCGACCGGGTGACATGGGCTTCGATGTCATCCACGTCAACCTGCACAAGACATTCTCCACGCCACACGGCGGCGGCGGACCGGGCAGCGGGCCTGTGGGCTGCCGCAAGGGCCTGGAACCATTCTTTCCCGTGGTCAACCCCTACCACGGCAACTTCCTCGTGGAGATGCGCGCCTGGACGTACATCCTCAGTCTGGGGCGCGAGCACATCAAGCGGGTCGGCCCCCTGGCCACGCTCAACGCCAGCTACATCAAGGCTTCGCTACAGGATGTCTACGAGTTGCCCGTCAAGGGGCTGAGCAAGCACGAGTTTGTGTTCAATGGCCTGCGCGACAAGTCGACGGGGGTGACCACGATGGATGTGGCCAAGCGGCTGCTCGACTTCGGCTTTCACGCGCCCACCATCTACTTCCCGCTCCTGTTCCACGAGGCGATGATGATCGAGCCCACGGAGAACGAGAGCCTGGAGACCATCGACCGCTTCATCGCCGCCATGCGTCAGATAGCCGAGGAGGCGAATGCCGACCCCGAACGGGTGAAGACTGCGCCCCACGACACTCCCATCAAGCGAGTGGACGACGTGCTGGCAGCCAAGCATCCTGTGCTGACGCTCCCCGCGACAGACAATTGATTTTTGACAACCGGCAAATAGCTCGAGAACATGACACAGACCGATCTATTGATCATCGGCAGCGGACCTGGCGGATACCAGGCCGCCGCCTATGCCGCCCGGCAAGGATTGCGGGTGGTGATAGCTGAGGAGCGCATGGTGGGCGGCACCTGCCTCAACTGCGGTTGCATACCCACCAAGGCGCTCATACACGACGCCGCCCAAGCCACAGGCGACCCCGCCGAGGGGGCGCGCCGCCTGGAGGCGGCCATACGGCGCAAGGACCAGCTCGTCGGCAATCTGCGGGCGGGCGTGGAGGCACTGCTCAGCCAACCGGGCATCAGCCGGGTGCAGGGGCACGCCGCGTTCCTGTCGCCCTGTACCATTCAGGTGGGCGACAACGTGTTCACGGCCAACGACGTCATCATCGCCACGGGCTCACGGGCCAAGATACCGCCCGTGGAGGGCCTGACTCCTGACGAGGTGCTTGCCAACCCCCACGTCGTCACCTCCAGGCAGCTGCTCGCACAGGCCACCCTACCCCGCCGTCTCTGCATCGTCGGGGCAGGTGTCATCGGCCTGGAGATGGCTTCCGCCTTTCGGTCCCTGGGAAGCGAGGTCACCGTCATCGAGTATATGAAGGAGTGCCTGCCTGCCATGGACCAGGAGATGGCGCGCCGCCTGCGCAAGGCGCTGGAGAAGCAGGGCGTGACCTTCCACATGGGCTGCAGCCTGCTACGCGTGGAGGGCGACACCGTGACCTACTCCAACCTGAAGAAGGGAACCGCCGAGACGCTCCAGGCCGACAGCATACTCGTGGCCACGGGGCGACAGGCCAACGTGGACGCACTGGGACTGACTAACACCCCTGTTGAGGTGGGCAAGCACGGCATCGTGGTCAATGACAACATGCTGACCACCTGTCCGCACGTCTACGCCATTGGCGATGCCAACGGACGGCAGATGCTGGCCCACGCCGCCACGTTCCAGGGTTACCGCGCCGTCAACCACATCCTGGGCCGCACCGACCACATACGGCTCGACATCATGCCGGCAGCCGTCTTCACGCGTCCCGAGGTGGCCTCGGTGGGGCTCACGGAGGACTTGTGCAAGCAGCGGGCGATGGCCTTCACCACCCACAAGGCCGTCTACCGCGCCAACGGCCGGGCGCAGGCTACCGAAGCCGCCGACGGCTTGCTCAAACTCGTGTGCGACGACCAGGGCAAGGTCATCGGTGCCCACGCGCTGGGACAAGAGGCCGCATGGCTCGTCCAGGAAATGGCTTCGCTGATGAACTTCGACGTGACACTCGACCGCCTGGCCGAGATTGTCCACATCCATCCCACGCTGGGCGAGATACTCCTCGATGCGGCAAGCCACTGAGCGGCCGGCAAGTCACTTGCCGCCTGCGTCAGCAGAACGGGCAAGAGTTTTCATGATCAGTATGCTGTGAATAGAATGTAAACCGATGATACTTTTTTGATGGGTTTACATTCTATTATAGAGCCTACACGCTTCAATAAAAACCAAAGAATGTGATAGAATTTATAACGGTTTACATTCCCCGCCGCACCCCTGCGCGCGGTAGGCAGTGTGAAAGTCTTACCTCACGCGGTAAAGGGTCACGGAGCTGTTGAGTCCGGAGGGCATGGGCGCCCAGTCGGCATAGGTGGTCTTCTGGTAGTGTATGTTCACCACGTTAATCTCCTCCATCTTTCGCCAGGGATAGCCCTTCCGGTCGAGCTGAGCGATGCGGTTGGCCGGAAGGTTTGTCACTTCGATGCGTATGCGGTTGAGCCCAGGCTTGAGCAGGCCATCGAATTGCAAGATGAAGGGCGCCGCCCAGGCGCACCCGACGAGCGAATCGTTGACATAGACGCGTGCGCTCTCACGCACGTCGCCCAGGTCAATGGCCCAATGGTTGCCCTCTTGCAGTTCTTTCTTGTTCATTCTCACTTGACATTCGTAGATGCCCGTGCCCATGAGTTGCCGTAAGGTGTCGTTTAGGTTTTCCCACGTGCGCAGATGGCTGATGGAGAGTTTTTTGTCGTAAGCGGGCACCGCATCCTTGAACGAGAGGGTCCATCCGTTGTTGAGCGTCTTGCGGTGGCTGTCCGCAGGCGTTGTCATGCGTTTCGGCAGGTTAGCCAATTGCGTCGCGAGCGAGTCAGTCCTTTGTGAGAACGTCTCCAAAATCAGCGACTCGCCAGAGCGTAGGTTGACCCGTATGGAATCGTCTTTCCGTGTGACTTGGTAGCGTTGTCCGTTCATCGGGTCAAACCAGACGGCTTCTTCGAACGGGACCGAAAGGGTCGTCGTGGCGTCGACATCTTGTCCCGAAAGGTTGGCCATGAAGTAGTGATAGCCCTGGTCGTTGGCCCTGCGTATGAGGCGCAGGCCGTGTTTCGCCTTGAGCTCCTCGGCCTTGGACGCTTGAGCCATAGCGCGGGCGTCGGTGCCCACGATGACGGTCGCCCCCTGGAGGCGCAGGCTGTCGATGTGCTGTCTGACGGCTGTCGTGAGCAGGTTGTCCTTGTTGGGCAGGATGAGCGCCTTGTATCGGGTGCCGTCGGCCGTCTGGAGCATGCCGTTGGCGTATCGCGTGCGGAGCAGGTGGCGCTCGCTGATGTAGTCGCAGTCATAGCCGAGACGGTCTATCTCGTCGATCGTCTGTGCAAACTCGGGAGCCAGTTGACCCATAGTATGTATAGCAAACTGCATGAGGCGCTTGCCCTGGCTCTGCTTATTCCACAGGTCGCGCACGGGCACGAAGACCAGGAAGTCGTTGTCAGGGCGTCCCCATTGCAAGAAGCTCTGGCAGCGGGTGATGTAGCTCATGAGATAGGGCGCGTCGCGCCAGATGGTGTTGGTGGGACTCATGTCGATGCTGGCGTAGAACTTCCATCCCGGCCAGGGGTCGTCCTTGGGCGAGTAGGCCGTGCCGTGGAAGAACATGTGGTTGACACCACCCGCGAACATCAGGTCCATGTCGGGCTTCATCTGCGCGAGCGATGTGCGGAAGTGCTCAGTCAGCCAAGTGAAGGTCTCGCTCGAAGTGTAGGGCTTGCCGCAGATGTGCGCGGCCGATGACGCCCACTTGTACATGGAGAAATCAGAGTCGTTCTTGCGTGTGAAGCCAGGGTCTGTGCGCAGCCCCTTGATGCCGAAGTCGGAGAGGCCGAAGCCCTCGATCTCGGGTATGTCAACGGCCGAGTAGCAGTCAATGAGGTTGGCTGGCGAGCCATGCGCCTGGTTGCGCGTGATGGCTCCGTGGCTGTGTGCCCATGCCGTCCAGGTCTGCGTGAAGTTCTCCAGCAGCAGGTCGCTCAGCGTCTCGCGGTAGTCGGCCACCACCTTCCGGTCTCCGTCCACCAGCTTGTCAAGGTTATCCTCGAGCGAGTAGCCCCTCCGCCGCTCAAACTCCTCAAGGAGACGCGTGGTGTAGTCGGCCTCCGCCACCTCGTAGCTGTCGTTGAAGAAGGTGTGGGGGTAAGGCGTGTGCGTGCGCTCGAAGGCGTCGGCGATGTGCTGGAGGTAATTGCTGACTGCCTGCCGGTCGAAATGGTCGACCACAAGGCCCGCTCCTCCGGGGGCGGCACGCTTGACGCGCATCACGCCATATTTCTGGTAGAGGGCGATGATGCGCCAGTTGCCCGCCTTCGGCAGTTTTCCGGAAAGAGTAAGGGAGGTCAAGACGTTACCATCTTGCTTTTGATCCACCATGACAGTCTTCTTTCCCGATGGTGTCGTGAGATTGAGATGCAGCCCGTCGCAGAAAGCGTAGACGCCCACCAGCCGACAGTTGGCGGCCTTCTTGCTGGGCGGGGTGAGGTCGAAGCCTTTGAGGTGGCGTCCTTCCGTATGCTTGTCCACGATGACCATCTGCGAGGCACTCTCCTCCATCGGTACCCAAGGACCGCCAAACGGCCAGCCCGTCCCGGTGGCCATGTCGACCTCTATGCCGTTTGCCGCGCCCTGTTGCTCGGTGTAGCGCAACATCTCCATCCACCGGTCCGACAGGTAGTCGATGTCGTTCCGCTCATTGTTTTGCACGCCATAGATGGGCGTTATCTCCACGGCGCCCGCTCCGCAGGCAGCATACTGCCGCAGGGACCATTCGAGGTTGGGCTTGTCGACGGCCGACCCAAACCACCACCAGCGCAGTCCGGGCTTGGCCTCTTGTCGGACGACGGGCCACTGTTGGGCGTGGAGCGCAAGCGGAAAAGCGCAGGCGAGTAGGAAGAAATAAGCTTTTCGCATGATAGAAAGTGATGTTTTAGTAGATGAAAAGAGGTAGGATGGACGTTTGCGAATAAGTCCGAGAGTGCCAGGCGGGCGCCGGTCGCTGCCCCATGGCTCACTCGTGATGGTAAGGCTCGCCCTTGATGATGGTGCAAGCCCGATAGATTTGCTCGGTGAAGACAAGACGCACCATTTGGTGGCTGAATGTCATTCGCGAGAGCGACACCATCTCGTTGGCGCGCTTGTAGACAGCCTCTGAGAAACCATAGGGGCCGCCGATGATGAAGACCAGGCGCCGCGCGGTGTTCTGTTTCTTCTGCAGCCACGCGGCAAACTCCACGCTTCGGTGCTCCGTGCCGTGCTCGTCGAGGAGCACCACGGTGTCGGAGGGTTGCAGCTGCTTGAGCAGCAGCTCGCCCTCCTGCGTCTGCTGCTGCTGCTCGGATAGGTTCTTGGTGTTGCGCAGCTCGGGTATCACCTTGATCTCGAAGGGCATGTAGTGGCCGATGCGCTCCGCATAGTCGTTGATGCCTGCGAGGAAATGCTTGTCCTGGGTCTTGCCCACGAGCAGGAGGAGGGTCTTCATGGGCGCTTGTCGTAGAGGGTCTTGCCTTTGCGGACGGGGCAGAGCGTCTCGTCCTGGTCGATCTTTTGGTATTCGTTCTTGCGCTTGGGGTTCATGGGGAACCAGCCTTTCTCCACGCGCTTCTTCTGCGAGAACAGCTCGCCGATGGACCAAAGCAAGCTGGCGCCGAGCACGCCGATGAGCGCCGAGGCGACGGTCTGCTCGATGAGGAGCGAGGCGATGACGCAGGCCACGCCCACCACGAGGAAGACGACCCAGGGGCGCGTGCCGTAGTAATACTCGGCCTTGATGACCAGCGGGTGGCAGAATCCTATGATGAGAAACGTGCAGACGGCGATGATGAGACCTGTGAAATACATAAGTGGTAAAGTGGATTAAATGGATGTGATGTGTTCTGTTGGCGTTGTTATGATATGCAAATTTATTAAATAAACCTGTGGTGTGCAAAATTACAAAAAAAAATATGGATGGATAAGTGCTAATCAGATTTTTTATGGTAACTTTGCGATGAAATAAGGACCAAAATTATTTTTTATATATTGTTATGGAAAACAATGCAGAATTGATAGCCCAGTGTGAGGCCAAGGCCAAGGAGTGGCTTTCGCCCTCGTTTGACGAGCAGACGCGCCAGGAGGTGCAAGCCATGCTCGACAACCCCGACAAGACAGGCCTCATCGAGGCTTTCTACAAGAGCCTGGAGTTTGGCACGGGTGGTCTGCGCGGCATCATGGGTGCCGGCACCAACCGCATGAATGTCTACAACGTGGGCATGGCCACACAGGGCTTCGCCAACTACCTGAAGAAGTGCTACAAGGACCGCAAAGAGATCAGCGCAGTGGTGTGCCACGACTGCCGCAACAACAGCCGCCTCTACGCCGAGACGGTGGCCAACATCTTCTCGGCCAACGGCATCAAGGCTTACATCTTTGACGACCTGCGCCCCACGCCCGAGTGCTCCTACGCCATCCGCTACCTCAAGGCGCAGGCTGGCGTGAACATCACGGCCAGCCACAATCCCCGCGAATACAATGGCTACAAGGCCTACTGGGAGGATGGCGCGCAGGTGCTTGCGCCGCATGACACGGGCATCATCGACGAGGTGAACAAGGTGACAATCGATGACGTGAAGTTCACCCCCAACAAGGAGCTCATACAGGTCATCGGCGAGGACATCGACGAGCCTTACCTCCGCCAAATCCGCACCATCAGCATCGACCCCGATGTCATACGCCGACAGCACGACCTGAAGATTGTCTACACACCGCTCCACGGCGCCGGACGCGTCATCATACCGCGCTCGCTGGCTTACTGGGGATTTGACAATGTCCACTGCGTGCCTGAGCAGATGATCAAGGACGGCAACTTCCCCACCGTGGACCGGCCCAACCCCGAGTTTGCCGAGGCGCTGACACTCGGCCTTCGTGACGCCAAGGCGCTCGACGCCGACATCCTGATGGCCTCAGATCCCGACGCCGACCGCGTGGGCATGGCCTGCAAGAACGACAAGGGCGAGTGGGTGCTCATCAACGGCAACCAGACATGCATGATCTTCCTGTGGTACATCATCGCCAACCGCAAGGCCACGGGCAAGCTCAAGCCTTCCGACTTCATCGTGAAGACCATCGTCACCACCGAGCTCATCAAGAAGATCGCTGACAAGCAAGGCGTGGAGATGCGCGACTGCTATACGGGCTTCAAGTGGATCGCACGCGAGATTCGCCTCTCTGAGGGCAAGCAGCAGTATATCGGCGGTGGCGAGGAGAGCTACGGCTTCCTGGCCGAGGACTTCGTGCGCGACAAGGATGCCGTCTCGGCTTGCTCCCTGCTCGCTGAGATTTGCGCCTACGCCAAGGACAAGGGCAAGACGCTCTACGACATCCTCATGGACATCTACAAGGAGTATGGCTTCTCCAAGGAGTTCACCATCAACGTGGAGCGCCCGGGCAAGACGGGAGCCGAGGAAATCCAGGCCATGATGACCAACTTCCGCGCCAACCCGCCGAAGGAACTGGGCGGATCACGCGTGGTGCTTTGGAAGGACTACAAGAGCCTGCAAGCCACCGACGCCGAGGGCAATACGACCAAGCTCGACATGCCGGAGACCAGCAACGTGCTGCAATGGTTCTGCGACGATGACACCAAGGTCAGCGTGCGTCCCTCAGGCACAGAGCCCAAGATCAAGTTCTATATTGAGGTGAAGGGCACCATGACCGATGCCGCCCAGTATGAGGAGCTCGACCACAAGGGCACCGACAAGATTGAGGCCATCAAGAAGAGCCTCGGCCTCTAAGCCTTCTTGCGCATAGCGCATCCATCACATCACAAGAAGCCATCTTCCACGTGTGGGAGGATGGCTTCTTGCGTTTTGCAGATTTGCAGATGGGGAAGAAACATTTTTCTGCAATTAAATGGCCTGGTGAAGGTGATTTTTCGTATCTTTGCAAGTGGATTCCTCATGAAGGGTCTCCAAGACATCGCTGGTAAACAAAAAGCATTCGCTATTATTTCGCGTTCAGCCAAAAGCCTCGGAAACTTATTGGAAATAACGTAACAAGAAATAATTGTGATAAGGTGTTCGGTATGGATGCCTTAATCCGTTGAGTATTAGCAATGCATCACGCATAGGCGTGGTGTGTTCTTATTTGACGGGTTGAGGTTTCCATTCCGAGGCTGCCTCATAGCTGAACGCAATAAGGCGCATCGCGCCCTTTTTGCGTCTTGGCGTGACTTGATAGTTGTGTGCTCGTTTCATCATCTAACTATCAATCAACTTGTTATGCCAAGAAGAACTATTGACAAGGCCAAGGCTGCCAAGAAAGACGAGTTTTACACGCAGCTGGAAGACATCAACAAAGAGCTCAAGCATTATCGTGACCATTTCCGTGGAAAGATTGTGCTGTGCAATTGTGATGATCCGCGTGTGAGCAATTTCTTCACTTACTTCGCTTACAACTTTGAGTTTCTCGGTCTGAAGAAACTCATTACCACTTGTTACAAGAACCAAGACGTGGACTTGTTCAGCCAAAGCCATTGCGAGCATGCCGTTTACCTGGAGTACGAAGGCGACAAGAACGGCAATCACATACCCGATGCCGAGGAAATCGGGGTGAAACCACTTGCGGGCGATGGCGATTTCCGTAGCCGGGAGTGTGTGGAACTCTTGAAGGAAGCCGATATCGTGGTAACCAATCCGCCGTTCTCCTTGTTTCGGGAATATATCGCCCAACTGATGGAGTATGACAAGAAGTTTTTGGTGATTGGAAATCAGAATAATGCAACTTATAAAGAAATTTATCCCTTGATAAGGGATAATCGAATTTGGCTCGGGTATCACACGGGTGATATGTCTTTTAAGGTGCCTGATAATTATGAGGAAAGGGCTACTCGTTCTTGGATAGATATTAACGGGCAAAAGTGGAGAAGCTTGGGGAATATTTGCTGGTATACGAATTTGGACATTAAAAAACGCCATGAAGACATGCCGCTTTATAAGTCATATTCTCCAAATGAATATCCCAAATACATCAACTATGATGCGATTGAAGTTTCAAAAACAGAGCTTATACCTTATGATTACGATGGTGTGATGGGGGTACCTATTACTTTTTTGGAAAAGCACAATCCTGCCCAATTTGAAATTATAGGCATTGGGAATGGAGGAGAGCTTGGGGTCGAATGTGGAGTAAGTTCTAACTTAACTCCAGAGCAATGTGCTGCTTTGTTGCGTGAAGACAAAAGTTTCAGAAGGGGCAAACTTTGCTATCGCTTGCCTAATGGAAAACTAAAAGGCTGTTTTGCAAGATTATTAATCAGAAAAATAAAATGAAAGAGATGGACATCAAGCCACATTCCATTCTAGTTCGTGACCTTGTGGCAGGTTACTCTAACGACCCCAACCAGGGTGTTTATGCCTACGGCGGGAAGCTCAACGTGCGCCCTCCTTATCAGCGTGAGTTTCGTTATAATCTCAAGCAACAGCAAGCTGTGATAGATACCATATTGCAAGGGTATCCACTCAACATCATGTATTGGAGCGTGACGGATGATGGCATCTATGAGATGATTGATGGGCAGCAGCGTACACTCTCCATCTGTGAATACTATGCGGATCATGGTTTTCACCTGGTGCGCGAGGGTCGTCCCGTGCTATATTATGACAACCTGACGGACAAGGAAAAAGAAGACTTTCTCAACTATGAGTTGACCGTCTATTTCTGTACGGGCACAGACAAGCAAAAACTCGATTGGTTTCGCGTGATCAACATTGCTGGTGAGAAGTTGCTCGACCAGGAGCTGCGCAACGCTGTCTATGTGGGACCCTTTGTGACCGATGCGCGCCGCTATTTCAGCAAGAACCTTTGCGTGGCCTATAAGGTGGGGAACAAATACTTGAAAGGAACGCCAGTGGAGCAAAGCTATCTTGAGACGGCGCTGAGATGGGCGGCACGCCATGACGGGGTGGTGGACGCAAGCCCGATAGACAAGTATATGGCTCTGCACCAATGTGACCCCAATGCCAACAAGCTGTGGGCCTACTTCATGCAGGTCATGACCTGGGTGCAAACAACCTTTCCCCACTATCGTCGGGAGATGAAGGGACTTGACTGGGGCGCGATGTTTGATTCGTTTGGTGATGGCGACTACGATGTGGACGCATTGGAAAAGCAAATCGCAGAACTGATGGAAAGCGATGAAATCACTCGCAAGGCAGGCATCTATCGCTATGTGCTGAGTCACGACCTGCGCGACTTGTGCTTCCGAACATTTGATCAGCGACAGAAGCGCGAGGCTTATGAGCGGCAGAAGGGCGTCTGTCCGCGTTGTGGCAAGCATTTCCCGATTGAGGAGATGGAGGCCGACCATATCAAGCCTTGGATAGAGGGCGGTACCACGGTGGCCGACAACTGCCAGATGCTTTGTCAGTCGTGCAACAGGCGTAAGGGTGCCAAGTGATGGCAGGCGCTTCATGGGGTGGGCACGTCAATGGAAGGCCCGATAACGATGGATTTTCCCTTGATTTGGCACAAAATGCAATCCTTGTGCAAAAAAGTAGGCGAAAAGTTTGGAGGTTTCCAAAAAAGTCTGTACCTTTGCACTCGCAATTCAGAAATCAAGCAACCAAGCAATTCTGAAGCGCAGCAAGGTCATGCGTCCTTAGCTCAGCTGGTAGAGCAACTGACTCTTAATCAGTGGGTCTAGGGTTCGAATCCCTAAGGACGCACAGTTTTCAACAAAAGCCCAGTAAGTTGAAAAGCGTCCTTAGCTCAGCTGGTAGAGCAACTGACTCTTAATCAGTGGGTCTAGGGTTCGAATCCCTAAGGACGCACCACAGAAGCCCAAGTTCTTTATGAACTTGGGCTTTTTTTATTTTCCCCTACCCCACTCTTTTCACGAACGCATGTAGAACTGGTGCGCATGGCGGATTGCGTGTGCATGGGCTGATCCCTTTAAGGGGCCTCTTCCGGAATTGGGAGTGAATGGTTGGAAGCCCCCCAAAAACATCAACCCCAAAAAGCAAGGTCCCCAAGGAAAATGACTGTTGACACTTGACGTGTAGTCATTTCCCCTGGGGACCCCGTAGCTGTGCAAGCAATCCGCTTATCTCACCACAAACTTCTTGCCACCGCGCACGTAGACACCCGGCTTGAGGTTTCTGGCACTCGTGCCCACAGGTTGCCCGCCGAGCGAGTGGATCATGCTGTCGGCCACAGGCACGTCGCCCTTGACCTCGCGTATGCCCGTGGCGTATCCGTTGATGAAGTCGAAGGTCACGACCCCGTCAGTCTCCCGGATGTGTGCCAATGCCTTGTCCACCTTATGACAGTCGGCATTGATGGCCGAGGGAGGCTGCGTGCCTGCATACCAGCAGAAGTTGGGTATGTCCATGTTGTCATTGAGCGCCGTCACCTGGCTGGTGCCCGGATAGGTGTCGCCCTTCATGCTCCGCTGGTAGACGACAAGGCTGGTCTGCGTGTACGACGAGAGGCAGGCGCTGTCGGCCGGCACCACGGCCATGCCCGGCCTACCCGGCTTGTTGTTGAGGCGCGTATTCATGTAGATGACGTTGTTGCCCACCTCATTGACGTGGTAGACGAGCAGTCCGTGTCCGGGCAGCGACTTGTTCCAGCCCTCCTTCTGGATGTTCTCCAGCAGGAAGTATTCCAGTGGCTCCTCGTCGTTCTGTATCTTGTAGACCACGCCCCCGTTTGCAGTCGTCTTGTCCATGGTCAGACCTGTCTCGGTCGACGTGAGCGTCACTATGCTGACGGGCCAGTCCATCTGCTCCTTCTCCCATGCCGTGTAGGCCGTGGGTCGGTAGCCGTTGTAGACATATTCGCCACCGTCCATGAGGTCCCAGTACTCCATCTCCTGGTTGTCCACCTGTGCCGCCTTGACGGTCGGGTAGATGTCGGGTAGTCCCATGGCGTGTGAGAACTCATGGCAGCTAACCCCCACACCCGTGATCATCCAGTTGGGGTTGTCATCGCTCACGATGAAGGGCGACAGCTCGCCCGCCATGCTGTACCAGTTGAGCTTCATCCCCTTGAACGAGCCATCGGCCGCTCCGGTCTTGGCCCACACGGTGTTGGCCCCTCCGCCGTTGTTCTGTCCCAGGCCCGCGTAGATGATGTAGACGCAGTCGATGAGCCCGTCACCATCGTTGTCATAGATGGAGGCGTCAGCCACCGAGTCGGTAAGAAGGGCGAGGGCATCGTTGACCAGCTCACGCGACTTCTCGCCAGCCGACGAGCTCTCAGGGCTGGCGCCATAGTAAGCCATGACCTGGGGCAAGGTGACAGGTCCGTAGACATCAAACTGGGGCGTGAACGCACCGCCGCTCATGTCGCAGAAGTATTGCCTGACGCTGCTATGGTTGCGATGGTTGCCGTTGCCAAGGTCATCAAGGTCGCCCTGACGGTTAAAAAACTGGTCGAAGGCCCTCTTGGGCTGGTTGACCGTGATGGCCGAGTCGGCGAAGTTGACCAGGACGGTCAGGATGCGTGGCGATCCCTTGTGGGCCATGTATCCGGGAGTGGGCTTGCCCAGCACCCTGTGGCTGCCGGGCGCGGTGCCTGTCGGCTGGTGGCGTCCGAAGAGGGGCGTGCCGTCGTGGCTGTCGAAGATGGGAGGCTCCATCTGGTGTCCCCAACGGTCGGTCACCGTGTGTTGTGACCATGCGCAGGTGCTGGCCATGCACAAGGCCGCGGCGAGGAAGAGTTTCTTCATGCTATAGAATTGTTATGATTTGTTGGTTGTCTTGTGGTGGTCGAAGTAGTATTGTCCCTTGTGCTGCGTGCGCCTGCCGTACTCGATGGCGTGGTGTGGGCAGTGGTGGTAGCACGTGAAGCAGGTGAGGCACGACCCGTCGTGTCGCCACTGAGGCTTCTGTCCGCTGCCGCCCACGATGTCGCCCACGGGGCACACGCTGGCGCAGAGGCCGCAGGCCACACAGCGGTCGCTGTTGAGGTGGAAGGGCTTGTCGGTAATGAGGTGGCGAGTGAAGAACGCGCCGAGCATCCGTGAGTTGATGCGCGGCCAGCGCCCCCTGTCGAGATGGCGTTCTCCTCGTGCGCGGCTGATGATGAGGGGCGTGTAGGCGCGCAAGCGTTCAGCCGCTTCCCGCTTCTTGGCTTGCTCCCTATCGTCTGTGTCCACATCCATGAAGGGCAAGCCCACGTATGACTCGGGCATGATGAGCGAGAACGCGGCGTCGAGGCCTATGCCCACCCGCCTCAAGTCCTTCTCCAGGATCTGGATGGTCTCGCCAATGTTGTCGCCCGCCGTGCAGAGGGCGTAGGTGTAGTGGCCCTCGGACTGCAAGCGAAGGCGCGAGATGAACTTCCTGACCAGCAGGGGCGGCCTCCAGCCATGCACGGGAAAGCAGAAGCCGATGCGCTCGCCCTCGGCCAGCGCGGCCTCGAACATGCCCGACGGGTGGTCGGGCATGTAGACCAGCCGTTCGCCGGTGGCCTGGCTGAGTTGCTGCGCAGCCCAGCGCGTGTTGCCTGTGCCTGAGAAATAAAAAATCATGCTTACAAAATTATGATTGCAAAATTATGAAAAAAATGGCACATAATCATGCTGGCCAATCAACAAATCACGTCTTTCCAGTGAGTTATGTGCCTTTTCCGTTTATTTTATCGCAACAACCCTGTATCATGTTGCGTATTTGCGCAATGCGCGATTTCCTGTCGGGAGTGAATCGGGTATAGTAGTAAAAGGCGCTCTGCAGGTTGTCGAGCGCATCGATCCATTCCTCGCGGAACGTGCAAATGACCCCTATCTTGTAGTAGGCGTCTCCCTTCTCGTTATCGTGGCAGAGGGTGAGCATCATCCGGTAGTTGTCGAGCGCCCGGTCGTATTGTTGCAGGTTGAACAGGCTCTCGGCGTTGGCGAAACAGTAGAACGACCGCTCCTGAGGCGCAAACTTAGTGAGCTTTGGCATAGCCTTGTCAAGACACTCGTTGGCGTGCTTGTAGTCCCATTCGTAGTAATAGCACACGCCCAGGTAAGCTTGGAACCTCGGGTTGAGTTTGTAGCGGCCGTCGAGGTCGCGCAGGATGAGCATCGCCTCGTGGTACTTGCCGTTCTGGAAATAGTCAATGGCCATGCCCAGGCGTTCCTTGTCCGGCACTTGCTCCCCTGCCCTGGCAGTTCCCGGGAGGAGCGCCGCCAGCAGGCAGAGGACGGCAAGGGCACACGACAGGGCGCGACTCATCATTCCGTGTAGAAGTTGATGAGGTCGCGGAGCGCCTTCTGGCAGGCGGGGCAAAACTCAGGATTCTGGTTGGTGCGCATGCGGCAGTCTTCACAGGCGCGGTAGACACCCTTCATCTTATAGCCGGCGCCTTCGTGCAGGCCCACGCCCGGCACCTTGCCGATCATCTTCTCCCACTTGCCCTTAAAGTCGACCTTCGTCGTGATGTTCTTCTCCCAGGGCTCCACGTCGAGCGGATACATGTTGACCTCCTCGGTCTCATAGGCATACTCATCGGCCAGTCCGGCGAAGCTGTGCCCGAACTCGTGTACGACGACGGGCTTCGACCACTTGTTGTGCATAGTCGAGAGGATGTAGGAGTTGAGGATGCCGCCTCCACCGTATCGGTCGGAGTTGACCAGCACGAGGATGTGTTCATAGGGTGTGCCCGCCAGCAAGTCGTGCATGTCCTTGAGGTGTGAGGTAGTGAGGTAGCGCTCGCTGTAGTTGGTGTCCCAATGGGAATGCAGGGCGGTGTTTTTCCAGATGCCCTTTCGCGGCTCGCTGGCACCACTCTCCTTCGAGGGCGACTTCACGGCCACGATGCCGAATCGGTTTCTCATGCTCTTGAAGGGCTCGTGGGAGAACAGGGCCTCCATGGCCGTTCGGGCGTCCTGGATGAAGGTAGCCATCTCCTCCGGGCGGTAGCCCTCTGCGAGGTAGGCCAGGCGTATGCAGTTGTTGGTGTCCTTCGGCTGTTGCAGAACCTCGTAGGGCGTGACGTTGCGATAGCCCATCGGGCGGATGAGGATGTCGGTGGGCACCACCTGGTGGGTGAGCGACGAGCTCACCTGGCGTCGGTTGTTGCGCAGGTCGAGCGTGATGTCGACCGTATCCTTGGGCATGGGCACCAGGAAGACGTTTTCAAACGACTTCTCCGTCCTGAGCGCCTCGGGCTCCTCCTGCCACTCCTGGAACAAGGTGGAAAAGGAGTTGCGGTAGATGACCCGCTGGGTCTTGTGGTCACGCACGGTGATCTGCCCGTTGCCCTCCACGGGCACGTCGGCCAGCCGCTTACGCTTGCCATACCAGCGTGGCTCCACGCAGAGCTCGTCTACTGCGATGTGCTGGGTGTCGTGGGTACCCGAGAAGATGTAGTCGATGCGAAGGGTCTTGTCCTGGAAATACTGGTTGAAATCTTGCGCGGTAGCGCTGACGCACCCCAGCAGGGCCAAGGCCAATGTTAAGAATGTTTTCTTCATGATATGTGTTGTTTAGTATACTCGCAGCACGTCGCCCACCTTGATCTGGTAGTCGGGCTTGAGATGGTTTTTCTTGTAGAGGCTCTTCAGTCTGATACCGTAGTATTGCGAGATCATGTACATGCTTTCGCCAGCCTTCACCACGTGCGGCCGCTTCTTGTAGTCCTTGGGGGCGCTGCGGCGTTTCTTCTTGAGGAAGACGATCTCACCCGCGTGCAGCACGTCCTTGCGGTTGCGCTCGTTGTAGCGCGCCAGTTTGCGGTAGCTCAAGCCCGTCTCCAGGCCGATGGCCTTGAACGTGTCGCCCTCACGGGCCACGATGTAATAGTTCTTGTTGAAGGTGTGGATGGGGTGGAGCCCGGCATCGGCGTCGGCGGGACGGTCGTTGCCCGACCGCTCAGCCATGAACTTGTCGTAGTTGCGCGCCTTGTCATACTGGTTGAGCTTATAGAGCTCAATGAGGTCGATGAGCCGCTTGGCGTAGTGGGGGTTGGTGGCGTATCCGCATGCCTTCAGGCCGTTGGCCCAGCCGCGGTAGTCGGTCTGGTCGAGCAGGAACAAGCGGGCGTAACGGGCGTTCTTAGCCAGGAACTTGCTGTGGTCCTCAAAACTCTCCCTCGCGTTGCCGTAGACGCGGAAACACTCGCCCACGGCATCATCGTCCTTGCTCATCGAAGGGCCTGTCCAGCCATGGCACTTGATACCGAAGTGGTTGTTGCCTTGTGTGGAGAGGACGCTCCTTCCGGCGCCACTCTCAAAGAGGCCTTGAGCCAAGGTGATGCTGGCGGGTATGTGGTACTTGAGCATCTCCTCGATGGCGAGATCCTTGTATTGGTCGATGTATGTCTGGTAGAGTTGGTTCCACTTCATTTGCGCTTGGGCCGTGGCCGTGGCGCAAAAGATGAGGAGGCAGCTTAATAATGGTCTGATACGGGGCATGTGGATAATTAAAACTTTACATTCTTTGCAAAGTTAATAAAAAAAGCCTATAGAACAGGGCTATAGGCTTTTTTTAACCTTTTCGTTAAGACAAATGAGCAGCGCGAAGCTTGCTTCAGCGCTATCATGGCGAGAAAAGGTGCATGCAGTGAACCTTTGGGACCTCTTTCGGAATTGGTCTCGTCACTCCAAGATCCGGAAGAGCCGTATTTTTTATAGGCAAGATTTGTTAGTTACAAGATTACAGGCTACATTAAGGTGGTTGCGATGTGCGCAGGTGGCTGACACGCGGTCCGCTCAGCCCTCGAGCGAGGCACGGTACCAGTCGTATAGCTTTCCGACGCCCTCGTCGATTTCCACCTTATGGTGCCAGCCCAGACGATGTAGTTTGCTCACGTCGATGAGCTTGCGCGGCGTGCCGTTGGGCTTGGAGCGGTCCCAACAGAGCTGTCCGTCAAAGCCGACCGTGCGCACCACACGCTCGGCCAGATCCTTGATGGTGAGTTCCTTGCCGGTACCCACGTTGATGTGGCAGTTGCGTATCTCGCCCAGCGACGGGATAGCGCCACCGCGTCCCTCCGAGTTGTTGCGGTTGACCTCGCCATCGGCCCTGACGCCGTAGAAGACCGACGAATACTTCTCGATGCCTATGATGTCCTTGAAATCGACATTCAGCAACACGTGCACGCTGGCGTCGGCCATATCCTCGCTCCACAGAAACTCGCGCAGCGGACTGCCGTCGCCCCACAGGGTCACCTTGTTGTCCTCGATGCCATAGAAGGCCAACGCCCTCAGGATACGGTCGCGGTCGCTGGCACCGTTCACATTGCCCTCGCCGATGACGGCCTGCAACTTCGCCGGTGGGTTGACGGGGCGCTTGTCCATATCCACCCGTATGGCATCCCAGTTGCCGTCATGGATGAGCTTGGCCAGGTAGACCTTGCGCATCATGGCAGGCAGCACGTGCGAGTTCTCCAGATGGAAATTGTCGTTGGGGCCATAGAGGTTGGTGGGCATGACGGCTATGTAGTTGGTACCGTACTGCAGGTTGTAGCTCTCACACATCTTCAGACCCGCTATCTTGGCGATGGCATACTCTTCGTTGGTGTACTCGAGCGGCGAGGTGAGCAGCGCCTCCTCCTTCATCGGCTGGGGCGCGTTTTTGGGGTAGATGCACGTGGAACCGAGAAACAGGAGCTTCTTGACCTGGTGCTTGTAGGCCTCCTCGATGACGTTGCACTGGATTTTCATGTTCTGCATGATGAAGTCGGCGCGATAGAGCGAGTTGGCCATGATACCGCCCACGAAGGCAGCGGCCAAGACGACCGCATCGGGACGTTCGCCGTCAAAGAAAGCTTTTACGGCCTGGCGGTCGGTCAGGTCAAGTTCGCTGTGGGTGCGCCCCACGAGGTTGTGGTATCCTCGAAGCTCGAGGTTGTGCCAGATGGCTGAGCCTACAAGTCCATGATGCCCGGCCACGTAAATCTTGCTGTTCTTATCCAAAGACATAACTCAAAAAAACGATGAAAGTGGGTTGTAAAAGGAAATGAATGAAGATGGGTTCTATCAATCAGCCATGCGGCGGCAATCAATAGAACCCACTTGAGATGGAGGCTCAGCCCTTATTCGGGCATCTGGGCCTTAAGATAAAGTTTGCGCACGAACTTCATGTCGTGCTCCACCATGATGCGGACGAGCTCCTCAAACGAGGTCTTGCGCGGGTTCCAGCCCAGCACCGTCTTGGCCTTCGTGGGGTCACCCAGGAGTTGCTCCACCTCTGCGGGGCGGAAATACTTGGGCTCAACCTCCACCAACAGGCGGCCATTGGCCTTGTCGTAGCCTTTCTCTTCTACGCCCTCACCCCTCCACTCGAGCTCGATGCCAACCTCACGGAAGGCCAGCGTGGCAAACTCGCGCACGGTGTGCATCTCGCCCGTGGCAATGACGAAGTCGTCGGGCTCGGGCTGTTGCAGGATGAGCCACATGCACTCCACATAGTCGCGTGCATAGCCCCAGTCGCGACGGGCGTCGAGGTTGCCCAGGTAAAGCTTGTCCTGATAGCCCTGCGCGATACGGCAGGCAGCCAGCGTAATCTTGCGCGTCACGAAGTTCTCACCGCGCCGCTCACTCTCATGGTTGAACAGGATGCCATTGCAACAGTACATGCCATACGACTCGCGATAGTTTTTCATGATCCAGTAGCCATAAAGCTTGGCCACCGAGTAAGGACTGCGCGGATAGAAGGGCGTGGTCTCGCGCTGGGGCACCTCCTGCACCTTGCCGAAGAGCTCCGACGTGGAAGCCTGGTAGATGCGGCACTTGTGCTCCAGATGACAGATGCGCACGGCCTCCAGCAGGCGCAACACACCCACGGCGTCAGTGTCGGCCGTGTACTCGGGCACATCAAACGACACCTTGACGTGACTCTGCGCGGCCAGGTTGTAAATCTCAACAGGATGAATCTCATTGATGATTCGGATAAGCGACGACGAGTCGGTCATGTCGGCCCAATGGAGATTGACCAGGCGCTGCTTCTTCATGTCGCGCACCCACTCATCGAGGTAGAGGTGCTCGATGCGACCCGTATTGAACGATGACGAGCGCCGCAGGAGGCCATGCACCTCATAGCCCTTGGAGATAAGAAACTCGGCCAGATAGCTGCCGTCCTGACCCGTGATGCCCGTGATGAGGGCCACCTTCCGGTTATCCTGTTGCTGTTGCATATGATGCTTTTCTAAATGATCTTGGTTGGATTGTACAAATGAGAAGCGCCATGCTTCATCATTTTGTTCTTGGTGACAATTGACTGGACAACCACACCTTACTCGCTAAACTGCTTGATGCGCTGCTCCTCCGAGAGTTTGCAGATGAGCAGGCGGCCATTGTGCTCGGCCACAATGTAGCCGTCGAGCCCCTGGACGACCGTCTGGCGTCCCTGCGTGACGTGCACGATGCAGTTGTGGCTCTCATAGACCTTGATGTTGCCGCCAATGAGCGCGTTGCCATAGACGTCGCGTTCGCTCTGCAGGCGCAGGGCACCCCATGTGCCCAAGTCGCTCCAGCCGAAGTCGGCGGGGCAGACGAAGATTTCCTCCGCCTTCTCCATGACGGCATAGTCAATGGAGATATTGTCGCAGTCGGCGTACACCTCGTCGATGACCGCCTGCTCCCCGGACGTGCCCAGCTGAGGCTGCAGGCGCTCGAAGATGCGATTGATACGCGGGGCGTACATGCGGAGCGCGTTGACGATGGTCTCCACACGCCAGATGAAGATGCCGGCGTTCCAAAAGTAATTGTTCTCCTGCACGTAGCGCTGGGCCGTCTCCAGGTCGGGCTTCTCCCGGAACTTGTCTACGCGGAAAATCTCCTTATTGCGCAGCGAGTTGGTCGACAGGTCGGCCTGTATGTATCCGTAGCCCGTCTCGGGACGCGTGGGCTTCATGCCAAGGGTGACAATGGCGTCGGTCTCATTGGTAAACTTCAAGCATTGGCTGATGACCCGCTGAAACTCCACCACGTCGGTTACCACATGGTCGCTCGGCGTGACGACGATGTTGGCCTGCGGATCCTGCGTTTTGATGCGCCACGACACGTAGGCGATGCAGGGTGCCGTATTGCGGCGGCACGGCTCCAGCAGGATGTTGCCCTCGGGAATGTCGGGCAGCTGCTGTTTGACCAGCGATGCATAACGCTTGTTGGTCACCACCCACACGTTGTCCGCGGAGCAGATGCCCTTGAAACGCTCGCGCGTCATCTGCAAGAGCGTGCGTCCCACGCCCAGCACATCAATAAACTGTTTGGGGGTTTCCTCTGTGCTCATGGGCCAGAACCTGCTGCCCACCCCTCCGGCCATAATGACCAAATGATTGTTCGAATCAGCCATATTGGTTTTCTTTGTTGTTCTACTATGACAAAATTACTTAAAATAAGTCACTCTCACAAATTTTTGCCCTTTTCTTTGTCGTTTGGCACCCTTTTCGCTCCGTTTGTTTCCAAAAGACGAATATGATGTTGACACAATACATCCTCACAGCCCTCATCGTGGCCTTGGCTGTGGCTTATGCCGCATGGCGCATCTGGAAGAGGTTTCGGCACGACGGATCCTGCCAGGGATGCGCGCTGGCCGACTGTTGCAACAAGCGGGGTGGCTCGGGCAAGAACCGACAGGCGCGCGAGCGTCACAGACGGTGCTCGGGCACCACGGCGAAATAAACCAGGTCGTGGTCGGTGTTGTTCTCCATGTAGTGGCTGTGCCCCATGGGGCAATAGTGGCACTGGCCCGCGCGGCAGGTCTCCACCTGGCCGTCATAATGGAACGTGGCCACTCCGCTGATAACGAATATGATTTCGCAGTTCCCTTCGTGCGTGTGGAGACCTGTCGACGCCCCCGGGCGGAGGGTCGAATACATGATTTTCACCTTGTCGTCCACATAGTTGCGCGTGTCCAGAGGGCCCTTGCCGCCCTTGAAGTTCATCTGGCGAACTTCGGCAATCTCATCAAAGTCTATAACCATCTTCGTAAATTTTGAATCGTTAGCTGTGGCCCTCCGTGCTTCGGATGATCTTACTCTTATGCAAAGATAATGCAAACCGAATGCAGAACATCAAGCTTGCTTGAATGTTATGCTGAGGTGCAGCTTATCTTATGCAAAGATACAATAAAAAATTAAAATCAGCAATATTTGGAGCAAAATCGTTGAGAATGACAAAATTAGAATGGTGAAATTGCATTGTTGCAAAGACAGCAAAAGCATGAACCCTTTTTACAAGTTCATCCTAAATCCGAAACTTGAGTAACTATATCGCTTACAGCCCAGCCCTGGATTTATCGGACTACGGTAAGACGGTAACCCTGCCATCACCGCTATCGTTGTCATGCTTTTTGGTCGAAAAGTTTGTCGTGGAGAGCGGATGAAATAGAACGCGAAAATCGCGTTTTTCATCGGTCGCGCTGCGATTTGCATGGGGTAATTTTGCGATAAAGGGTATATTGTGTTGCGATATACCCTTTATCGCAATGCGATAAAGGGTTAATCGCGTCATGATAAAGGGTATATCGCAACACGATAAAGGGTATTCTTTGATGAAAAGTATTTACTTTTTAAGTCGAATAAAATCCCAAATTTTATAAACGCCTAATTATCAACCGATTATGAAAAGTGCCGAAAATTCGCGTATTTCGGCCAAAATATTTTGAAGTTGAAAATAACGCCTGTTTTTTCATATACATTGTCCGCTTTATTCAATGATGTGCGCCTTGAATGTAAACCGATATAACCCCCAGGGGTGCGGGAAGGCGGCGGCTGCCGTGGGGAGACATGCAAACCTTCGTGTCGCGAGCTCGTGTTTACATTCAAGCCATGGGTCTCGTCACGCCAAATTCCGGAAGAGCCATATTTTCCATATCCAGGCTACCCATACAACTGGTAGTGGCAAAACCTTGAAGACCATTCAGAAGAGTGGTCCTGACGGTGAGATTACCACCTCGTTTGAGTATGACGGCATACAGCGCCTTGTTCGTGTCACCGACACGGAGGGCAATGTAACGACCTCTACTTACGACATGGGCGACCGCCGCACAGAGGTGAACCATCCTGCAAGCGGCATCACAAGTTTCACTTATGATGCGCTCGGCAATGTGCTGACCAAGCAGACTGCCAACCTTGCCAAGGAAGGAAAGTTCATCACCTACGATTACGACTATCAGCGTCTGACGGGTATCAACTACCCAGACCATCCGGAAAACAACGTGAAGTATTATTATGGTGGTCGCAACGCCTCTCAGAACCGTATTGGCAGATTGATGCTCCGTGAGGACGGAACGGGTGCCATTGAGTATTTCTATGGCAAGATGGGCGAGGTGACGAAGACCCGCCGCACGATGATTGTGCCTAACCAGGCGATTGCAACCTACGTGACGCAATGGACTTACGACAGCCACAACCGTCTGTTGGAGATGATTTATCCTGATGAGGAGAAGATAACCTATTCTTACAATCTCGGCGGTCAGCTTGAGAAGGTGCATGGCTACAAGTCTTACGGCTACGATTATGTGAGCAAGATCGGCTATGACAAGTTCGAGCAGCGCACATATTTGAAGTATTGTAATGGTGCTGAGACCTTCTACACCTACGACCCACAGCGTCGCAGATTGCAGAACCTCATGGTGAATAGTGGTGGCAACACCATTATGGATAACGCTTACACTTATGATGCGGTGAGCAATGTGCTCAGCGTAGTAAACGGTGCGTCAGTTCCACAGAGTGGAAAGGCTGGCGGACAGATGGCGCATACCTATACATACGATGCCCTTTATCGCCTTGTCAGTGCAACCGGTACTTATACTGGTGCAGACAACAAGACAGCAAGCTACACTCTTGCGATGGGCTACGACAACATGCACCGTATCACCTCAAAGCGTGAGATTCTTACGCAGAATAATGTGCAGTTCAACGGTACATTGAATGCAGGTTATGATTTGTCATACACCTATGGAACAGAGACAGGCAAGAAATTCCAGCTTGCCAATGTGAAGGATGTGAATTATCGCACGGAAGAAAATCCGTCAGAGAGCGAGAATGTGAACAACAATCATGCCTATGAGTATGATGCTAACGGTAATCTTGTTTATGTCAATACAAGCCGTACAAAGAAGGATGGCGTGGCTGACGAGAAGACCGCAGAGCGCAAACTCAAATGGGATGAGGAGAACCGTCTCCTTGCTTCTGACGACAATGGCTTCGTGACCAACTATTGGTATGATGCAGATGGTGAGCGCACTGTGAAGACTTCTGGCGAGAGTGACCAAGTTTATGTGAACTCCGAGTTTGCGGGAGGTCGCACGAACACAGCCAAGTTCTCGTTGTATGTAAGTCCATACCTCGTTGCCAACCAAGGTGGACGCTACACCAAGCATATCTATATAGGTAG
>ERZ808240.1544-NODE-1544-length-28060-cov-12.260668_pt1 | contig 28060 bp, 21 predicted proteins | sample MGYA00521084_ERZ808240 | MGnify/ENA primary metagenome ERZ808240 (study PRJEB31516, sample SAMN03275571) | gut metagenome | biome: mammalia-associated habitat; material: feces | host: Papio cynocephalus | place: Kenya | collected 2012-08-06 ... | reverse complement strand
GAGGAAGCCTGTGTCAGACCTCTGATCTGCTTTCTCATCTTCTCACTGATGGACAGACCTGCTGCATCATCAGCTGCACGGTTGATCTTGTATCCGGAAGACAGCTTCTCGGTGGACTTTGCCTGAGAAGATGTGGTTAATCCTAACATTCTGTTAGAGTTCATAGCTGTTAAGTTGTGTTGTACTACCATAATAATTTACCTCCATGTGTAAAAAGTTTTGCAGATACATCCGTTTATCTGCGGTGTGTGGTTAATAGTTATCTTTTCTATAATAAGCAGCCCTAGGATTCTGCATTATTACCAAGCATCAGATCCCCTTTATCCCCTTGTTACTTGTTCTGTACGATCACGACGTTGGCTTTTTTCTTCTTGGCAGTGCCTTCCGGATTCTTGTAATACTTCGGGATGGTTGCCAGCAGTTCCGGATCCTGGATCCGTTTCTCAATAGCCTTGCTTCGCACGATGTTCACTTCCTTGGGAGCATCGATCATGATACGGGTCTGTCCGCCGCTGCTTCCCAAAAATACAATTTTCACATCGTCTCCGATCATCAGAAATTCTTCATCTCTCACTGACAGTCTCAGCATGGCTATTCCTCCTTGAATCGATTATTTCCTTATAATTTACTGTTTTTCGGAAATACCAATCGTAAGTGTAACAAACTTGATATTGTGTTACCTTTTGTTCAGAGTATGATCTCCTGAAAAATTCTGTCCCGGTCATCCTGCTCGATTCCAAGATATCGCTTGGTCACTTCATAAGAAGAATGATTATAGATACTGACCAGCATTGCCGGCTGTACCCCCTGCCGCCATGCGTGATAGCCAAACGTTTTGCGCAGAGAATGGCAGCAGATGACTCCCGGGATGCCATAGTAAGCAGCCGCTTTTTTCACAATGCGGAAAGACTGTACCCGACTGATGGGCTCGTTTTTATTGCTATGGGAAAATAAGAAATTTTGCGGTTTGATTTGCTTTTGTGCTATTTGAAGGTATTCCTGATAAGCTTGCAGACAGCTGATAATATTATGATTGATATAAATGCAGGAAGTCTTTCCTGTCTTCTGTTCCACGATCTGAATGTGTTCCTGCCACTTGTTTTGTGAAAAATTATAGACATCTTCCCAGCGCAGGGAAAGCAGGTCGGAGATCCGCAGTGCCGTATTCAGCCCCAGGATCACCAATACCTGGTTTCTTGCATTCGGTTGAATCTCCCTGTAATATTTTTTGAAATTTTCCAAGTCATTTTGGTTACGAATCGGTTGTGCTGTGTTCATTTTATACCTCCTAAAAATTCTACAATCCGCATAAATTATGGGTTTCTCGCATATCGGTCGCACGATACCGCACCTGGCGATACCGCACCTGCTTAAATTTTTTCAAAAAGGAGTTAAGTTTTCCGCTTCCGGGCCGATATACAATATGAAAGCAAAAAGGTAACACAATATCAATTGTGTTACCTTTTTTATTCGCACTTATTTAATTTTCAAAACAAAATTAATCCAAATTCAGTCTCTGTCCCACGCGAATCTTGTGAATATCTTTAATCTGCGGGTTTTTGGCTTTTAATTCCGCCAGTGACACATGATTGCGTGCCGCAATGGCAGACAGGGTATCTCCCGCTTTCACTGCATATTCTCCACCGGTAAAATATACGGTCTCTTTGGGCTGTGTTGCAGTTACGGTCACCATATAATCGCCGCCCTGTTTTAAGGCAAACATAGACTGACCGTTCCTGGTCACAGGGAAGGACGCACAGTATTCTAACTGTTTTGTTTCCTCATTGTAGCGGTACAGGTTCGCCGATTTTCCACTGTTCTCAGCTCCCACACTCACATGAATGTTTACCGGTACCGGGAAGACTCCGCTGTTTTGTACGGACAGCTGCTTCACAGCGTCTGCGTTTTTGGATGCCACTATTGCTGCCGGAATGTTCTGTGCATCGCTGTTTACAGTGAGATCAATGCTCTGCAGTGCATTCAGGGCAGTTCCTGACAGATCCTGTCCACTGATGCTGACTGCTACACCGTTGCCGCTATGAAGTGCCAGTGTCATGTTGGAACCTTTGATAGATTCCAGCACAGTGGCAGGAAGTTTTGTCTCTCCGGAACATACAATATTCATGTTCACGCTGTTAATATTCGGGTTCTGTATTACTTCCGCGATCTTATCCTGTACATCGGCAGTTACTGCATTCCAGTCTACGGTCTGCGCCGATGCAGCGGTGTCGCTGTCGGAAGATGTGCTCTCTTCAGGTGCCGGTGTGGAAGGTTCCGGTGTCACTGCCGGGGTCTCGATAACATTGCCTATCTTATACAGGTACATCTCATCCCAGGCTCCCCAGGCATTTGCAGAAACATTTACATGAATTCCCAGTGTTACATTTGTTCCGTCTTTAGTAATCTCAATGTTTGAGATCTCAGGATTGCTCCATATCTTCCATCCGCTCATTTCCGCAGATGCCGTCTGTTCCTGTCCGTCATATGTTACATAGATCTCGTAAATATCTTCTGTTCCATCCGTGCTTCCTTCGAGATATCCTCCAAAGGTATATTTTCCGGCATCCAGCGTCACCGTCTGGTATACTTCGTATTCCATATTCTGTGCTGCCCAAAAGTGCAGGCAGTAGGATCCTTTTTTCGTATTGCTGGTGTCATTTTTGATTCCGATACCATTTCCTGTAATCGTCCAGGTACCAGTGATTCCTGACTCAAATCCGGCATCCGGCAAAATGTTCTTCGGACTAATCGTCAGTTTACAGATTGCTGTATATGTGTTTTCCCCCAGTGTTACTGTTCCTTCAATGTTATAAGTTCCTGTTCCTATCGCTTCTGCTTTTGCAATCTGTTCTGCATTCCAGATAACTGCCAGGCTATCTTCACTCGCATCCGTATAAGTCACATTTACTGTCTCCGGAAAAACCATTTCCTCTCCAAGATTTACTTCTGCTGTCGTACTCTTAATCGTGCTGATTTTACGTTCCATTGTGGTACCGGTCTTCACATATTTGAAAATATTTAAAGTATCCAGAGGATGTCCTGAGAAATCAAACATTGCCTGATTATCTACCGCCGATCCACCGTACCATTTTCCGGCATCCTTGGCATCGTATTCTCCCGCATAGGATGCTGCCCAGCCGGAGCCGTATCTTTCCCAGGCTGTCTTATTCGCCGCAAGAACCCGCTCGGCATCTTCCGCTTCCGGATCATATACATTTACAGGAATCCATGCAGGCTCCCAGTAAAATACGCCAATACCGTTGGTCGTATTTGCAATGGTATTAATAACTTCTCTCAGTTCCTTTGCCTGTCCATAAATATTGAAATCATAATATTCCATACCGGTCGCTTGGGTATCATTATTGCCCTCGCGTACCGTATTGTCATGTCCATCGCCATCTTCCAAAGTTGTAGCCCAGGAAGTTTCCGCTACCATGACCTTTTTACCATAAGTGTCTGCAATCTTGCTCAAAGTACTCTGCAAATTTTTCAGGGCACCATGCCAGTATGGATAGTAAGAAGATGCAAATACATCATACTCCACGCCAAAAGCATCTAATTTTGCCGCCCAATTGAGATAGTTTGATGTTTTCTCCGGGTTTGCAAAATGTAAAACCGCCAAAATATCCGTATCTTCATTGTTTGTATTTTTTACGGCATGTACTGCTTCACAGCCTTTCTTAAATACATTCAGCATGCTGTCAGACCAGCCGCTCTCTCCGGCAATTCCATTATTGGTTTCATTGCCGACCTGTACCATACCGACATCTACTCCGGCATTTACAAGTGCTTCCAGACTTTCCACGGTATAACTATATACCACATCTGCTTTTTCCTCAGAGCTTACATTTGCCCATGCCTTCGGTGCCTGCTGTTTGCCGGGGTCTGCCCAGAAATCGGAATAGTGGAAGTCGATCAGTACTCTCATTCCTGCCTTTGTCGCCCACTGTCCCATTTTGATTGCCTTATCCAGGTCATTATTACCGCCGCCATAGCCATTGCCATCTGCATCATAAGGGTTATTCCATACACGGATACGTACATAGTTAATGCCACTGTCTTTCAGCAGATTGAAGAACCCCTGATTATCCAGTTCATTTCCTGCAAAATCGTAATATTTTACACCGCTGTCCTTCAGGGCAATATACGAGGATACGTCTACACCCCCGATAAAGTCATCCGTTATATTCTCTACACGCTCTACATAAATCTCCGCAGGCACGGGATCCGGAATTTCTTCTTCCGCTGCTTCCTGATGTAATACTACATCATCCAGATCCATCCAGTATCCGGTATTGATGGTGCCGCTGAACTCTATCGTGAGTTCAGTCTCTTCCGTCAGTGTAAACACCTGGGTAGCAACGGTCTGCCATACATCCCAGCCTCCCGTTGCTGGAAAAGCAAGTTCCGTGCCGTTGATCTTCACCTTCATATCTGTCTGTGCAGCAGCACCTTCCAATCCAAAAGAAAGATAATATCTTCCGGCAGGTGCCTTTGTCACCGTCTGGCTGATCACTACTTCTACTGTCTGACTCGTACTGTTGTTCCATAAATTCAGCATCTGTGTCTTATTATTGGTTGCCCACTGATCCGTCTTAACAGTATAGCCGTACGTTCCGTCTTCTCCACCACTGCAACTGATCGTCCATGCGTCAGGAACCGAATCCGTTGCTTCTTCAAAATCTCCGTTATCCAACAGCTTGGAATCTTTCCACCGGATTTCCTCTCCGGTATCTACGGTCGTCGCATCTTTCGTTTCCTCTGTTGCATCCGATTTTTTCAATAAAACAATATTGTCAAAATCTCCCCAGTAGCCTGCATTGATTGATCCTGTCAAGGCAATCGTCAGATCCGTGACTTCCTCTACGACAAATTCTTCTGAAGAAACGTCCTCCCAACTATTCCAACCGGTCGTCGCCGGAAGCTCTTCTATCATGTCCCCGGTCTGCAGACTCAGTCCGGAAGTCATTGACTCCCCATCCTGCTCCATCTCTACTTTGTAAGTACCCGGCTCGACATCCGCTATTACCTGCTGTAATGAGAACTCAGTATCTTCTCCTGCATAGATATGATAAAAACTTGTGGTATTGTTCGTTGCATACTCATCACTTTTAACTGTGCAATCCGCATTTCCGCCACTGACTGTCCAACCGGTATCTCCGTCTTCAAAATCTCCGTTCATAAGGAGTCCCGTATTCTCCCATGCGTCGTTTGATTCTTCCGCGCGAACTACAAGACCTTCTACGGAAGTTGTTCCAAGCAACATCGCTGCTGCCAATAAAACGCTGATTCCTCTCCCAAACTTTCTTCGTTTCATAATGCACCTTCCCTTTCTACTTTCCGACCGATGCCCCCGCACCGGTCGGAACTGCTATATCCCACTCAGCATCCTCCCTGGTGCGCAACTCGTTTGCGCAACCGTTTGCTCAGCTATGTTTGGATTATATCATGTGCATTTTGTATTTTAAATTGACAAAAATAATAATTTTATCATTTATTTTTTGTGTGTTTTGCACTGTTTTAGTGTATTTATTTCTTGTTTTTCTCTTGATGTGCAAAAACGAGAATGCGCAATTTATTGCGCATTCTCGTTTGATTGTTCTGTCTTATTATGGATTGCACCGTTTGCAGGGAACATATCCCATATTGATAACATCCTCTCTGCTGCCCGTGTAGACCTGTTTATTTTTTTCTTTCATGTCATCCACACTGGAGCATGTGGGATAATGGAATTTCATGGTGTTGGTATTCAGCACATACGTGGTTCCCTGGGATACTGCGTCGCTCTCCACCCAGTTGTCTCCGGTGGCATAATCGATGCCGATTCCCGGCTGTACATTGTAGGCAAAGACGCAGAAGCGAATTCCCTCTCCGGCATCTTCCACGGAGTACGCTTCCATGAGGACGCCGTCTGCCAGGAGGTTATCACCGTCAAAGATGGGCGTTACACGATACAATACGTGATTCCCGGTAGCCTTTACATAGTCTGATACTTTCGTCTCGAACGGGAGCATTCCCTGCACGTTGAGATATCTGGTTCCGGTGATGAGGTTCTGCGGGTTAGCGTTCTCTGCTGTCAGCATGTAGGCGATCAGATGGCAGCGGTTATAGAGGTATTTTCCATCCACGTTATCGTATTTCACCAGATGCCAGCCGGTGGGTTTCACGGAACCGATCTCTCCCCGGGGTTCTGTCGGCATCAGATCCTGCCCCACGTTGGCATATGCCACGCCGCAGCGTCCCAGGCTGTCCAGTCCGCTGTAAGTCTCGAAGGACTGTGTGGTCAAATCCGCCTCTGTGAAATAAGGCTGATTGCCATTGACCTCCGTATAAGGTGTGCCGGAATATGCAGGGATGTCCTGCAGGGAAAATGCTGCACTGCTCTCTGCCGTCGGGACTGCTGCTGCGGTTTTGCCCTGTTCTGCTTCCTGAGCATCCGAAAGTTCTTCCTGTGGCTGTCCGGATTCGGGCTCCGATGCTGCACTCTCCGATGTCTCCTGCAATTCGGAGGGGATCGTCGCCAGGACTTCCGCAGAATAAGGGCTGTCCTGTGATGCGGCGGTGTTCTCCGCACAGCCGGTGAACGTCAATAGCAATACCAACCATAACGACAGTTGCATTAGTATCCATTTCGGGCTTCTATTGTGTCTCATTTTCATAGCTTGTCAATTACTCCCTTGTAAAATTCTTTGGAAATTATACCTCATTCATTGGCAAATACACAAGCTTTACCTAAAAAAGCCGATACCAGTGAATTACTGATATCGGCTTGTAGCATTTACCACACTTATGCGTACTTTGAACAATTTTAATATTGATTATAGATTTCTCCTCTGTTACCAGCATCAATGACGTAAACGGTTAGTTTTCCATTATCTACAGTATAAATAATTCTATAACTTCCCACCCTTAACCGTAGTAATTCATCATGTCCTTTCAGCTTTTTTATGTCTTCACCATCCGGAAGGATTTCTATTGCCTTAACTACGCGCATTTTCTCGTTTTGAGGGAGTTTATCAATGACACTCCTCAAATGTAATGTCCTCTTTATCTTCATCAGGTGAACTATTATAATCTTGAATCATTTTTTCACAAAAACGATCGTCTGCATCTTCATCAGCTGTAATTCCCTGAATATAAGCTAAAACATAACCCATTTTATATTCCGGAACTCTGTCCAACAACTGTATTGCTCTTTCTTTTTCGCTCATAATTTCCATCCCCTTTCTACTGTGCTTTTCCAATGCACAATCAATGATACAACGATTAAATCCAGAAATACCTGAAAGCTCTGTGTTTTCAGGTATTTCCGACTATGGAGTAGACGGGAGTCGAACCCGTGTCCAAAAGCCTATTCCCTGTCCTTCTACGAGTGTAGTTTATTCTTTGACATTCCCTCCGCGCCCCGGGAATAAACACCCTGAGCATTTCAGTAGCTTCATGTTACGCCCATATGCGCAAAGCTTTGCATATGTCGTTTCTCACATGTTTGAAGCCGGGATCCTAAGGTGTGAGTGCCCTAGGGCCGACTGCTGCCATTAGGCAGCGTATGCTAAATTATCGTTAGCGTTTAATTTTAATTTGGCCATTTAACGCATTACCATGCGACTCGCTTCTCCAGCTGCAAAACCCCTGTCGAAACCTTTACTACCCCTTATTCAATTGTCATGCCAAGTATACTTGATGACGCACCGGCTGTCAAGCACTTGCGGTGAAGCGCCGCAAAAGCGCAATCTACAGATTGCGGACCTTGAATTCCTTCTCTGTCTCTCTGCGCTGATCCTTTTTGGCAATGGCTTCTCTCTTGTCATAGAGTTTCTTACCACGTGCCAGCCCGATCTCGACTTTTACCTTGCCATCCTTAAAGTATACCTGCAAAGGGACTAATGTATACCCTTTTTCCTTGATCTTGCCCAGCAGCTTGTTGATCTCATACTTGTGCAGCAGCAATTTTTTCACACGAAGAGGATCTTTGTTGAAAATGTTTCCCTTCTCATAAGGGCTTACATGCATTCCGTAGACGAATACTTCTCCGTCTTCGATACGGACGAACGCCTCCTTGATACTACACTTGCCCATACGCATGGACTTTACTTCCGTACCATGCAGGGCAATGCCGCACTCATAGGTCTCATCTATGAAAAAATCATGATATGCTTTTTTATTGTTTGCGATCAGCTTCTGGGACTCTTTTCCTTTTGACATGGCTACCTCTTCAAACTTTACGTAACTTTTTCAGACTACCATTTGCAAAACGCTCATGAAGGGCATCCCTTTGCTCATTGGCTCTGAATAGTTACAGTTTACTATATTTTTCATATTTGTCAATGAACCCTATGGTTCATTTGAGATAACAGTTCATTTGAACCGTGGATTTATTTATCCACCAGCCGGAAATTGATAGTCCGCATAAAACGGTCGCAGTCCTCCACTTCGATCCGCACGGGCATTCCCAGCTTGAATGAGCGTCCGGTGGCTTCTCCCACCATCTCACATGCAGCTTCATTGTAGTGATAATAGTCGCCCGGAATCGTAGAGATATGGATCAGTCCCTCCACCGTATTTGGAAGTTCCACGTACAGTCCCCAACCGGTGACACCGGAGATCACGCCTTCGTATTCCTCACCGATGTGCTGCTCCATATACTCTACTTTCTTGAGCTTGTCTGTCTCCCGCTCCGCCTCATCGGCACGGCGTTCCATCTCGGAAGAATGTTTTGCCACCTCCGGCAGGATCTCCCGGTAGTGCTCCACTCGCTCTTCCTTCAGGCGTCCCCGCAGCTGCTCCTTGATGATACGGTGGATCTGCAAATCCGGATAACGACGGATCGGTGAAGTAAAATGACAATAATACTGGCATGCCAGTCCAAAATGTCCGGTACATTCGGTGCTATATTTTGCCTGCTTCATGCTCCGCAGAGTCAGTCTGGCGATCATAGGCTCCTCAGGGGTTCCCTCGATCTTCTGCAGCAGTTTCTGAATCTCCTTGGGATGGATCTCTTCCGTGGAGACCTTACTGTTCTTCCGCCCCAGGGCTTTCATATAATAACCGTAATTGTTAATGAAAGCGGACAGCTTCTGAATCCGCTCCGGATCCGGCACATCGTGGACACGGTAGACGAAGGGCAGCTCCTGCCAGTAAAAATGCTGTGCCACCGTCTCATTGGCCGCCAGCATGAAATCCTCGATCAGCATGGTCGCCACATTACGCTCGTAGGGCTTGATATCCAGCGGATGTCCTTCTTTGTCTAATATGATTTTGCACTCCGGAAAATCAAAATCAATGCCCCCCCGTTTCTGCCTCTTCTTCCGCAGCTTTTCCGCCAGTTCTGCCATCTGTTGGAACATGGGCAGAAGCTCTCTGTACTGGGAATAATCCATTCCGGTGTCCTGATTCTCCCGGGAAGTTTCATCTGCCAGACTGTCATTCTCTTCCACGCACTCCGGTTCCTTCAACAGCTTTTTCACCACAGTGTAAGACATCCGCTTATTGACGCGGATCACAGATTCGCAGATCTCATAATCCACGATCTCGCCATGCTCGTCCACCTTCATAAGACAACTTAGCGCCAGACGGTCCACCCCCTCATTCAGGGAACAGATACCGTTGCTCAACGCATGGGGCAACATGGGGATCACACGATCCACCAGATAGACACTGGTGCCCCGCTTTAATGCTTCTCTGTCCAGTGCGGAGTTCTCCTGCACATAGTTCGTCACATCGGCAATATGCACGCCCAGATGATAATAGATACCATCGAAAGACACACTGACCGCATCGTCCAGATCCTTGGCATCCTCGCCGTCAATGGTCACCATGGTCACATCTCTTAAGTCTTTACGACCGGCACGGTCTGCCTCGGAGACTTCCAGAGCTACTCTCTCCACCTGGTTCATGATCTTCTCGCCGAATTCCACCGGCAGTTCAAAGTCCCGCACGATAGACATGATGTCCACACCGGGATCATTGATATGTCCCAGAATCTCTACGACCTTACCCTCCGGACTTTTCGTATTCGTACCGTAGCCGGTGATCTCCACCACAACCTTATGTCCCGTCATGGCTCCCTTCGACCACTCCTTCGGCACAAAAATATCCTGCGGGATCTTGGTGTTATCCGGGATGACAAAGCCAAAATTGTTCTTGGACTGCTCGTAGGTTCCGACCACCTGCGTCATTCCTCTGGCAATGATGCGAAGTACCTGCGCCTCCTGACGCTTTCCCGTCTTAGCCGGCAGCAATGCCACTTCCACCGTATCCTTGTGAAAAGCTCCGCCCTGCTTGTCCTCCGGAATAAACAGATCCTCGTCCCGTCCTTCTACTTCCACAAATCCGAAGCCCTTGGCATTGCTGATGAAGGTTCCCGTCAGCACCCTGCCGTTGGACTTCATATATTTGCCCTTTACAGTCAGGGTAAGCTTCCCTTCCACCAGAAGCTCCCGCAGAATCTCCCGGAATTCTTCTCTGTCTTCCTTTGCCACCTGTAAGAACATTGCCAGTTCCTTTTCCTTCATGGGAACGTAGAGATCGTCTTTCACCAGATCACATATTACCTTTTTTCTCTTCTCTCTGATTTCGTTATTATTCATGTAACCTCTCTCAAAAAAATATCTATAACTATTCAGAACTCCATTCGCAAAACCGCCTCTGCAAGGCTTTACTTTTGCATGGTTCTGAATAGTTATACATAAAACAAAACACCCTTGTATGCGTTGCACACAAGAGTGTTCATCTTCCGTAATGATTAAAATACATTCAGATTCAGTACGACTGCAAGTAACATGAAGAGTACTGCAAGAACCTTGGTAATCTTCACCAGCATTCCCTCCATGGATCGTCCTTTATTTCTGCCCCAGTAGGTCTCAGCTGCACCGCTGATAGAACCCAGTCCTGCGGACTTACCTTCCTGCATCAATACTAACACCGTCAGTGCTACGCATACTAATATGAAAATGATATTGATTACAATTCTTAATGCTTCCATTTCACACCTCCTAATGTCAAGCAGGTTTTATATTACCATAAATTGTGCACAATTGCAACAATATTTTATATAAAAGAACCCCAAAGGAGAAATCTCCTTCAGGGTTCTTCGGTTATTCTGCGTGGTTTCCGATTCGTAGATTACTCTGCAATATCAGCATACATGAAGTACCAGTAACCATAAGCGGAATGCCACATACCGGTGATCTTCTCGCTCTGTAACCAGAAGTCATTGTAGTAAGCAACCGGAATACATCCTGCCTGATCCATCAGAACATCCTCCGCCTCATGCAGAGCTGCGGAACGTTCAGCAGCATCCATGGTGGAAGCTGCCTTCTCCATAGCTGCATCGTACTCAGCGTTGGAGAACTTACCATCGTTGTTACCGTTGCCGGTTACGAACAGATCTAACATGTTAGAAGGATCGCTGTAGTCTCCTACCCAACCGTTACGAGCTACCATGTACTCACCGTTACGGCGCATCGGAGTAAAGCTTGCCCACTCAACGATATTTACCTCTACCGTAAGTCCCAGCTCTCCCCATGCCTGCTGTAAGTACTCAGCAACGGTCTTGTGATAACCGGAATCGTTGGTGGTATAGGTAATGGTGGGAAGTCCCTCACCATTGGGGTGACCGGCATCAGCTAAGAGTTTCTTAGCCTCCTCAAGATTAGCTTCAAAGTCGTCGGAAATGTAGTTCTGACCACCGTTAGCATTTGCCTTGAAAGAGCTTCCGTCAGTATCAATCCAACCATCGCCTATGAGGTTATATGCGGGAGAGTAGGTTCCCTGCATCAGGGTATTTGCTACATACTCACGGTCGATTGCCAGGCTCAGAGCCTTACGGACGTTAACGTCCTCAAATGCAGGATCTTCCAGGTTCATGGACAGATAGTAAGTTCCCAGAATAGGCTCTACATGGAACTCGGAGTTGCCCTGCAGGCTGGGAATCTCCTGGGTAGGAACATCCTTGATGAACAGTACATCACCGGACTGGTATGCACTGTAAGCTGCATTGGAATCCTCCATCAGAACAAACTTGATGCTGCCAAGCTTGATGGCATCTGCATTCCAGTAGTTAGGGTTCTTGGACATGGTAATGTGAGAACCGGGTACCCACTCGGTAATGTAGAAAGGTCCGTTGGAAATATAGGTCTCAGCTGCGGTTGCCCATGCATCGCCGTTGGCCTCAACAGTTGCCTGCTGAACAGGGCTTAAGGTAGCAAATGCTGCCAGGGATTCAAAATAAGGGCAGGCATTGGAAAGTTCTACAACGAAAGTCTTTGCATCGGGAGCGGATACTGCCAGAGCATCCACATTACCGGCCTGTGCCTCGTCAAAGCCCTTAACCATACCCAGAACAGTCTCAGCATAAGGTGCTGCTACTACGGGATCGCATACACGCTTCCAGCTGTATACGAAATCATCTGCGGTCAAATCACTGCCGTCAGACCACTTTAATCCATCACGAAGATGGAACGTCCATGTCAGACCGTCTTCGGATACTTCCCAGGTTTCAGCCTGTCCGGGAGCGATCTTGCCATCCTGGTCTACCGTCAGAAGGCACTCAAAAGAGTGAAGCAGCATATTACCGCCATCTACTGCACTGTTCAGTGCGGGATCGATGGTCTCGGGATCGGGACCAATCTGAACGGTAAGCTGTTTGCCTTCAGTACTTACTTCGGTTGCTGCTGCGTCGGTCTTAGTGCTGTCAGTTGCACTGGCACTGTCAGTTGCACTGGCACTGCCGGTTGCAGTAGAACCATTGGCGCTGCTGCCGCATGCTGCCAGAGAACCTACCAGCATAGCTGCGGTGAGTAACATAGCTAACTTCTTTTTCATAAAGTTATCCTCCTCTTTCTTTTCATACAAAAGCACTATGCTTTGTATAGCTTTGTATAGCTTTATATTAAACAGCTAAATTACCCAGCTGTCAATATCTAATTTTAGGAATTGATCTTCTCCACATGGTGACATGCCACGTAATGACCCTTTTCCACTTCTCTCCACTCGGGCTCTTTCTGTGCACAGCACTCATCCGCATAAGGACATCTGGTACGGAAACGGCATCCGGTAGGAGGGTTCAAAGGACTGGGAACATCTCCCTGCAATACGATTCGCTTGCTTGCCCTTGCCTTGATGGGATCTGCAATGGGAATTGCAGAGATCAGGCTCTTGGTATAGGGATGCAGGCTTCTTGCTACCAGTTCGTAACTGTCTGCCAGCTCTACCATCTTGCCCAGGTACATAACACCAATACGATCGGAGATATGCTTTACCACAGAGAGGTCATGGGCGATGAACAGGTATGTCAGTCCCATCTGCTCCTGTAATTCCTCGAACATATTTACCACCTGTGCCTGAATGGATACATCCAGTGCGGAGATGGGCTCATCGCAGACGATGAACTGGGGATTCACTGCCAGTGCTCTCGCGATACCGACACGCTGACGCTGTCCGCCGGAGAACTCGTGAGGATAACGGTTGGCATGCTCGGAGTTTAATCCTACTTTCTCTAACATAGAGATGATCATGTCATGGCGATCCTTTTTATTGGCAGCCAGCTTATGGATATCAATAGCTTCTCCTACGATATCACCTACGGTCATTCTGGGGTCCAGACTTGCGTAAGGATCCTGGAATACCATCTGCATCTTCTGACGGTAAGGCAGCATATCTACCTTTACTTTATTCTCCACATCGAGGATCACCTTGTCATCGAATGTGATCTTACCGCCGGTGGGTTCATACAGACGTAAGATGGAACGGCCGGTGGTCGTCTTACCACAGCCACTCTCTCCTACCAGTCCGAGGGTCTCACCCTTGTTTACGAAAAAGGTAACATCATCCACGGCTTTTACGAACTTACGGTTCTTGCCCATGCCGCCTGCAGGGAAGTACTGCTTCAAATGTTCTACCTGAAGTAACTTATCACTCATTTGTATTGCCTCCCTCCATCTCTGCTTTCTGGTTCATAAAGCAGTGTGCATAATGGGTCTCGCTGAAATCTGTTCTGGGAGGATTCTCTCTCAGGCAGATCTTCATGCAGTTCTTACAGCGGGGTGCAAATGCACAGCCTGCGGGGGGATTCAGCAGATCCACGGGGTTGCCCTCGATGGGGATCAGCTTCTCATGCTTGGTGCTGTCCAGACGGGGAATACTCTCCAACAGACCCTTGGTATATTCATGCTTCGGATTATAGAAGATCTCGTCACAGGTACCGGTCTCCACGATACGTCCGGCATACATAACCGCAATACGGTCACACATGCTTGCCACGATACCCAGGTCATGGGTGATCATGATGATTGCCATGCCCAGCTTGTCCTTCAGTTCCATCATCAGTTCCAGAATCTGTGCCTGAATGGTAACGTCCAGAGCGGTGGTAGGCTCATCTGCGATCAGAAGCTTCGGTTCACATGCCAGTGCAATCGCGATCATAACACGCTGTCTCATACCACCGGACAGCTCATGAGGATACTGCTTCATACGCTTCTCCGGCTCGTTGATGCCTACCAGGGACAGCAGCTCCACTGCTCTTGCATGTGCCTTTTTCTTGTCTGCATCGGTATGCAGACGAATTACTTCCATGATCTGATTACCGATGGTATATACAGGGTTTAAGCTGGTCAGAGGATCCTGGAAAATAATGGAGACCTCTTTACCGCGCATTTTGGAAAAATCTTTTTCGGTCATCTTCTCCACTTCATGTCCATTGAAATGAAGTTCTCCGCCCATCAGCTTACCGGGATAAGCGGTCAGTCCCATCAGACTGTATGCGGTTACGGATTTACCGGAACCACTCTCTCCTACGATGCCCAGTACTTCGCCTTCCTTCAGGTGAATGGAGACATCGTTCAGTGCCTTTACTTCTCCGGCAGGAGTAAAGAAAGAGAGACGTTCATGCTGTATATCTACCAGATATTTGTTATCCATCTTTGTTACTCCTTCCATTAATTCTTGAGCTTCGGGTCAAAAGCATCACGAAGTCCGTCACCTAACAGGTTAAAGCTTAAGATGATCAGACTGATCAGCAGACAGGGTGCAAACAACAGGTAAGGGAACGTGATCATACCGTTGATGGCATCACTTGCAAGGCTTCCTAAGGAAGGCAGGGGAACTGCCACACCCATACCTAAGAAGCTTAAATAGCTCTCGGTAAAAATGGAGGAAGGGATCTGCAGTGTAGTGGTAACGATCAGGGTACCGATACAGTTGGTCAGCAGATGCTTTTTAATAATACGACCGTCCTTAGCTCCCAGAGCCTTGGCTGCCATAACATAATCGTTCTCTTTCAGGGTCAGGATCTGGCTTCGTACCATACGTGCCATACCTACCCAGTACAATAATGCGAATACAATGAAAATACTGATCAGGTTAGATCCTACGGTCTGCATCCATCCGAAGCCGGGAAGGGTTGCCAGTCTGGCAAGCGGATCCTTCAACGCAAAGGACAACAGCACGATCAGCAGGAAATCCGGTATCGTATATATGATATCCACGATACGCATGATGATCAGGTCTACCCATCCACCGAAGAATGCGGCAATGGAACCTACCAGGGATCCGATCACGAAGATGATAGCGGTAGCGATCAGTCCGACTAACAGAGAGATACGGCTTCCCATCATAACACGGATCGCATAGTCACGACCCATTTTGTCCGTACCGAGGACATGGGGGAATACCTTCTCTCCCGCTTCCATACGCTCCATCTCCTTCTCGGAGTACTGCATAGGATGCAGGTTCTCACTTCCTTTGATCTGTGTCTTGTAATCATAAGGATAAAAAGAAGGCACAATAAAGGAAAAGATCATAATTACAATAATAACGAGCAGGCTGACCATAGCCACCTTGTTCTTGCGAAGTCTGCGGAAGCCATCCTGCCAGAATCCCACGCTGTCACGCATGATGACCTGGCTCTGCTTCTCTTCTTCGTTCGCCGGCAGAAAATCTTCCGGCTTATATTTTACATGAAAGCTCATAGCATTCGGTTCTTTCATCGGTATCTTCCTTCCTGTTAATTCGTGATTCTTACTTCAGTTTGATTCTGGGATCAACGATCTTATATACAATATCTACCAGTACGTTCATGATGACCATCAGCGTCGCAAGGAAAATGGTGGTACCCATGATCATGGTGTAGTCACGGTTAATGATAGAGCTTACAAATTCATTGCCAAGACCGGGAATCGTGAATATCTTCTCTACTACGAAGCTTCCTGTCATAGTATAAGTCATCATGGGACCTACATAAGTGATAATAGGAAGCAGTGCATTTCTCAGCGCATGCTTAAACAGGCGGAAGAAAGGCTTTACACCCTTCGCCGTAGCGGTTCTCATATAATCCTGTCCCAGAACGTCAAGCATGGAAGAACGCATCAGACGCATAATATATGCGGTAGGATACAATGCCAGTGCAATCACGGGCATTACATAATGCTTCCAGGTACCGATTCCGTAGGTAGGCAGAATCTTCGCCTTACTTCCCAGGAAGTATAACAATAACGTACATACAACGAAACTGGGTACCGCAATACCGCAGGTGGAAATTACGGAAATCACGCTGTCTAAGGTCTTACCACGATGGGTGGCTGCCAGGCATCCTAAGGGAATACCTACCAGTAATGCCACGATAACAGAGATTCCGCCGACTCTTGCAGATACGGGGAACTTGGATACTATAATAGAAGTAACGGTTCTTCCTCTCTGCTTCAGACTCTCTCCGAAATCACCGTGCAGTGCGTCGGTCATATACGTCAGATACTGTTGGGACAAGGGCTTGTCCAGTCCATATTTTGCCTCTAATGCTGCCTGTGCAGCGGGGCTTACTGCCTTCTCCGAAAGGAACGGGCCACCGGGAACCATATTCATCAGGAAAAAGGTGAGTGTTGCTACTGTAAAAATCGTAACCAGCGCTAAGCCGATACGTTTTGCAATATATTTAAGCATCTCTTCAACTCCTTGCTTTTCTTTTGTCCGCGGACATTCATAAAATGCATTTTTTGTATTTGTATACAAGTATACATGTACAAAAAATGAACTTTACCATTCCGACAACGGCTTTTGTTATATTACAACACTTTTGAGGCTGTGTCAACTGAATTACATATGAAGTATCTGCCAGTTTCCATGGCTTTGCCCCTTCTGCTGTCTCTTCCCGGTGTGCGTGTACCACGCACATATGTCTGTATATTTATGAAAAACTTTTTCAATAAAAATAGTTTCTGTTTTTCAAATCCTGCATATAGTGCATATTTCCTATTCTATTATGTATATTTAAACATTTCTGCTTTATACATTTTTCTTTCTCTCATGTATTTTTTCAGAGTTTTCCCATAAAAACAGGAGAATTTATTCTGCTAAATTCTCCTGATGCTACACTTTTATTTTTTTGTAGTTTCCGATTTTTTCCGCTAACTGTATCAGATTTTCCGGAAGGGTTCCATATATGCCGCCGCATCTTTTAATTCTTCTTCGATGGCAAGCAGTCTGTTGTATTTTGCCACCCGGTCGCTGCGGCAGGGTGCTCCTGTCTTAATCTGTCCGGCATTCAGTGCCACGGCGATATCCGCAATGGTGGTATCCTCCGTCTCACCGGATCTGTGGGAGATCACCGCCCTGTAGCCGTTCTTGTGTGCCATCTCCACCGCTTCAAAAGCTTCCGACAAGGTTCCGATCTGGTTGACCTTCACCAAGATGGCATTACCGCAATGCAGTTTGATTCCGGCATCCAGACGCTTGGTATTGGTGACGAAGAGGTCGTCTCCCACCAACTGGGTCTTCTCTCCCAGGCGCTTTGTCAGTTCCTGCCAGCCGTCCCAGTCATTCTCGTCCAGTCCGTCTTCAATAGAGATAACAGGATATTTCTCCACCAGCCGCTCATAATAGGCGATCATCTCTCCCGTATCCCGCAGAACTTCTTCCCCTTTCAGCTTACTCTCTCCGGGAAAATGATACATGCCCGTTTTTTCATTATATAATTCACTACTGGCGGCATCCATAGCGATCTTGATATCCTGCCCCGGTACATATCCGGAGGTCTCAATAGCTTCTATCAGGAAATCCAGCGCACTCTCCGCATCCGGCAGATCCGGTGCAAAGCCGCCCTCGTCCCCGACACCGGTGGAAAGTCCTTTTTTCTCCAAAAGTTTCTTCAGATTATGATAAATCTCCGCGCAGATCTTAAGTCCTTCCGCAAAAGTCTCTGCCTGCACCGGCATGATCATAAACTCCTGAAAATCTACCGTATTTGCCGCATGCTTTCCGCCGTTTAAAATATTCATCATGGGCACCGGCAGAAGTCTCGGGGAGATTCCTCCAAAGTAACGATACAAGGAAAGTCCCAGTGCTTCTGCGGACGCTTTTGCCACCGCCATGGATACCGCCAGCATGGCATTGGCACCTAAGTTGCTCTTATTGTCCGTGCCGTCTGTCTCCCGTAGGATTCTGTCAATACGGATCTGCTCCAGTGCATTCTCTCCCAGTAAAACACTTGCAATCTTCTCATCCACGTTTTTTACCGCATGCTGTACACCCAGTCCGAAATATCTGGTCTCACCGTCCCTGATTTCCACCGCCTCAAACTGTCCGGTACTGGCTCCGGAAGGCACTGCCGCAGTCCCCCGAAAGCATCTGCCGCTCTCCCTGTCCTTCACAGTAACGACAGCCTCCACCGTGGGATTTCCTCTCGAATCCAGGATCTCCCTTCCATGTACTTCGATGATCTCCAGATATTTTTCCATAAAAAACCTCCTTACAGGTATACTTAACTTACTTTTTCATAGGTAAGTATATCCTATAAGGAGGTTATTATTCAGATCTTTGAAACGTTAATATGCTTTTCCGGCAAGGATCTCGCAGTAATCCTTGTAGTTTTTCTCAAGCAGTGTGGGGGTATCCAGCCCGTAAGGGCACTTGGATTTGCATCTGCCGCAATGCAGACAGTCCTCGATCTTGCGCATCTTCGCCTGCATCTCTTCCGTCAGCTGTGCCGCGGAAGGGGCTCTTCGGATCATCAGGCTCATGCGGGCGCAGTTGTTGATCTCGATTCCTGCAGGGCAAGGCATGCAATAGCCGCAGCCTCTGCAGAATTCTCCCTGCAGTTCTTCCCTGTCGTGGTCGATCACCGCCTGAAGTTCAGGGGTAAGTGTGGGTGGATTGTCGATGTAGGATAAAAATTCATCCAGCTCGCTCTCCCGCTGTACGCCCCAGATGGGAAGCACGTTGTCAAACTGTGCCAGATAAGCATAAGCAGCTGCGGAATTGTTGATCAGTCCGCCGGACAGTGCTTTCATGGCGATGAATCCCATACCTGCTTTTTTACAATCCTGTACCAGCTCCAGATCCTTGTCCGTTGCCAGGTAGCAGAAAGGGAACTGCAAGGTCTCATACAGTCCGCTTTCGATGGCTTCGTGTGCCACATTCAGGCGGTGATTCGTAATACCGATGTGGCGGATCATGCCTTTTGCTTTTGCTTCCAGCATCGCCTCATAGAGTCCTGTACCATCTCCCGGCTTCGGGCAGAATGCCGGGTTGTGGAACTGGTAGATGTCGATATAATCGGTCTTCAGCTTCTCCAAAGAGGTGTGCAGATCCTTCCAAAAGCCTTCCGCTGTGGTAGCTCCGGTCTTCGTGGCAATGTAGATCTTGTCCCGCATGCTCTCGAAGGCTGCACCTACCTTTTCCTCACTGTCGGTATAATACCTGGCGGTGTCGTAAAGGGTCACGCCTGCGGCATAGGCTTTGCGAAGCAGTCCGATAGCAGCTTCCTTGGAGATACGCTGGATGGGCAGCGCTCCAAATGAGTTCTTCTCCACGGTGATCCCGGTACTGCCCAGGGTCACCAGGTTTTTCTTCTGTTCCATTTAATTCTTCCTCCTGCTGATAAGAAGATATGATATAAAAAATCAGTTACAAAATCCTCAGGCACCGTGCAAAGTGCCTGAGGAATCTTTTCAACTCATTTTCATCGTTTCTGCGATTTTTACCAAAAACAATCCGGCGATTATTTTTTGATCAGCAGAGACTTGCCTGTCATCTCTGCGGGCTGCTCCATACCCATTACATTGATCAGAGTAGGCACGATATCTGCCAGGCATCCACCCTCTTTCAGAGTGTAAGCGGGATCGTAGTTTACCAGGATGAAAGGCACCGGGTTGGTGGTGTGTGCGGTATGAGGCTGACCGGTGGTGTAATCGATCATCTGCTCTGCGTTACCGTGGTCTGCACAGATGAACAGAACGCCGTCTACATCCTTCACTGCCTGTACTGCCTTGCCCACGCACTCATCTACGGTCTCGATAGCCTTGACTGCTGCGGAGATCACACCGGTATGACCTACCATATCGGGATTAGCGAAGTTGATTACGATCACATCGTATTTTTCGGAACGGATCGCACCAAGCAGTTTCTCACATACCGCGGGTGCACTCATCTCGGGCTTCAGATCGTAGGTAGCTACATCCTTGGGGGAATTTACCAGGATACGATCCTCTCCCTCGTAGGGCTGCTCTACGCCGCCGTTGAAAAAGAAGGTAACATGTGCATACTTCTCGGTCTCGGCGATACGCGCCTGCTTCATGCCATGGGCTGCCAGCCACTCACCGAAGGTATTGGTGATAGCGATCTTGTGGAATGCTACTTCCTTATTGGGAATAGTAGGATCGTAATCGGAGAAGCATACAAAAGTAATATCCTTTCTCACGCGGTCAAATCCCTTGAAATCATCATCGCAGAAAGCTCTGGTGATCTCTCTTGCACGGTCGGGACGGAAGTTGAAGAAGATTACGGAATCCTTGTCCTGTACCAGTCCGACTGCCTTGCCGTCCTCTACGACTACGGTGGGCTTCACGAACTCATCGGTCTCATCTCTGTCGTAAGACTCCTGGATAGCGCAGATGCCGCAGGCAGCGGTCAGACCCTTGCCCTCGGTCATGGCATCATAAGCCAGTTGTACACGGTCGTAGTTATTATCACGATCCATAGCATAGTAACGTCCCATTACGGAAGCGATCTTACCTACGCCGATTTTCTTCATTTCTTCATTTAACTGCTCTGCATAGTTCTTACCGCTGGCAGGAGGGGTATCACGTCCATCCAGGAAGCAGTGAACATAGACTTTCTCCAGTCCCTGCTGCTTTGCCAGCTCTAACAGACCGTACAAATGGGTGATGTGGCTGTGTACACCACCGTCGGATAACAGTCCCATCAGATGCAGGGCACTGTTGTTCTTCTTACAATTATTGATAGCCTTTAACAGAGCTTCGTTCTTAAAGAAATCTCCGTCCTGGATCTCCTTGGTGATACGGGTCAGCTCCTGATATACGATACGGCCGGCGCCCATGTTCATATGACCTACCTCAGAGTTACCCATCTGGCCCTCGGGAAGTCCTACTGCCATGCCACTGGCATTGCCGCGTACATAGGGATATTCTTTCATCAGGGAATCCATGACAGGAGTGTTGGCCAGCGCTATGGCATTGCCCTCTACCTTATCATTCAGTCCATAACCATCCAGGATCATTAATACAACCGGTTTCTTTCTCATCGATCGTTCCTCCATTTTTACTTTTAATCATTATAAATTACCGGTACGGCTCCGAAACAGGTTCTCTGTGTCGGACCGTTCTGAAAGCTTACATTACATCCACGGAGATTATACACTGAAAACGCAGGATGCGCAATAGTAACCGCAGATTTCTTCTCCGGTTCGCTGTGAGATTATTTTTCAAAAGCTCTCCGAATCTACTTGTATTTTCACCCAACCTGCGTTACAATATCCTTTAAACTCTTGTTTGGGAAAAGGGGGCTCTTATGGTTACTTTACTTGCGAAATTATTCATTAAGAATTACGAAAATGTTACGGATTCCGGCGTTCGCCAGGCATATGGAATGCTCTGCGGTATCGTCGGGATCTTTTTCAATCTGATCCTGTTTACTACCAAGGCTCTGGCTGGATTTTTCAGTCATTCCATTGCCATCACAGCGGATGCGGTCAACAACCTGTCGGATGCAGCTTCTTCCATTATTACGCTGGTGGGTTTCAAAATGGCGGGACAAAAGCCGGATTCCGACCATCCCTTCGGTCATGGACGAATCGAATATATCTCCGGACTGTTAGTCTCCATTCTGATCGTACTTATGGGATTTGAACTGGTGAAAAGTTCCGTCACCAAGATCTTTCATCCGGAGGCACCGGATTTCTCCCCTGTCATTCTGGGGATTTTGGTATTTTCGATCCTGGTAAAATGCTATATGGCATTCTATAACCGCCGCATCGGTTTCCGGATCAGCTCCGTAGCCATGAAGGCTACCGCCATCGACAGCTTAAGTGATGTAGTGGCGACCACTGTGGTCCTCATCGGCACCATCATCTCCTACCGTTTTGGCATCATTATCGACGGTTACTGCGGTGTACTGGTGGGTATGTTCATCCTCTACTCCGGCTTCGTTGCTGCGAAGGATACCATCAGCCCCCTGCTGGGGCAGCCCCCCGAACCGGAACTGGTGCAGCAGATCAATGACATCGTCCTCTCCTATGATGATGTCACCGGGATCCACGATCTCATCGTACATAACTATGGTCCCGGCAGGACACTGATCTCACTGCATGCGGAAGTTCCCGCCGACGGTAATATTCTGACCCTGCACGATACCATCGATACCATCGAACACGAACTGCGTCAGAAGTTAAACTGCAATGCGGTGATCCACATGGATCCCGTCAGCACCAATGACCCGGAGACCCTGTCCCTGAAAGCCGAGGTTAACGGCTATCTGAATCAGATCGACCCACGCTTAAGTATGCATGATTTCCGCGTGGTCAAGGGTCCGACCCACACGAATCTCATTTTTGATGTGGTAGTTCCTTATGATTATCCTGTCTCCGATAAACAGGTCACCGATTCTATTACCGAACGAATCCGGATGAATCATCCGGACTTCTATGCGGTGATCGATGTGGATAAGGCAGTGGTTCAATAACATTCGACGTTCTAAAAAAGCTCCACAGGGCGTTTTGCCTTGCGGAACTTTTCTGTTCGGATCTTTATTCTTTGCTGTTGATGTAGTTAATCAGTCCCTCTGCGGCAATGATCTTCTGCATGAACTCGGGGAATGCCTGTCCCTGGAAGCTCTCGCCGGTGGTGAGGTCCTGGATCACACCGGTATTGAAATCGATCTCAACTTCATCACCGTTTTTGATCTTCTGAGATGCCTCGGGGCACTCGATGATGGGCAGTCCGATATTGATGGCATTGCGGTAGAAGATTCTGGCGAAAGTCTCTGCGATGACGCAGCTGACGCCTGCTGCCTTGATGGCAATGGGGGCATGCTCTCTGGAAGAGCCGCAGCCGAAGTTTTTCTCGGCTACGATAATGTCACCCTTTTTTACATTCTTGATAAAGTCCTTGTCGATATCCTCCATGCAGTGGGCCGCCAGTTCTGCGGGATCGGAGGAATTCAAATATCTTGCGGGAATAATAACGTCGGTATCCACGTTATCTCCGAATTTGAAAACTGTTCCTTTTGCGTTGTTCATTGTTCTGTTACCTTTCTATTCCAAATGTATCCAAAAAATATCCATTATTTCAATTCACAAGGGCAGGAGATTTTGCCGGTGATGGCGCTGGCTGCCGCTACTGCGGGGCTTGCCAGATAGATCTCACTCTTTACATGTCCCATACGTCCAACGAAGTTTCTATTCGTCGTGGAGACGCATCTCTCACCCTCTGCCAGGATACCCATGTATCCTCCAAGGCAGGGACCGCAGGTAGGGGTACTTACCACTGCTCCTGCTTCGATGAAGGTCTTAAGCAGTCCTTCTTCCATTGCCTGCATGTAGATGGACTGGGTAGCGGGGATCACGATGCAGCGCATGCCCTTTGCCACATGTCTGCCCGCAAGTACCTTCGCCGCAGTACGCAGATCGTCGATACGTCCGTTGGTGCAGGATCCGATGACTACCTGATCGATAGCGATGGGCTCCATCTCGTGGATCTCATCGATGGTATGGGTGTTCTCCGGCAGATGAGGGAACGCCACGGTGGGACGCAGGGTGCTTAAGTCAATGGTGTACTCCGCATCATACTGTGCATCCGGGTCTGCTTCAAATATCCTGTAAGGGCGCTTGGAATGCTCTTCCATGTAAGCGATGGCTTTCTCATCCACGGGGAAAATACCGTTCTTGCCGCCGGCTTCGATTGCCATGTTGGCGATGGTAAAGCGGTCATCCATAGACAGGTTGGCAATGCCGTCACCTACGAATTCCATGGACTTATACAGAGCGCCGTCCACGCCGATCATGCCGATGATATGTAAGATCACGTCCTTACCGCTGACCCATTCGGAGGGCTTGCCGGTCAGGTTGAACTTAATCGCGGAAGGCACCTTGAACCATGCCTTGCCGGTAGCCATACCGGCTGCCATATCGGTACTGCCCACACCGGTGGAAAACGCACCCAGGGCGCCGTAAGTACAAGTATGGGAATCCGCACCGATGATCACATCTCCGGCTACGGTCAGTCCTTTCTCCGGAAGCAGGGCATGCTCGATCCCCATCTCTCCCACTTCAAAATAATTCGTGATCTCATTGCGTCTTGCGAATTCGCGGACACATTTGCAGTGCTCTGCGGATTTAATATCCTTATTGGGAACAAAATGATCCGGTACCAGTGCGATCTTGTCCTTGTCAAACACTCCCTGCACCTTCATTTTATCCATCTCTTTGATTGCCACCGGGCTGGTGATATCATTGCCCAATACCAGATCCAGCTGTGCCTCGATCAACTGTCCTGCCTGTACCTGCTCAAGACCTGCTGCCCGGGCAAGTATCTTCTGTGTCATTGTCATTCCCATTGTCTGTTGCTCCTTTTTTCTTCTTGCTGTGCCTTACTGCATGTTCTTAATTGTAGCACACTCATTTCTAATTGAAAACATCCACATTTAACATATTTCTACGTAAATGTGGATGTTTTGATTTGAATTTATTGATGCATTTTAATATTGTACTTGCGTATTATTTATTCTCCATCATGGCAGGGTCTCCATTCTGGGCGGTCCCACTCTCCTGCTTTACCTTCCAGGACAACACTGCCTTGAACAGATCTCCGTCCAGTTCGATCCGGAACTTTCCACCCTGAATCTCCGTAAAGCTCCGGGCAATTGCCAGTCCCAGTCCGCTGCCCTCCGTGTTGCGGGAAGCATCTCCTCTGACGAATCGTTCCGTCAGTTCCTCTCCCGATACGGACAGCTCCTGTGCCGTGATATTTTTTAAGATAATGGTCACATCGTCTTTTGCCGTGAAGCCGCTGACATAGACTCTGGTTCCGGGCAGCGCGTACTTCGCAATATTCCCGAAGAGATTCTCAAAAATACGGAAGGTCTTCTGACTGTCCAATGGCACGATCACTTTCTCCTCAGGCAGGTTCATCCGCACTTCCAGACCGGCATCTTTTAGTTTATCTTCCATCTCGAATTCCACCTGTTTCACCATGCTGACGATGTCCACGTCACGGATATCCAGGGTGATGTTCTGGGAGTTTGCCTTGCTGACCTCGAACAGATCCTCGATCAGAGCCTTCAGCCGCAGGGACTTGCGATCCAGCGTCTCTAAGTACTCCTTCCGCTGTTCCTCCGTCACTCCCGGCTCCTGCAGCAGCTTTACATACGTGATAATTGCTGTCAAAGGGGTCTTCAGATCGTGGGATACGTTGGTGATGAGCTCCGACTTCATCCGCTGGCTCTTCACTTCCTCCGCCACGGCATTGCGGAAGCCTTCCTCGATCCGGTAGATCTGCGGTTTGAAGGGTTCAAACACGCCTAAGTCTTCCTCAATGGTCACGTTCAGATTGCCCTGGGCGATCTCGTTAGTGGCTTTCAGCAATAACCCATATTTTTTCTGCAGCTTGCTGATATAGCGCCGCAACAGAAAATACAACACCACGGAATAGATGACGGCAATGGTCAGTCCTCCCAGCGGAAGGCTGCAGATCACCACCAGGATCAGGGCATTGCACAGCACGATCCGCAGGATCAGTTTTTTTGCATCCTTCGTAACGTCAAAATGTTCCGCATCCCGGTAGATATCCACCACCTTGTCACGCCCGAGGGATAATACCTTTTTGAACCATGCCCACAGTTTCTTCCAGAGAGGTACCAGCAGGTAGCACAGACTGCGCTTCTTAAAATACTCCTTCACTCCCAGTGTCCGCATTGCCCGCAGGGATACGCCGCAGCACCATACGATGAAGAGCAGTGCCGCCACCGCCAGTATATTCAGCGCATAGGCAAGCACTCTGGCAATCAGCACCGTCTCTGCTCCATTTTCCCGCATTACGGTGCTTAAAGCATTGCCGCTGCGCACCCAGAATACCAGATACACTACCTGTTCGCTGCCAACCGCTGTTATAATGATCAGTATCAACAGGCTTACTTCGATGGGCAGCTTCAAAATCCACAGTTTCTCCCAGGCTTTCTCTTCTGCAATACCGGGAAGCACAAGTGCCAGCACCAGAATCAGAAGCGCCAGTACCAGAAACACCTGCTGACAGCCGGACCAGTAATAAGAGGCATACTGATCTCCCATGGAAAAATAATAGGTGACGCTGTCATTTTCCTCTTCATAGTAGAGGAATCTGCCGTTCTGTTGTTGGTCTGCCTGCTTCGAGATGCAGAACGTGATCTCACAGTTACGGGGCATTTTCAGTTGAAACAACGGATTATGACTGGCAGAAACCTGGAATTTCACGTTATTCTCCACCATTCTCGCAAGTCCGCAGTTACGGATTACTTCCGATGCCGTCTTGCGGAGTGCAGTGGTGTTTGCACCCACCACCATATTCCCCAGTGTAGCATCATTGCCGTTTTCATCAAATACAAAAGTCAGCAGAAAGCTCTGGGCATCGGCATTGATCTCAGTATCTGCCAGATTGCTCACCGTTTCCCCGGTCTCCGTATCCCGGATCACATAATCGTAGGTGCTGTTCAGTTCACTGAAGCTGTCCTCCAGCGCACTGAAATGTGCTTCCAGATATTGCCTGGTCTGTGCCGCATCCACCGCAAGGCTCATATACTCGTCTGTATTTTCTACGGAGCCGGGGAGATTCTTATCGAGATCCCCGATATAACCTCCTGCCACCGTGTCTACCATCTGTTCGTTATTCAGCCACTCGTTTCCTTCCGTGGGCTGCACGTACAATTCGCCGTAGTTCAATGAAGTCTGGTTCACCTTGTTATACAGATCCCTGTAGAGCAGATAACAGTTCTGATACAGATAGGTCACGCTGTTGGCGGTCTCCGACGAATTGATAATATTCTGATCCGTCTTCACGCTCTCGGCTCTGCGCTCAAAAATGCCGTAACAGGCGGTAAAAATACCAGACGCCAAAATACTTAAGATCAGTCCGTAGACCAGCCATTTGACCACAGGTTTTCTGTTCTCACGTTGTTCTGTTGTCTCTGTTTTTGCAGCCCCTGTTATCTGTTCCACCTTTGCAGCTCTCCTTCCACTTCTTTCTGGGTCTCCCTCTGCCGCTTTGCTTCCCGCATTCCGCTTTTATTGCTTATCGATCTTATAACCTACACCCCATACCACTTTCAGATACTTGGGATTTCTCGGATCGATCTCGATCTTCTCCCTGATGTTCCGGACATGTACCATAATGGTGTCCGTGTTGACAGCCTTTTCGTTCCAGATGCGCTCATAGATCTCATCCGCGGAAAATACTCTGCCGGGATTCTTGATTAAGAGCTGCACAATCTTGAATTCCATGGGTGTCAGTTTCACCGGCTCCCCGTCCACCGTCACTTCCACGGTCTCCTCATTGAGCTCCAGTCCACCGATGGTATACACATGAGACTTCTCCTGCTCTTCCCCGCTGACTGCCGTCAGATATTTGGAATATCTGCGCAGATGGGAATTCACCCTCGCTAAAAGCTCTAACGGGGTAAAAGGCTTCGTCACATAGTCATCCGCTCCCATATTGAGTCCCATAATCTTATCCACTTCCTCGGACTTGGCGAACAGCATGATCACCGGGAATTCGTGATTCTGCTCCCGCAGTTTCATCAGCATCGT
>ERZ808240.1543-NODE-1543-length-28072-cov-14.696006_pt1 | contig 28072 bp, 23 predicted proteins | sample MGYA00521084_ERZ808240 | MGnify/ENA primary metagenome ERZ808240 (study PRJEB31516, sample SAMN03275571) | gut metagenome | biome: mammalia-associated habitat; material: feces | host: Papio cynocephalus | place: Kenya | collected 2012-08-06 ... | reverse complement strand
TAGTAAGATTATAACTCATTAGGCCGGGATGTTACAACTATATTTTACCACAACATTAGTATGCAATTCCGCCAATCAAAAATGCGTGATCGCTCATCTTATCTGTAATCGTGGTGTCATCAATTTGTGTAATTTTGGCTGAAACACCTGTGTCACAAATCAACCCCGAAGAATATAATATATAATCCAATCTGTTCTTTGAGGTTCCATTTATCCATGTAGCCTTCTTCTTATCCTTCGGTAATACCGGATCTAGCATAGGACTATCAATGAATGTGTCTAAGTTTTCAATAAAGGAATCGTCAGGAGGAGTATTAAAATCACCTAATGCAATAAAATTAATATCCGGCTCTGCTAATTTGCTTACTGCCCTAACAAACTTGGCTCTCAGCTCCTCTCTATCCTGCTGGAACCGCTCCGACCTATCCTCACAGCAAGTGTGTGGGATATGAACATTCAATACTCTTAGGCATAATTCATCTGTTGTATTGATGGTAACATAGTTATACAGTAAATTATTCTCTAAATCATCCAAGGTATCGATTGAATACGATTCGCATATGTTCTTTCTAATTAACATAATTGAAATGGCACTTTTAGGCTGATTGTTATATCCCGCCGGTAGAACAATGTGATACTCAGGGAACCATTTTTCTAATGTTTCTAGAGATTTGCCTCCAGATAACTGTACTTCTTGAAGTCCTATAATCATTGGATCAGAGACCCTTTTTCGAATGTATTCACAAGTACGTTCCATCCTTTGTTTCCATCCCTCATCTGTGATTTTCCATGCCCATCCGGCCATGTTTAAACTTACAATTTCTCTTTCCATAATTAAAATCACCTTTTGGTAGTCTTTTGTTAATTGAGCCCATCCTAGTCCTTGCGCTCTTTCTTGTCCTTCGCTTACTATAATCTTTTTTTCTTCTTTCATATTTTTTCTCCTTTATTTTTTATTTTCAGCCGGGCTATTATTTAATGCGTTTTTGCAAAAAAACCAGCTGGTTTTTCATTTCCAACTGGTTTTTCTCTTTTTTTGCATTTTGCACCGGGCTATTATTTAATAGTAGATGGTCTGTTTTTATAACAAATGCTTTTTCTCCATGACCACCATTTTCTAAAATTTATTCGATCAAGCACCTGCATTCCTGATCACATTCCTCTGCAAGTTCCTCATCTGTCTGAAATTCATCATAGACTGCGGCAATTAGCGCTCTATGTTCTTCCAGGCTAAACGGAATCGTTTGAAATATTAAATCAGCAGCAGAATAGAGAAGATTCGAGAAATCTGTAGTAAGTCCTAAGACTGACATATTATGTATTTTACCGTCTTCATTGCAGATCTGGAGAACGGTCAATGCCATCCCTTCTCCTTTTTCGAAGGTTTCTGTTTCAAAATCAGCCGATAAATGCGGAGAATATGGTGCCGATATCCAAGGGCAATTTCCATATTTCATCACTAGAAAAATAGTATTGTAAATCGGTATAAACCTAAATTCAAACTTTCCATCGAGTGGGTATCTTTCGATATTCTCCCGGCTCATGATAAGAAGGATCTGATTGTCAATCAAATCAAATTTCATCGTCTCTGGGTATCCACTATACTTTTCAACCGTCATTCCAATTCCAAAAATTTCCATTTTTTAACCTTGTGTGATAATTAGAAAGTTAATCATCACACTTTCCTTTCTTTTAATAGTAACTAATCATTCCATATGAAGTCTAATTCATATTCCAGATCTTCATCTGTTGTTGCATTTGAAAACATACCAAACAATACGTCATCAATATCAATTTCTTCTTCATCAAATTTCATTTTTTTCCTCCTTTAATTAATTTGTAATTTCAGCCGGGCTATTATTTAATGCGTTTTTGCAAAAAAACCAGCTGGTTTTTCTCTTTTTTTGCATTTTGCACCGGGCTATTATTTAATAGCAGATGGTCTGTTTTTTATAACAAATGCTTCTCCATGACCACCATCTTCTAAAATCCAATAATCCTCTTCGTAAGCTTCCCACCCCTCAGTATCAATAATCTTAAACCCATTTTCTGAAATAAAGTTTGAATCAATACTCATCTTTACAAAAGTTCCGTAAGATTCCGCTGACATAATCGGCTGATCATCCTTCCATTTGAAACCGTCCAACAGCCATGCAGATTTATCCCCCTTACTATCGTCTCGTCCATACCATCCGAATAGCCTTCCCTTTTGTATCAAAACCGCTTGTTGTTTTCCTGAATGTTTCGCTTGCCAAATCGGATGTTCTTCCTGCCAAATCAAAAAAGCAATAATGTTTTTCAACATTTTCAACTTCGTTGAAGCATGTGTTCCCTTTTTATAACTACTATACAGATAATCAAATCTTTTCATTGCTTTGTTTAAATCAGCATCATCCTGCTTCTTTGATTTTCGTTTTTTAGAAGATCCTTCCACTGTTTCCTTCTTAATAATACAATAGCGCTTCTTTAATGGACCAAGTGAAAATGCATCCGCAATAACATTCGCAAATGTAACTTCTTTAGCCTTATAATCATAAGACGAGTTAAATTTTTCCTGCCATTTTTTCTTGCAACACTTCCATGCGTCATCCGCTTCTTTTGCTTTCCTTACTTTTTTTATGTAATGATGTGTCCAATATGTTTTCAGCCACTCTTTCGTTACTTTCTCTTCTTCAAACCAAGCATTTACTGTTTTTTCAATCTCATCTTCAGTATCTGCATCATTGGCAAGATCGAATCCACACCACTTATTGAGCACAAGTTTAGCTGCCAAAATACAGTTATCCGTATCTCCCGCAAACTTTTCTGCTTGTTTTGAAAAAATGAACCCTCTTGCTATTATTGTAAGAACCGCACTAATTCCATTCAATTTATATTTTTCAGGAAATGAATCTGTCAATAACATCGGCTGCAGTCTTGGCTCTTCATTTTTAGGATTTTGCGTATACGCCGTAAATTCCATTATTTCATTTAGCATTCTCATCTTCCTCCGTTTTTAAGCATTTTTCAATTTCTTCCCATGAAAAGAGATCCCAGAAAATTTTTCTACGTGTACTGCTTTTCGCTGTAACTTGATACATTATTCCCACTTTACTTTCCAGTGATAAGGAAGTATCTTCCACTAATTTCCTTAATCTCTCTATACAAATCTTGTAAAGACGCAAATCCACATTTTTCAAATTACTATCATAATACGCCTTTACTACTTCTTCTAAACGTTTTGCAAATTCTCCTTTCTTTTCTTTTTCCGACAGATCTTTATTCTTCTCTTCGACCCTGGCTTTTATCGTTTCAAATTCTTCCACTCGTTTTCCTTTTATAATGTCTATAAGGTGCCAGAGTATTTTATACCCGCCCTGGTTGAAATGAAACAATAGATTTTTTTCTGCATCTGAAAGAGAGCTGCTCACGTTGCTACCAATAATAGCGTTCAGTTTTTCTTCGCGCTCTTCCTGTGGTTGAAACTGCCATTTAACTTTGTTAAAGTTCTCTTTAATATCGTTGATGTCGTTTACAATAGCACTTTCCAACTTTCTTTCTAATTCGGGAATAATTTCCTTCCATAAATATTTAGCATTCTCTTTATCATATATTTTTAAAATTAATTCATAAAGATTTTCTTCTCCATGATTTTCTTCATTTTTTTTTATTTTTAAGCGCTTTAATAACGTGGTTTTATAAAAAGAATAAATGCTGATAATACTGTCATATTTTTCTTTAAATTCTCTTCCTTTATCCTCGTCACCATAAGCATTATTTTTAAATGGTCTAAATGGGCTGCATCTTGTATTTCCTTTCTCTTTTTTCTCTTTCAATTTCTTCTGATAAGCAATATATTCTTCCGCAAATAAAACCGGTAATTGATTGACCTTTGTTCCTGTATTTGGTTCTTCTGGCAACACAAAAACTGCGTGGTTTTTCTTACTATTTTTTAAACTCACCTCAATCTTTTTATGATCTTTAACAACACATAGAGCATCAAATTGATATCCATCGTCCGATCTAAGTGCCTCAAATTGCTTTATAAATTTAAGATATCCTGATTTTGGAATATCCTGGCTTAATAGCATACTTAAATCCGGATGTTTTCCATTTTTGGCTGCATCTATATCCAATCCCGTCAACAATGTACACATCCAACAGGCCATTTTCCCCTCTGAAGGCTCATCACTGCTATACTCTTTTTGTGCAATCGAAATTGCTTCATTAGATATTAGCCCAATGCTATTTGAAAACGTATTTCTAATATGTTCATACGGAACTTGTTTCGGAACCGTTTCCTCTTTCGCTTTTGTCTCCGGAATTTTAATAATCGGAAGTTCTCTCTTAAGCCACGCATTAGCATAACAGCCGTCGTGCACTGCCTGAACCACAGTTTCATCAAATACAACTTGTACCAAATCCCCATCAAAATCAGCGCCTCCAAGACACAATGGCACTGTCGAGCCTCTAGGGACCATTACAACCCCAGTTAAACGTCCAAAATATTCCCCATACATCTTCACATACCTTTCATATTGTTCTTGTGTTGGCATTCTAACCGTTCTAAAGAAAGTTTCCTCGTCTCCTGGTTTCAAAAAGGGCTGCAACAAGCATTCTTCATTTCGCGCCAAATGCGGGCTTCTGAAAAAAGCAGCATAACCGCTATATTTATAATTCTTGTTTCCTTTAAAAATACCCGCATCTTTCTTCCCTAAAGGCAGATAAAATCTCATAAACAAACATCTTAGATAAAAATTTTGTACAGCCCTTGGATTCTTAAGCAGCAATGCAAGTAATGGCATCAAATCCCGACATAAGTATCTTGTCTGCCCAATTACCGGGATTTTGCCATTTGCTATTTTAGTTATAAGGCCTTTCTGAATATTTTTTAACTGTTCAGCAATATAAATATCATTTTGGAATGTTTCATCTTTTATAACCGCTTTTTTCCAAGTCGGTGTTTTGCTTTCTAATTTCTTTCTATCGGAGTCTTCAAAATCAATTGCCTCCTCTGAATTCCACTCTTTTACATATTGTAATGGATCCTCAACAAATTTCTTTGTCGATTTCATTACATTCTCAAACTCTTCATCTGACAGTTTAAGTGTATTAACCATCTGATAACTCAGGTGCGTATATTTGGAATGACCATATGGTAAGTTTGTTCCACCAACATACAAACAATGCCTATACTTATTCAAAGCATCGCAATAAAATTCCATCGGATCCTCTATGTTTTTTTCATTACAATACTCTTTAATCCACTTCATCCCTTTAAACATAGACTCCGTCAGCAAAATATGTGCTTTTTTCAAATCACGTGTTATCCCGAATGCATCTTCATAATCGTATTTCTTTTCCTCCCATCCCTCCTCATCATAATCTTCTATAAATCTTTTAAAATCAACTTCATGCAGCATTCCTTTTATAAATGGCATTCTAACTTGGAATGATGTTGCACCGGAAATGTGTAATTTCTCATTAATACGCTCTGCATATTCGGGTGATATCATCCCAACTCCATCAAACGGCGTTTGTACATCCTCTCTTGCTTTTATTTCAGCATCCTTAAATTTCCAATTGCTTTTATTCGTATTCCCACTCTCTTTTTCCTCTGCTGTTACAATTTCCTCTGCCGTTACAATCGGAATGTTGATTTCATTGCCCCGGCCAAGCAAATAAGACCCCTTTCCATTTACCCGTTTCTCATTTATTATTATCAAAGTTTCCGGAGAAATCTTTATATCTTCATGATCAATTCTCTTTGAAGAAGACAAATATAACCCTCTGTATGCATAATATTTACTTAAAACAACACTTATTTGTGAAAAATCAATCCCCAAATTCAATTTCTCATTCATATCTTCAAAATAGTCTTCTCTAATAAATGTAATCCTGCTATTTCGACTCATATTCCCGCTTTTGTCAAATGGAATAAAATGCACAAGGCGATCTTGCTCATACTGTATATCCAATCCATTTTCAATTAAATCTTGTACATTTTTTTCAAGATCCTGCTGTTTGTCTACATCCTCTTCCTCTTTTTCTAGAAATTGAAATATTTTTTCAAAATCCACAATAATCAATTTATCCAGTAACCATGAACTGTCACTTGTATCACCACTTCTCTTTTGAGTTTCAAAGAGAATCTGGTGATATAACGGGCACTCGTTAAAATCTGCAATTTGCTTCACTACATAACGATAACTAATTTTGTTATTTATATCAAACAAATAGTTATTTTCTTTTTTCTCGCAATATTCAAAAATATTATTTGCGCTTAGCGTCATAATTTGTGGAATATTATTCGTCATTTTCAATTTTCTCCTCTCCTTGTTGGGATTGTGATTTTGCTTCTTGAAAAATTCTATTAATTTCTAATTTTAAGTGTAACCACTGTTCAAAGTTGTGTTGTTGCAACTCGGCAAAAGTCATGGTGGTCCATGCTTTAAAATCTTCATCTGTTTGGAATTCTGTGAGATGTAACCCTAAATCCAAGTATCTGCTCACTGACCATAGTCCGAATTTATCTAAGTTGCTCCTCACTTTATTTATATCTTCGACTTCCAAAAAATTCTTTAAATAACAATTTTTCAAATTATTAATTGCTTGGTTAATTTCTTCCCTGTCCTTCTTTTTAAACGCGCTCCAACTGGTATTAAATCTTAATTCCCCCCAAGGTCCATCAAACTTTTCAATTGTTTCTCTCGCTATTTCACATTGTGTAGTCTTTTTCCATGATGAGATCAATCTGTTAAAAGTCGCCTTATCTTTTGGCTCAGGATAAAAATTGGCTAATGATTTACACTGAAAATCTTTGACCGTTATTGGTGACGTTACTTTAATCCCGTTCTTATCCTTTTCTTTTTCAAATTCAGTCTCTGAACATTGTATTAATATCCATTGATATCCATTAGTAAAGATAACTTTCTTAAACCCAATTAATTCTTTGAGCAGTTCACAAACTATTGTATTACAACATTCCTTGTTTTCTTGAGAAAACTTTTCTTCTTTTATTTTTTTGCTCTTTAATTCTACAAGATATTCACATTCCAGTTTTTCGCTTTCTCCTGGAACAAGAACTACTTTATCGTTCTGCATTTGAATTTTCAGCGGTTTTATTTCATTATCTATAAATTCTATTGATTGATTTTCCTCAAGCTGTAAACACAGATCCTTGTTCCCACCACACAAAAATATCGTTCCATTTATACTATCATTCTCCAAAGAAATCGGAATCGCATTATTACCCTCTTTGAGGTGATTTTCAATAAACTTTTTCCCCTCCTTCGATTCGAATTCTATCGTTATCCTATTTTGATATGATGTCTCATGAACTAATTGGAATGATTTCTTCCCCTCCAACAGTTCTTCTATTAGATGAATATAGTTGCTATATAATTTTGTATTTTCCTTTGAAAATGGCTTTATTTCAACGCATCCATATACTTTGCCAGACTGCCTCTCGCCTTTGCTTTCATCAAAATCATTATGAAGTACAACAAAATCTGGTACTTGGCCATCGTAGCCTCTTAAGTACCTATTTCTTCCCGGAAAATCCTTAGCTTTAATCAACTTATGTACATCCCTCACACTTATATCCTTGTCGTTTATACTATCTCTTATCAACTTATTGATTATAAAGTAATAAGCCTCTTCTTGGTTATATTGACGCTGTATTAATTCTAATTCATTGAAATATTCTTCATATTCATTTTGTAGTAATTTAATTTTTTTCTCCAAACACCTAATCCACATCTGTGCCAACTCCTCATGTCCCCGCCGTGTCGGATGCGTGCCATCCAGCGTTTCGTAGCGGATTCCCTCTTCTGGGAAATCCATTAGCACAATGTCATCACGTTCGTTCACCGCATCTCGGATTGCCTGATTGTATTCTTCCAAAGCTGTCCCGCCATACATTTCATGAAATTTCCAATCTGGGTTTCCCTTCATATAACTTCTCGCAATTGTCGCACACAAAATACGGGCAGACGGATAATTACCGCGAAGCCGCTCCATCATTTTTCGGTAATCTTTTGCAAACGTTTCCAACGGAACACCAAAGCCAAAATCATTTGTTCCCATATAGACGAGTATCACATCCGGATACTGATTTATTTTGTTCAGTGCGGAGGCTCTTTTCTCACTCGATGCGCTCGGAAATTCACCACTCACTTTGCTTCCTGAAAATGAATTATTGACACATAAATAGGCTTTCAAATATTGATTCACTTTCGCCCACCAAGTATCATATACCGAAGTCAGACCATTTATTTTCTGCCTATCCTCATCATAATACACCTTGTAGTTTGGTGGAATATACCCTTCGTAAGCGCTAATTGAATCTCCCAGAACAGATACCAGCATGATTTTGTCCTCCTTTATCACTCTCTTCCAAAAATCACTAAAATTATATTAGCATATTTAAAATCAATTTACAATTCCTTTTGCAATGTTGCTCTTGTATTTTTACCACCGGCAATTTACAATGATGGAAGAATTTATACCTCTTTTTTCCCTCTATTTTCTTCCACGTCCGTCTGCGTTTTTTCCGAAATACATCTGCTTTTTTCTTTAATTCCTCCAGCACTTTCATTATAATTGTTATAATCCGATTCTATTTTTTTACTCCAAACAGCTTCTACTGCGCCTGTCTCAATCAACGTACGATTTGCAAATACATATCGGTACCAGAAACGAAACATAAAATCCGAAATACCATAGATTGTCTTTCGTGAAGAATCTTTTTCTCCAAATGATTTGTTTTCGTATACCCCATCGCAATCGCTTCAATTACTGCACTGTATATGCCGGGTTCCTGCACTTCCTGCCTCAAAAGAAGTAATGGTTCCTCATAAAGATACGACATTACTTTTAAAAAGTTCTTTCATAGCCCCACCTCATAATTAACTTTGAAATTAATAACTTTAAAGTTAATTATTTCATCGTTTAGTTAATTTGTCGCCCCCTTTCTTTACAAACCGCCCCAACCTGCCGATATATAAGTATCAGGGTCGAAAAGCCAAGCGCCGTCCATGCTTTCCTGGAAAGGCGATTGGCCTTGAGCCCCGCCCAAATATGAGAAAGGAGCGCCAAAATGATTATTTTCCACATCGATGTCAACAACGCATATCTGAGCTGGGAATCCGTGTACCGCCTGCGTGAAGAAGGCGAAACACTTGATCTGCGCACAGTGGCTGCGGTCATTGGCGGCAGTGAAAAGACGCGGCATGGCATCGTGCTTGCCAAAAGTCCCATTGCCAAGACTTACGGCATCCGAACGGCGGAGACATTGTCGGATGCCCGGAAAAAATGCCCGAACCTTTTGGTCGTTCCTCCCCGCCACGACATTTACCGTGACTTTTCACACCGATTGATCGAATATTTGAAGTCATTGACGGATACTGTGGAACAATTCAGTATTGACGAAGCTTTTGCCGATATGACGGACAGTGAATTATTGGAAAAATATTCTGCGGTTGAAGCCGCGAATTTCATTCGCACAGAAGTGGAGAAACGTTTTGGTTTCACCGTAAACATTGGGGTTTCAACTTGTAAAATATTAGCAAAAATGGCGTCGGATTTTGAAAAACCAAATAAAGTGCACACCCTTTTCCCCGATGAAATTAAGGAAAAAATGTGGCCGCTTCCGGTACGCGACTTGTTTTTTGTCGGCAAATCCTCGGAGCAGAAATTATACACGTTAGGGATTCGCACAATTGGCGAACTTGCGGCGTTTGATCCCGCTATATTGCAAAGCCACATGGGAAAACACGGGCTTTTGATCCACGAATACGCCAATGGCATCGATCCGTCGCCGGTTGCTCCGCGCACTCCCGAAAACAAGGGCTATGGAAATTCGACGACACTTCCCAACGACGTGACAGATTCCGCGGAAGCGAAAAAAATACTCCGCAGATTGTGCGCCAAAGTGGCATCACGGCTTCAAAAAGATGAAATGCGTGCTTTTGTCGTAGTCGTTTCGATCCGCGACAACGAATTTCACAATGTCAGCCACCAGTGCAGTATGGTATCTGCGACCAACGATCCGGACACATTATACACGCACTGCTGCCAGTTATTTGACGAAATCTGGGACGGCTCGCCGATCCGCCTGCTGGGTGTTTCCACCTCAAAATTAACAAAACATGCTGCCGAGCAGCTCAATCTGCTCGACATGCCATTTATTGCCGCTTCGAATGCCGAAGAAAAACCGACACTTTCGGCCAAGGAATATTTCCAACGCCAGACAAAATTGGACGAAGCGATTCAAAAAATAAAGACAAAATATGGAAATGATGCTATTACAAAAGGAATCTGATCAGAAGGGAGACTATAATATGCCTATTACAAGTAATACGATAAATAACGATCCGAACCGTTCGGGAAATATGGGGGCGACGGCTGCGCGCCGCACATTTCGCACCGGCAATTCCACCATCACATTGCGCGAAGGCGAGACATTAAAAGGCGTTGTAAGCGATGTCCATGGCAACGAAATTACCATTTCTCTCGACGACGGCACTTCCTTTACCGGCCATTTGTCGGAGGCTTCCATGTATTCGATCGGGCAAAAGGCCGCCTTTCTTATCACCAGTCTCGACAATGGAACGATTTACATGAAAGCCATGTCCTCCACCTACCTTCTGGGCATGGAAGATACGATCGAACAGGCACTCGAAGAAGCCGGGCTGCCGAAAAGTCCGCGCAATCTTGACATTGTGCGAAGTCTCCTCGAAAATAAGCAGTCCATCAGCCGCGAAAGCATCAATACATTTATGCAGCTTTGCTCGCGCTATCCCCATGCGGATGTTGGCAATGTGATCACAATGTACCGCCTCGGATTTCCGATGGATGAAGCCTCGGTTGCGCAATTTGACACTTACCAGAATCAGCAGCACCAGCTTCTTGGCCGCATGAATTCTCTGACGGATTCTCTGACAGATCTTCTCTCGGAACTTTCCGAGGAAAATGTGTCCGTTGCCCGATATGCCGCCGGCGAACTGCTTTCCACCGCCCTGGGCTCCACACCGTCTTTGGAAGAATTTCAATTAGCCGCCAAAGAAACATTAGAGCAGCAAACTGTGGAAAAGGAAGCTGGCGTCGATTCAGAAGCAGCGGAATCTTCCACTTCTCCTGAGGTTTCTGAAGAAACCACCTCCCCACAGGAAACGCCCGCTGCGGAGGAAAACACTCCGAATAATCCTTTGTCGCGTATGCGCCAATTGTTTTCAAATATTACAGATAAAGTAAATACGAATTTAACAAGCAATGCGACGACCGAAGAACCTGGATTTATTCAAGAACAAAGCGGCCACATTCTTACTGCCGCTGAGCGGGAATCCCTTGCAGATCAGTTTTCCGATTTTACAGATTCTGACAAATTAATTGCTGACCTGCGAAATGGTTCCGCCACCGCGCGAGAACTGCTCGGTGCGCTTCATTCTGCTCTTCCGAAGCTTTCCGACTCAATGATCCGCGATCTTTTTGCAAATCCATCCCTTGGCAAGCTGATCAAGGGACAGTTTCTGTCAAATTGGACCATTTCTCCGGAAGGTTTAAAAGAAAGCAACGGCATGGATTCCCTGTATCACAAAATTTCATCGGAATTGGATGATCTGCTTCACCTCAGCCAGATGTTTGCCACCCGCCCTTCCGGCGAAAGCGCTGTCAACACAACAAATGACATGCAGCAAAATCTGCAATTTATGAAAACGTTAAATGAACAATTTGCTTACATGCAGCTTCCTTTGAAACTGTCTTCCGAAAATGCCCACGGCGACCTTTACGTTATGACAAAAAAAGAAACTTTGCGGAAATCGAAAGACAATCTCAAAGTTCTCCTGCACCTTGAAATGGACCACCTTGGACCGCTGGACATCCACATCACAAAAGACCATACCAATATTGCTACCAAATTTTTCGTTTCCAAAGGCAATGCCCTTCGACTTCTCGAAAAAAATGTCGGTCTTTTGAAAGATGCCCTAAACGAGCAAGGTTACAGCTTCTCCTCGGAATTTGCAGAAAAGAAAAAAGACATCAATCTCGTCCACGATTTCATTGAGACCGAGGCACCCGTCGGAAATATTACAAGATATAATTTTGACTTGAGAGCGTAGAGGGATCATAGTTTCTTCCCTGCATCAAAAGCAACCGCTTACACTGGATTTCTTTTTTTGGGTTGTCGCACTAAGTGATTAGTGTGGCAGCCCCTTCTAATGCTAATTGTGACTTGCCGCCGAGGCGAAGCCGAGGGGGCACTACTTTATCGAGGGGGACACTACCTTATTGAGGGAGCGAAACCGAGGGGCACTACTTTTCTAGCATTACGGTCAAATTCTAGTTTTTCTTCTATTTGTACCGTAATTTTTCCCTCTTTTTTACCATATTTTTACAATTTTTAAGTTTTTACGGTATTTTATCTTGTTTCGAACAAAATAATACCGCAATAATTTCCACTTTTTTACAGCCATTTTCTATTTTTTACAAATTTTACGGTAAAACCGCGTTCCGCAATAAACTTTTTACCGTAATTCTTTTGAGCGACTTCCCCATACTTGCTTTAAAAGCAACCTATCTGCAAGGTTCTACTGCTTGGGTTGCCTTTCCCTCATATTGTTATCGAAAAAAACAGCCAAAACAAGAATTACTTCTCATTTTGGCTGCTTTGCCTTAATTTATAGAGTCAAGTTGTCCGCAAAGCTGGCTCAGTGGTAACGCCCCCTCAGCTCCGCTTCGGCGGCAGGTCGTCGTCAGCATTAGAGTTGACGGCTTCCGCCGTCAAGGCTGACTCCTCCTATTTCACTACGATGTTGATGATACGTCCAGGGACGTAAATTTCTTTTACAATCTGCTTATCGCCAAGTTTGTCTGCGATAGCTTCTCTGCCGGCGGTAAGTGCAGTATCTTTGTCTGCATCGATGGCAAGTTTTACGGTTGCACGAACTTTACCATTGACCTGAACTGCGATCTCCTGCATTTTCTCGACGGTCTTTTCTTCGTCATATTCCGGCCATGCATTTTCATACAAGTATCCTTCAAATCCCATGATCTGCCACAATTCTTCTGTGATATGTGGTGCTACCGGATTCAAAAGATGAATCAATGTCTTGAAATCTGCCTTTGTCAGCTTGCCTGCTTTGTAGAAGTCATTGATCAATGCCATCATCGCTGCAATAGCTGTATTGTACTTCAAGTTTTCAAAGTCGCTGCTGACTTTTTTAATTGTCTGGTGAATCTTTGTCTCAAGTTCCGGTGAATATTCGTCACCATCAACTACCATATCCTGTAATTTCCATACACGCTCCAGGAAACGACGGCATCCTTTTACGCCATCATCGGACCAAGCTGCTGCCGCATCAAATGTTCCGATAAACATTTCATACGTACGAAGTGTATCTGCGCCATACGCATTTACAATATCATCCGGGTTGATAACATTTCCACGGGATTTACTCATTTTCTCGCCGTTTTCGCCAAGGATCATACCATGAGATGTTCTCTTCTGATATGGTTCTTTCGTAGGCACTACACCCTGATCGTACAGGAACTTGTGCCAAAAACGGGAATACAGAAGATGAAGGGTGGTATGCTCCATTCCACCATTGTACCAGTCAACCGGAAGCCAGTATTCCATTGCCTCGCGGCTTGCAAGTGCTTTGTCATTGTGCGGATCGATATAGCGGAGGAAATACCAGGAAGATCCTGCCCACTGTGGCATCGTATCCGTCTCACGCTCTGCTTTGCCACCGCAGCAAGGACAAGTCGTCTCTACCCAGTCACGGATATTTGCGATTGGAGACTCGCCATTGTCGGTCGGCATATAATTGTCAACTTCCGGAAGTTCCAATGGAAGTTCTTCTTCCGGAATCGGAACATATCCGCATTTTTCACATTTTACAATCGGAATCGGCTCACCCCAATAACGCTGTCTGGAGAATACCCAGTCACGCAGTTTGAAGTTTGTCTTTTTCGTACCGACACCTTTTTCTTCCAGCCATTCAATGATAGCTTTCTTTGCTTCTTCTACCGATTTTCCTGTGAGGAATCCGGAATTTACAAGAGTTCCTGTAGCAACATCTGTGAAAGCTGCTTCTTCTACATTTCCTCCTTCGATTACCTCAATAACCGGAATATTAAATTTCTTTGCAAATTCCCAGTCACGGTCGTCATGCGCAGGAACCGCCATGATAGCACCGGTTCCGTAACTCATCAATACATAATCCGATACCCATACCGGAATTTCTTTTCCATTTACCGGATTTACTGCGGTCAAGCCCTGAATCTCGACACCTGTCTTTTCTTTCGCAAGCTCGGTTCTTTCAAAATCGGATTTTCTTGCTGCCATCTCACGATAAGCAACGATTTCATCCCAGTTTGCGATCTCATCTTTGTATTTGTCAAGATATGGATGTTCCGGAGAAACAACCATATACGTTACACCAAACAGTGTATCCGGACGTGTTGTATAGATGCGAAGTTTCTCTTCCTTATCTTTGAGCTGGAAATCCACCTCTGCACCATGAGAACGTCCGATCCAGTTTTTCTGAGAAACTTTGACACGCTCAATGTAATCCACGTCATCCAGATCATCAATCAATTTATCTGCATATTTGGTAATTTTTAACATCCACTGGCTTTTTACTTTACGGACAACTTCGCTTCCGCATCGCTCGCAGACACCATTTACAACTTCCTCATTGGCAAGTCCGCATTTACAGGAAGTACACCAGTTGATTGGCATTTCGGATTTATAAGCAAGTCCTGCTTTAAACAATTTCAGGAAAATCCACTGTGTCCATTTGAAATAATTCGGATCGGTTGTATTGATCTCGCGATCCCAGTCAAAGGAATAACCAAGTGACTGCAGCTGCGCTTTAAAACGTGCTACATTCTGCTTTGTAACTTCTTTTGGATGAACTTTATTTTTAATTGCATAGTTTTCTGTAGGAAGACCAAATGCATCCCATCCCATCGGATAAAGGACATTGTATCCCTGCATACGGCGCTTACGCGCTACGATATCAAGTGCTGTATAAGGTCTTGGATGACCTACGTGCAAGCCCTGTCCGGATGGATAAGGAAATTCCACCAGCGCATAAAACTTTGGCTTTGAATAATCGTCAGTAGCTGCAAAAGCCTTTTTCTCTTCCCAGATCTTCTGCCATTTTTTCTCAATTTCTTTCGGGTTGTAAGATGACTTCATGTCAATTCCTCCTAAATTTAACTTTACATTTTTACTTCTTTTTTAACACCTTATGGATAACTCTTACAGACGTTTTTCGTCCGATCTCATCCGTCAGTTTATATGTAATCCGGTAATCTCCGGGTTTCTTTGTATTTACTCTGCGCACTTTTGCATATTCATACGACTCATCTTTTCGGTACTCTATAAACGTTTTCACTCGCCGTGTCGCATCGTACCCTGTCGTATTGCGTGCACGAATGCCTTCCATAATCTTATATTTTCGCTCTCCATACGCGATACGTCTTTTCTTTGCGCCGCGGATCACGGGTTTCTTCTTATTATATGGATTTCTCTTGCTCCAGATATCGGTCGGATCATATCCGGAATATCCAGGCACCTTGATTGCCCTCGGTTTACCGAGCGGCCCCGGATTTTTCGCATTGTAAATAACCACTTTCGTGCCAACCGGGCAATTGTCATAAATCCACTTGGCATCCTTTACGGTCAAGCGAACACAGCCATGCGATGCCATCGTTCCAAGCCGATTGTAACTGCTATTGGACAATGTCCCCGGATTCTGTTTGTGATACCAGACAGAATGAAACAAAATGCCCTTATAAATACGGCTGCAATACTGTCCATAACAAGGTCCTTTGAGCACATGCCAGCGCATCCGCTGCTGAATCCGAAATGTTCCCGTCGGCGTTATGCGGCCGGTAGAACACGGAAATGCCTTAATGGCCTTTCTCTTCTTATAAACGGTGACGGTATTTTGCAGTTTATTGATTTTAATAACGTAAGAATCCGTTTTCTTTTTCGCCGTTTTCTTTGCCTGCGCCGCTCCCGGTATCAGCAGTGCCAGAAAAAGCAGTAAAAAACCTACCCTTACCAAACTTCTCGCCCTGTTTTTCATACTTTCCTCCAATACAACTCTCCGCCCTGACATCACGTATCTTTTATTATATCAATTTCCTGCACTTTCGTCAATACGCGCCGTCTTCTCTTCTGTCAAAAATTCACATGATCCGGATCGCCGTGCATTTCATCGCGGTTCAATCCGTCAATTGCTGCAATTTCTTCTTCCGTCAGTGCAAAATCAAACACCTGCGCATTCTGTATGATTCGCTCTTCTTTTGTTGATTTTGGAATTGTAATGATGCCATTTTGCACATCATAACGTAAAATCACCTGTGCCACACTTTTTCCATGACGCTTTGCAATTTCCAAAAGAACCGGATCTTCAAAGCAGGCACCGCGTCCGAGCGGGCTCCATGCCTCCGGCACAATATCGTGTTTCCTGCAATACTGCCGCAGACTCTGGCGTGTCAGATACGGATTGCACTCAAACTGATCTACCGCCGGCGCAATGTTGGCTTTCACACTGAGTTTTTCTAAATGATGCTCCAAAAAATTACTAACTCCAATTGCTTTTACAAGTCCTTCTTCATATAACCCTTCCAGTATTTTCCATGTCTCATGAATTTTCTCAGGCACGGGCCAATGAATCAGATAAAGATCCACATATTCCAACCCCAGTTCTTTTAAACTCGACTCAAATGCTTCCCTCTGTCTTCCTTCCCGCTGCTTATCATTCCACAATTTTGTCGTAATAAACAATTCTTCTCTCGGTACTCCACATGTCCGAACGGCTTCTCCTACTTCTTTTTCATTAAAATAAAATGCCGCTGTGTCGATCAGACGATATCCATTTTTTATCGCTGCCTGCACTGCCGGAACCGTATCCCCTTCGGACTTATACACACCAAGTCCAAAAATCGGCATCTCTACGCCATTATTCAATGTCACTCTCGATTGTAATGTCTGCATTCTTTCCGCCGCCTTTCTTTCCATTGCTCTTGCGCTTTCAGTATACCCCATCTTTTCTTTTTACGCAAATAAAAAGTCTATTAACTGCGTTTCCCCCATATAATGAACTAATACCCTTACTAAGGTGATTTTATGGATCAGATTCTTCTTTGGATACAAAACTACGGAACACCGGCTATTATTGTACTCATTGCGCTGGAATACGCCTGTTTTCCTATTTCCAGCGAGCTAGTTCTGCCCTTTGCCGGAGCCTTCGGTGCCGGTCATGGTACGCCGCTGTTTCTTCTTATTATATATAGCAGCATCGCCGGACTTATCGGAACTACCTTCACCTATCTGATCGGACGCTTCGGTGGCTCCCCACTTCTCGACCGATTGATGCGCCGATTTCCTTCGACCGAAAAGCCCATCCTTTCCTCCTACCGTACTTTTGGCGACCACGGGAAAATCGCTGTCTGCCTCGCCCGCGTAATTCCACTTTGCCGCACATACATTGCCTTTGTTGCCGGTTCTTCCAAGCAGTCTTTTCCTACTTATGCCATCTTTTCCGCAATCGGAATTACACTTTGGAATAGTATCCTCATTACCCTGGGGTATTATGGATACCAATACCGCGACACCTTTTTCCATTATTTCAATCAATACAAAACCATTATTCTCGTCGTGGGTGTAGGACTGCTTGTACTGCTGCTTTTTCCGAGACGGGAACGGGAGTAGATTTCCTCTACTTGGGAATTGTATAATAAGTGCTTCTTGCCTTTCCACACTGCGTAAGAAATTTACCTTTTACCAATTTCTTGATTTTCCGTAATGCAGTAGACTCACTTACTCCAAGTAGGTTCGCTACATCTTTTTTGGTAATCGCCTGATACCTTTTAGCATATTCTAACACTCGTTTTTCTGTTCCGTTGAGAATTCTCTCTTCCTCTATCTCATCCTTTTCTTTATTTTCGTGCGCTGTATTTACATTTGGCAAAATAATCTTGAATGTATTTCTTGTTGTTTCAATTACAGGTTTTTTATCTGCATTTTTATAAGCATTCATAATCTTAGTCAATCCTGTGCCATAGGCCTCAATCAAATGTAAGCGATAGAACACATTAGCAAGTTCTTCATTTCTGCATACCGAAATTCCTACCATAACATCTTCTAACTCAACTCCAGGCAATAATCCGCCAACAGAAACAAACTCCAGCCTATCATCAAATATACTGATTAAGCCACTGGAACGAAATGAATATTCTCTATGAACAATAAGATTTAACAACGCCTCTCTAACTGCTATTTCCGGATAATCTCTAACTTCTACCCGCAATAACCTTTCTATTGTAGCATGTGTTTGATTATGAATGTCAATATAATCATATACCTCATTCATTTGCTGTAATATGGATCCTGTAAATTCTCGCCGATCTCTAAAAATATTTTGATCGGTTCCTTGAAAAACAGCCACCTTAATTGTGTGAACACATTGATCCGATAAAAGCAAAGCCAAATTGCTATAAATCCCCTCTTTGTCCATCAATTTCAAAGTCCGCATCTGCTGCACACCAAATTCCATCTGTCGACTCGAAAATTCTCTTTTAACCGCTTCAAAAGTCAGCTCTTGGTTCAAACTGCGCATATTTTCAAAATGATCCCCATCTGTCTCTTTTATCATCCGCCGAATCGCCGTATCTGTAGCCGGAACAGAAGAATACCCTTGACGAACATACACACCTTCCGGACGCATCCCTTTTTTAGCTATATAGTACGGTCGTTCTGTTCCTCGCTGCACATTCACACAAACAACCTCTTTACCATTTTCTTTAATCGTTTCATAATGCAGAAACATCGTCAAATCCGGTTTAATAGCATCTCTGACCATATTGCTGATTTGCAATGCGGCAGCATCCGCATCTTCAACCCCAATTATTTGTCCATCATCCTGAACCCCTATATATAACTTCCCTCCATCACAATTAGCAAACGCAATAATTTCCTTCTTAACATCCTCCACCACAATTTCTTTCAATTCTATCAATTCGCTTTCATGAAAATCCATTTTACCATCCCCTGTGTTTTATTTTTATCATTATATTAAATCAATTCAATTTTGTCAATAGTTTTTTGACGTGATTTTGAATCGATTTTGACACAATTATTTTCCAGCAAAAAATCTTGTTGTTTTCCATATTTTCCCATGTTATAATTACAGCGAGGTGATAAAATTATGATTAATATTTTAATGAATACATACAACGTCGTAAATCCGGCATATATTGAAGAATTAAAGAACTACATTAAACCATATCACAAAGTATGTGTGATTCCTTTTTCTTTCCGTGAAAAAGAGATTCCCACAAATGATGTATGGCAGAAATTCTATTCAAAAGACTGTGGAATATACCGTCACGGACTTGAAACTATGTTTTCCCGATTCAATATCAAGAAATCGCAAATTTCATATATCAATTATTTCGATGATTCTCCTGAGACTGCTTTCGAAAAATGCAGCACCTGTGATATCATCTATTTTACAGGCGGTTTGCCTGACAAACTTTATAACCGACTGAAGGAATTTAATCTTGTCGAAACACTTTCCCGGCATTCCAAAATAATGATGGGCGACAGCGCCGGAGCCGTCATTCAGTTTAAGCAATTTCACCTTTCGCCTGATGCCGATTACACACACTTTTCTTATTATAATGGATTGGATATTATCAAAAATTTTGAACTTGAAGTACATTATGCAAATACCGCTGCACAAAATGAATCCATACAGAAAGTAACTACGGAAAAGAAAATACCGGTTGTCGCATTGTCGGATGACTCCATCCTTATTGTGGACAATTTAGCAATAACCAGTTTGGGACCCACCAAAATTTTTCTACCAGTTTGACTGTCTTGTCCCGGCAAACAAGTCTTCCAAATTGCTTTCGTGCAAGCACGATGCTGCTTGACGGTCTTGTGCTACAAAAAAACCGAGTAACCTAAGTTACTCGGTCTACTCAAGGCGACAACCAGATTTGAACTGGTGATCAGGGTGTTGCAGACCCATGCCTTACCACTTGGCTATGTCGCCATATATAATATATTATATCATCACTGTCACATTTATGCAACATTTTTTCGATATAATGTTTTTCAGATAAGAAATCTCCCCGCAAGCGGGTCCCTCCTTACCATAATAATGACTCCTACGGGAATCGAACCCGTGTTACCGCCGTGAAAGGGCGATGTCTTAACCGCTTGACCAAGGAGCCAGATTCGGTCTCGCGCTTCTGCGAACCGACATCAAATATACTACCATACTTTTCTTTAGAATGCAAGCATTTTTTTGAAATATTTTTTATATTTTTTCAAGTTCTGCATTTTCATTGACAAAACAAGAAAAACATGGGAAAATAGGAAAGCGGACGACTTATACAAATCCGCAAAACAAAACATTTATATGGAGGTTGAAAATGAAAACAAAAGCAAATGTATGCAAGCACATTTTTACAATATGCGCCTTGTTCTTTTGTATGTTTGCGCTTTCTCCCGCAGTTGTACAGGCTGCCGAAGTCACATCAACGATTTCCATTGACCGTGCGACCGGAAAAAGTGCATATACCTTAAAAGGACTTGAGCCGGACAAAACTTCGTCGTTCTCCCTGATTGTGGAACGAAAGAGCGACAGCAAAGAAGTTCTGAAAAAAGAGATTTCTCTGACACAGACAAATTGTGTCAATGGAACATACACCGGAGAGATCTCATTGGAAGCGTTAAACAATGAATATTCCGTTTTTACCGCAAAGGCAAAAATTGGAGATCAGACGGTTACTCTCGGGGAACTGGATTATTCCATTCATGACACGCATTTTGCCGTTAAAATAGACGGAACATCGAGTGCCCTTTCCCGCACCGTGACCATCAGCAATACCGATGCGTCGGATCCGGTTTTGATCCCGGGCACAAACAAATCCATCTATGTAGCTGCATGGCCGGAAGGAAGCGACGAATCGGCGGCTTCTGTCATTTTGGCAAAAACAGCTTATACCGAAGGCGGCATGACAGCGACAGCATCCCTTGCAGCTACGGCAAATACATATGGAAACTGGAATGCAAAACTTGTTTTCGAAGCAGCCAATGGCACAACGACGACACTGGCAAAGACGACTTACAGCGTCGAGCCAACCTGGACTTCTTTCGAAGTAACAAAAACTGCTTCCCTTGAGAAAAAACAGAAATTCGGCATTACCCTTACGGGGCTTAAAAATGTATATGGCGTAAGCAAGGTAAAATACCGCGTCTACGACAGCCAGGGAAAGAAAGTAGCTGCTGTTACCGCCACATCGAAAAAATCCGGAAAAGTTTATTATGCCGAAGTTTCGCTGAAAAAATTGAAATACAAATTTGACAATTATACGATCAAAGCAACGATCACGGACGTAAAAGGAAAAGCGGTTCTTCTCAATGCACCAGCCGTTGCTGACATTATGGTGCAGAATGGCACCCTTTCCGTTACCAAAAAGAGCAATGCCAAATGCACGTATTCCTTGAAAAATGTATACGTTCCGGGAAATATCAAAAAACTGAAATTTGTTCTTTATAAAATGAAGGGTTCCAAAGCCAAAAAGCAGGGCGTCTACGAAATGAAGCCAAAAGCAGGCAAGAAAAATATTTCTATTAAGGTAGCAAACGAAGATAAAGGAAAATTCAAATTGGTCGTTTACGCATACACTGCCTGGGGTAAAAAAATATATTTAAACGAAGAGACCTATCGTCTTCGCAAAAAAGACCTTGGTAAAAACGGCTGGTTCTACGAAAAGTATAATGGCAAAAAATACAAATTCTACTATGTAAATAACGTAAAACAAACGGACTTGACAAAAATCCTGAAATTGGAAAAGAGCAGTTCAAGCAATACAAACAAATTTTATATTGAGATCAACCGCGCAGCCAGTGCCGTAACGATCTATTATTACAATGACGAAACCGGCAAATACGATATTCCGGTTAAGACATGTTCGGTTTCTGTTGGAGCAGACACATGGACAAATGCCGGAACAGGCGGACTGCATGAGCATTCTTCCTACACCCCATTGGGAACATACAGCATCTGTACCAACGGACAGTCCGTGAAATACACATTAAAACCGATGCACGAACCTGACGGAAGTACGGTTTACGCTCGCTGGGCTACCCATTTTGTAGGAAATGTATATTTCCATGCGATCGCAGTCGGCACACAGTCACATTATTCACTCCCGGCAAGCACGTTTAACCGCCTTGGTTCCCCGGCTTCCGCAGGATGTATTCGAATGACCGTTGCCGATGCTAAGTGGATTTACGATTACACATCCACAGGAAATACCGTCAAAGTAAACAAAGGTAATTCCAAGAAACCGGGTCCTCTCGGCAAAGCACCGACGATCACATCCAATGTAAACTATGACCCTACCGACCCTGCAGTACCGGATTCCCGCAAAAAAGCAGATTATAAAGCAAAGAGAATCAGCGGCTACATGACGAAAAAAGGTGTCAAAGTAGGTTACTAATCCGAAATTGAAAGAAGCAAGGTAAACTCCTCTGAGTTCCTTGCTTCTTTTTTTATGTCATATTATCGAAATTCTACCACTTCTTCCCAGTCCTTCCGCGGCCTTGCTGCCGGACTTTCCGCCGCATACCCAAGCGATACCGCCCCAGCCAGCTGATCTTCTGTCTTCAGATACTCCACGATTTCCGTATAAGCAAAACATGTATTTCCAATCCATAACGATCCCAATCCCAGTTCCGTCGCACGCAGCAGCATATTTTGAATGGATGCCCCGATTGACAGTGAATCGCAGATCTCAGACAACCGCTTGTCCGTCTCAATCTCCTCAAACGGCGATTTAGCATTGGTATTTAACACAAGGATAAGAACCGGCGCCTGCCGCATGATACGCAGTGTATGAAACGCACTCGGAAGTCCGTGCCGCGACTCCGGCAATAAGGCTTCTCCGTGTTTTTCGCGGTTCAGTCCCTTTTCCATCTCATCTAATAATTTTTCCTTTTCTTCGCCCTGATACACAAGATATTTCCACGGCTGCCTGTTTTTTCCGGATGGCGCAAGGAGCGCCGCACGCAGCACTTCTTCAATCTTCTCTCTTTCCACCTCTTGCTCGGTATATTTACGTATACTTCTTCGCTGTTCGATACATTCTGTTACTGTCATAACTGCCTCTCTTTCTTCCTGTATTTTCTTCTTATAATAATCGTCTTAATTCACAATTTTTTCCAAGATCATTCCAGAAATCCTTCAATGGTGTCTTTCGAATCCGCCCAATAATGCTTGCATTCATCGCACCGTGGCCTACGATCAGCACATTTTTTTCTTTCTTCATCAAGGGCTCGATCACTTCTTCCACAAATTCACCTGTCCTTGCGAACAATTCCTGCAGACTTTCGCCGTCTTTCACCGGTTCGTAATGTTCCGGATCATTAAACAACTCATTGATCGGGCAGTCCGGGATCTGAAAACTATTTTCAATTCCTTCATACACCCCAAAACTCATCTCAATCAAACGCGGATCCGCTATAATCGGCGTGTGCGTTCCCTTCAAAAAAATCTCCGCTGTCTCTTTCGCACGTACAAGCGGCGAGCAGTAACAGACATCAAAAGCAGGTCCATCGTACTCTTCTCTGGCTTTCTCCGCCATCTGTCTGCCTTCCTCATTGAGCGGAATATCCGCATGTCCCTGCAATTTGTGCTTTGCATTCCAATCCGTCTTCCCATGACGCATAATGTATAACATATTCGTTCTCCTTATTTATCTTTTTGCGTAACTATTCAGCCTTTTCGCTTCAAATACAGATAAAATGATACATTCAAAATAATTCCTACCATCGTAGAAACCGGTGCCGCTAACCCAATTTTTGTCAGACTTGCATTTGGCTGGATACTCATAAAATAGGCAAATGGCAGACGTACCAGAAGAGTCTGGATCAAGCCCTGTATCATAACCCATACCGTTTTATTATTTCCATTAAAATATCCGACCATGCTAAACATAATTGCGGTCACTATCGTTTCCGGTGCAAATCCTTTCAAATATTCAAAGCCTTTGCCGACAACGCCCGCATCGGTTGAGAAAAATCCTGCCAGCACGTCTCCCTTCAGCAAAATAAGTCCAAAGACGAGACAGCCCACAACCATGCCGACACCAATACCAGTATACATCGCTTTTTTCGCTCTGTCCAGTCTTCCCGCTCCTACATTTTGAGAAACAAACGATGCCATGGACTGCATCAGCGCACTTGGGATCAACATGGCAAAATTTACGATTTTACAGGCCACGCCATAACCGGATGATGTTTCCAATCCTAATCGGTTTACAAACGCACATAATGCCAGAAAAGAAAGCTGTGTCAAAAATTCCTGAAGTGCCAGTGGCAGACCAATTGCCAAAAATTTCCGGCATTCCGGATTCCAGCAAATGTCTGCTTTCGTAATTGAAAAAGAAAATTTCTTTTTGATCAGAATCACAACTGCGCACACTACGCTAACTGCCTGTGCAAATACGGTTGCCAGCGCAGCTCCTGCGGCATCCAGATGAAACCCTGCGACCAATACGAGATCTCCCACAATATTGACTACGCACGCAACCAGCACAAACAACAACGGCGATTTGCTGTCCCCAAGACCGCGAAAAATCGCCGAAAGCAGATTGTACGCCACGACAAAAAGGATTCCCCCGCCACAGATTCTCACATAACTTGTCGTCAACTGTACCGCTTCATCCGGCGCCTGCATGGCGATAGAAATTGGCTTGGCAAAACACACCATCATCACAAATAAAATAGCTGATATGATCGTAAACACAACAGCCGCACCCCCAATGACCGACCCGATCATATGCTGTTTCTTTTCGCCCAAATATCTGGCGATAAGAACCGTAATTCCCATCGCCAGCTGTGTTACCACAAATGTAACCAGATTCAATACCTGACTTCCCGTCGAAACGGCAGAAAGTCCCGACGTCGTTCCAAATCTTCCTACGACCAGAAGATCCACCGCTCCATAAGCCGCCTGCAGCACCAATGCTCCCAAAACGGGAATCATAAAGCAAACCAGTTTTTGTAAAATATTTCCTTTTGTAAAATCATTTTTTTCCACACTCATCTCATTTTCTCCTTTCTGACATCATTTCGTAAATCTTGTGAATTGTCCGTATCGTACATTCCGCATCTTCTTCCGAAATATCCTGTGTCAGGGAAAGCAGTTCATCAAATACCTGTTCATTGTATTTTTCAGACAATTTCTTCCCCTGTTCGGTAATAAAAAGATAGGTGATCCGTCTGTCTTCTTCGGAGATTTCCTTTTTTAAGTATCCTTTATCTTCCATCTCCTTTACTGTTCTGGTAACTCCGGGCCGCGGAATTCCGAGCATATCACTGAGATCCGATACTTTTACCTGACTTCCTTTTCTTTCCAATCGTTGAATAATATCGAGATATCGAATATAAGAAGATGTGACTCCCTGCGGAAGCGGCGGAAGCATTTCCCGAATCCGCTTCGCCTGATAACATGCGTCCATCATTTTTTTCATAAGTTCTATTGTCATACCATCGCCTCCAATAGTTATCTTTGATAATTACTATAGGTAATTATATGAGCAATTTTTTATTTTGTCAAGAAAATCTTGTTTATTGCTTTATTTCCCTTAAAAACGCCTGGGGTGCTTTTGACAGCACAGCATTTCTTTTCCAGACAAGTGCGTAATTTAGTTCTAATTTCGGATTCAATTCTTTAAAACAAAGGTCTTTATCCAGTTCTTTCGGCAGATGATCCCTGCTTGTCAAAAGATAGCCAAATCCGCTTCGAATCAATTCAAATGCATTGCCACTTAATATGTTATACGTCGCGACAATATTCATCTGCTCAATGCTTGTCTGCGCCCAATGCGTAATCTCCCGCTGCAAGCCGATCCGGCTATGAAAGATCAACGGCACCCGGCGCAAATCTTCTCTTTCTATAAAATCCTTTTCTGCAAGGCTGCAGTCCTTTGGCATAAGAAGCCCCCAATAAGACCTATTCTGCAACGAAAAATATTCGTATTTCATTGTGTCCACAGGTTTTAATAATATCGCAAAATCAAGGCTTCCATGATCCAGCCGCTGCATTACATCGGTCGCATCTCCGCTGTAAAAATCAAATGTTATGTCCGAATATTTTTTCCGCAAAACGGAAGCTGCCGCCACAATTTCCTCCGTTATCATTCCACCAATGGATATTTTGCCTGTCACATTGTCCGCATTGCAGCTTAATTCCTGCTGTGTTTTATCAAATAATGCGATGATTTCTTCCGCTCGTTTCAGCAGCAAATTTCCATCATCCGTCAATGTAATTCTTCTTTTTCCTCGTATCAATAATTGTTTGCCAAGTTCATTCTCCAATTCGATCAACTGCTTGGAAAGCGATGGCTGCGTAATGTGCAGGCTTTCTGCCGCCCGCGTGATATTTTCTTCCTTGGCAACTGTAACAAAATATTTCATCACTCGGATGTCCATTTTACCACCTCAAAAATAGTATAACATCCCCTGCTATTCCTTGCAACTATAATGCTATTTTACAATACCTGCCAGGAAAAAACTTGTCTCTTTATTCTCCGTAATTTTGTATTGAAAAGCGTCCCGATACGCATCGGAATCTATTCTGTATTCGCCGCTTTTCTCTTTATTTTTTTCCAATAACGTATTTATTTTATCCTCTGTTATATTCGCATTCGTAAATTGTTTATAAAAAGAAATGGCTCGATCATACTCACTCTCCGGTTGACTTTTTTCGTCTCCTTTCACCTCAATATCAAGCCAAAGTGAACTATCCTCCACGTTATATGTCACTTCCATTACGGTTCCCTTTTCATTGATATACTCGTCCATATACCAGGAAGACTTTGTTCTATCTTTTATATCATTGTTGGATAAATCAATATTATTGGAATCCGTATCCGTCTTTGTATAATTTGCCTTTGATAATTCACCCTCTATTTCTTTTTGCATATTTTGAATGCGGCGGCAAATCTCTTTCACGAACATTACTTTTCCAAAGGAATCCTCTTCCATGTTCCCGCATGACGATAAAACCAGAGCCGTGATTAGAAACAAACAAAGAGATGCCGTTCTTTTAATACACATTTTTTCTTTTCTGCATTGTAAAACTCCTTTTTGTCCTATTTTACATTTTCTAACATATGTTGTCAACATAGGGCTGATTTTCCCCTATCTGCAATACATTTCTGCATATAAGCCTTTAAAGTTCAATAATCCGTTATGTTGTGATGTTTGCCATCATCTTGAATCATATGCTCCAAAAATAATTGTAATTTCTCGCATTTGCGGATGAGCCGCTGTTGCTGTGCGAAGTTTTAAAAAAATGTCTCCACTCTCTTAAATTCATCGAAACAACTATTTCTGTTTTTAAACTATTCGGCAAAACACTTCTTGCTTCTTCTGGTTTTGCACCCAATTCAATTAACGAATTGTAGGATTCTTCAACTAATTTCATAACATTTAACCAGAACTTATACTGTTCTAATTCTTTTTTCCAAAATAGTGGCCTAATTACAGTACCTCGTACTTTCCTGACTAAAGCTTGCAACCCTATGCCTAACCAGTTCATGACTACCCCTTCTATCACAAATAAACTTAACCGTAATTTTTTCATGCTCAATAACCGATTCATATCCCCTTTTTTATAAATTTGCAACAAACTTTTCAGAAGAATCATTTGTTATTTTTTCTTCGCTCTTATAACAAACTCTTCCTATTTTTCAATAGATTTCAAAATATCCGCACCACTAATTTGACTAACTATTTTATAGCCTGCATTAATAATTCTCATAAACACCTCCTACAAAGCACCACAATATTCCGACAACAAACATCGTAATTTTCTTACTGTTTTTTCTAAAACTCTCATTCCACTCTCTATCATGTCAACCGCTTATATATTCTTGAGTTTCCGCATTTCTTCCCACAATCTCACTTAACTTATCCACAGATTTAAAAAAATCGCAAAAAAATAAGGAATCTTCTCCGTTTTTAGTGTAAAATAAAGCTACCAAACAA
>ERZ808240.1542-NODE-1542-length-28077-cov-6.718364_pt1 | contig 28077 bp, 13 predicted proteins | sample MGYA00521084_ERZ808240 | MGnify/ENA primary metagenome ERZ808240 (study PRJEB31516, sample SAMN03275571) | gut metagenome | biome: mammalia-associated habitat; material: feces | host: Papio cynocephalus | place: Kenya | collected 2012-08-06 ... | reverse complement strand
GAGAGAAAAGATAGGGCCGCCGGAGGCGCGTCAGAAACGACCACGACGGAACGAATCCTTGCAGGCAAGGCTTCTTATCCTCTGTGCTCGTTTCTTCCTTTCCAAACCGCAAACTGAATTTGCGGTTTGGGGTTTATAGCAAATCTGCAACAACCTCTCAGTCTCGGCTGCGCCGAGCCAGCTCCCCTGGAAGGGGAGCCTTTTACAGCAGGATGCAGATCATGCCGCCGGTGTTTTCGTTGATCATGCGGCCGAGGGTCTTGGTGAGCTTCTGCCGGGCGTCGTCCGGCATGCGCATGATCTTGGCGGTGACGCCCTCGGAGACGAGCTCGTAGAGGGATTTGCCGAAGATGTTGCTCTGCCAGAGCTTGTCGGTGTCCTCCTCGTATTCGCCAAGCAGATAGTCGATCAGCTGCTGGGACTCCTGCTCGCCGCCGACCATGGGGCTGATCTCCGTCTCGATCTGCGCGCGCAGCATGTGGATCGACGGGGCACTGGCGCGGAGCTTGACGGCGTAGTTGCCGTTCTTTTTGACGATCTCCGGCTTTTCGAGCTTCAGCTCCTCCGCGCCAGGCATGACGATGCCGTAGCCCGTGGCCTTGACCTGCTCGAGCGCAGTCTGGACCTTGTCGTAGAGCTTTTTCGTCTGCGCCAGCTCCTGCAGCATCTGCAGAAGGGCTTCGTCATCGGCAATCTCCACCCCGGCCTGCCGGGACAGCTCCTCGTAAAACAGCGTCTGCGGCAGATGCAGCTCGCAGCTGACCGTACCGGTGCCGAGGTCGACCTCGCGCACGCGGAATTCGTCGACCGGCTCGAGCTCCTGCAGTGTCCCGAGGACGCTCTCGGCCTCGCTGAGGCTGGTGAGCGCGCCCGCGCGCTCGAGCATGGCGTCGTAGAGCGCGGCCTTGACCGGATGGCCGTCCGGCAGGGCGCGGACCCAGCTCGGCAGGAAGAAGCGCAGCTCCTCCACCGGGAAGGCGTACATGACGGCCTCGAGCAGACGGCCGATGTCCTGCGTCTGCATGTGCATGCAGTCCATGGCGAGGGCCTGCACACCGTATTCGCTGCGCAGCTGCGCGCACAGGGTCTCCGCCGGGGCCGCGCCGGGGCTCTGCGTGTTGACAAGGACGACGAAGGGCTTGCCCGTTTTCTGCATGTCGGTGATGGCGCGGGCCTCGGCCTCGCGGTAGTCCTCGCGCGGGATATCGGTAACGGTCCCGTCGGTCGTGACAACAACGCCGAGGGAGCTGTGGTCCTCCATGACCTTTTTGGTGCCGAGCTCCGCCGCCTGCGCCATGGGCAGCTCCTCCGGGGCCCAGGGCGTGGTGACCATGCGGGGCTTGCCGTCCTCAGTGTCGCCGACCGCGCCGGGGATCATGTAGCCCACGGAGTCGATCAGGCGCACGCGCAGCGTCGTCTTGCCGTCGGGACTGATGCGCGCAGCCTCGTTCGGGACGAATTTCGGCTCCGCGGTCATGATGGTCCGGCCGGAGCCGGACTGCGGCAGCTCGTCGGTGGCGCGTTCGCGCTCGTAGACGTTTTCGATGTTCGGCAGCACGAGCTGCTCCATGAAGCGCTTGATGAATGTGGATTTTCCCGTCCGCACCGGGCCGACGACGCCGATATAGACCGTGCCGTCCGTGCGCCCGGCGATCTGCTCATAGATCGATCTGTGTTCCATAGTCCGCCTCCTCTGCCTTACATGGGAATGAGGAGAAGCCTTCCGGCCTCCACCTCCGGCTGTGTCAGATGATTGGCCGTCTGGATGGCCTGCGCCGTGGTCTTATACCGCTTGGCAAGGTCCCACAGCGGCTGCTGCGCGCCCGTGCGGCGGATAACGACCGACGCGCGCTCCGCGCGCGGCTGCCGCGTCAGGTCGAGCGTGCCGCCCACCAGGTTCTGCAGCTTCTGCTTGGCAAACGACTGCAGCTGGAACACCGCGTCGTACCGCAGCTCGACCGCGCCGCTGCCGGCCGCGGCATAGCCCTCCGGCTGGAGCTGGAAGACAGCCTCGCAGGCGCAGTCCTCGTCCAGCGCGGTCCTGCAGCTGACCTCGGTGCGGAAGGATTCGGCCTGCACCGCGCCGTCCGCGTCCGTGTAGACCGTGTCCGCACGCAGGGGCACGTGGACGATCACGCCGTCTGCCGTGCGCTCGAGGGCCATCGCGTCGGGATAGACGCGGCAGTCGAGCACGGCGGACGCCTGTGCCGGGAAGGACGGACGGATGGGCTCGCGCAGGGTCTGCGCGTCGAGGCGCATGCTGTATTCCTGCTCCTGCCACTGGGGCTGGAAGTCGCCGCGGGTGGAATAGGCGTCCTCGCAGAGCGTGAGCGTCTGCGGCTGGATGACGGTGCACTGCGCGAGGATCCCCGCGCCGAAGAGCAGCTTCTGGCCGGTCTCGGTGTCGACGGGTTCGAGCTGCACGCCGGTCACGAGCAGGACGGTCTCCACGTCCTCGTTCTGTTCATAGTCCCCCTGCAGCTGGCAGTACTGGGAGAAGGGCACGGCGAGGCTCAGCGTGCGCAGCTCGTTCTGCTCGTCGAGATAGGTCAGCTGCAAATTGGCCGTGCCCTTCATCACGGCCTTGCTGCCGACCAGATTCTGCTCCGTCACGACCGGCTGCAGCATGCAGTCGGCCAGCCGGACGATCTTCGCCCGCCCTTCCGGCACGTTCAGCTCCTCGCTGACCTGGAAGGCGCGCTCGGCCGTCTCGACCGGGACGGCGTTGGAATAGGTCTGCGTCTTCTGCTGCAGGCAGGCGGGCGCGTCGGTCAGCGCGCGTACCTCCTCCGTCCACGGCTCATATCCGTCCGCCTGGACCAGCACGCTGATGCGCAGCAGGACCTTGCGGGAGTTGATGAGTCGGCTGTCGGCGCTGCGGACAGAGCAGCGGACGACGGACTGCGTCAGCTCCTGCAGGTCGCTGCTTTCCAGCTTCAGGGTGAACGGGACGTCGGTGGTGAGCAGCTGCAGTCCGCCCGCCTCGTCGGCATAGAGGCAGGAGGCGCGCAGGTTGCCCGTCACGAGCAGACTTCCGGTGCGGCTGGTCTTGCTCTGCAGCTCCGGCTCGGCGTAGCAGATGAGCGTGCGGGCGGCGTCGGGCATGGCGTCGGGTATGATGAGCTCCTGCGTCTGCTCCTGCGCGAGGGACAGATGCGCTGTGCGCTTCAGGCAGGAACGCTGTTTTTGTTCGAATGCAAGCTCCATAGTCTCAACTCCTTGTATGTTCTGGGATATCTATACGCGGAGCCGGACAAGGATATGTTCATTTCAGCAGCAAAAGTCCGAGCACGATCAGAATGATCGCCGCCAGCACCCGCAGGAACCACCCGCACAGCGCAAACGACACCAGCAGCCCGATCCCCGCCCCAAGCACCAGCAGCCCCAGCTGCTCCGTTTTCACACACATATATCGATCCCCCCTCTGCGCCAGCATACGCAGAAGTGCCCGGGGAGGTGATGGTTTCATCGGAAGAACGGGCGGAGCAAGAGCCCCGCCCCTACAACGCGTAACACAAACCATCCCGCAAAAAGGTGCAGACCGGCAAATCCGGTCTGCACCTTCTATTGATGGCAACTATTCCAAAGCAACTGCCCACAAATCTGGGGCCAACGTATCAGGCGGCGCGTAGTCAGACGCCCGTAAGGTGACTATCGTGTGGAACGCCAGACCAAAACATTGGTTCCTGCCTGAATTCAGAGGCAGAATGCACCAAACCGTAACCCAGCGCCCATTTTCTCCCCCATCTTTTCCGGCAAGACGGAAAAGATGGGGCCGCCGGAGGCAACAAGCAATTGCAAATTTGATACGACCTCTCAGTCACCTTCGGTGACAGCTCCCCTGAGAGGGGAGCCTTGGGGGGGAGAGAGAAAAAGAGCCGCCCGTGGGGCGGCTCTTTTGGGGTGGGTTATTTGGTGATGTTTTCCACGAAACGGTGGAGGATCGCGGCGACCTGGGCGCGGGTGGCGCTGGCGCGCGGGAGGAGTCTGCCGTCCGTGCCGTTGATCAGCTTCTCGGCGACAGCCCAGGAAAGCGGGGCCTTCGCGTAGGTGGAAACTGCCACGGCGTCAGAGAAGGCGTTCAGGCTCGCGCTCGCCGACGTGCCGTACTGCTTATACTGCGCGTAGCGGCAGAGGATAGCGGCCATCTGCTCGCGGGTCACATGCTCGCTGGGGCTGAAGGTCGTGGCGCTGGTGCCGTTGACGATGCCGTTATCGGCGGCCCAGGTGACGGCGTTTTCGTAGTAGCTGCCGAACGTGACGTCCGAGAAGCCGCTGCGGCCGGTGACGCTGGGCTCGCCCTCGAGCCGGTACAGGACCGTGACGAGCATGGCGCGCGTCATGGAGGCGTAGGGGCTGAAGGTCGTGGCCGTGGTGCCGGAGAAGAGGCCGTTTTCGTAGGCGAAGACGACGTCGTCATAGAACCAGTCGGATTCGCGCACATCGGTGAACGGCAGCGTGCCGTTGGTGAATTCCACGGTGATGCGGTCGTAGATCTTCAGACCACTGCAGGTATAGCTCTCGACCGCGCCGATGGACTTTCCGTTGACCTTGACGTCCTTGACGTGGCAGCCCTTGTCGGGCGTGAAGGTGAACTTCACGGTCCGGCCGAGGTCGCTGAGGGTCAGCGCGGGCTCGATCTTGCCGTGCTTTCCGGCCGTGGCCACGTCGCCGATGTGGCGGCGGGCGTATTCCGCGGGAGAGATATCCGCGGCCGTGAGCCAGGTGGCGGTCTCCGTCGCGTAGTTGTCCACGTAGTGCCAGACGATGCGGTCGCCGTTCTGCAGCACATGCTCATCCAGCGCGTAGTTGCCGTGCGTGCCGTTGACGGTGAACATCCAGCCGGAGCCTGCGCCGTTGTCAAACTCGCTCAGCGTGTAGCCGCCGAGGATAGACGGGGCGGTGATGCTTCTGACGTAGCCGGAGGCTGCGCCGGTGCTGGTCAGCCCGGCGTCCTGCAGGGCTTCGGTGAAGACGTCATAGACGGTGCTGCCCTTCTTGACGGTGTAGGTCTCCGTTTCGATCCAGGTGACGTAGCCGAGGTGCTTGCCGGTGTAAGACTCGGGGAAATCGCCGATCAGGCGGAAGCTGACCTCAATGGTGTCGCCGTTCACATAGGCGTCGATGTCGGCCTTGGCCTGCTTGAGCGCGGCGTCAGCCTGCTCAGCGTACTGGGCGCTGCTGATGGAGCTGCGGCCGGTACGATAGGCCCCGGTGATCTTCGTCCACTGGTCGGTGGTGTAGTCGGTGCGCTTGAGCTTGTCGTAGTACGCGTCGAGCTCGGCGAGCTTCGCCTTGCGGCAGGCCTCGAGGAGCGTCTGGAAGGTCTGCTTCTGCTGCAGGAAGGTCCCGTAGTTCGTGACCTCCGCCTGTTCCTCCGCCGTCAGCCCGGCGTAAGCCGCTTCGATCTCCTGCAGGGCAAGATAGGTCTCGCGCTTGCAGTCGGTGACGGTGCCGAGGGCGGTGATCTTCGCCGCGACGTCGGCTGCGCCGCTGGCTGCCGGGAGAAGGTCGGCGGCGTCGGACATATCGTAGAGGCTGTTCGCGCCGCGCTTGAAGCGGTCATAGGCGACGAGGGCGTAGGCTGCCTGCTCGGTCGGACGCGGGGAAACTCTGGCGTCGGGCGAGACCGAGTCGAGGGCGAAGCCGCCGGAGGCCTTCTGATAGGACAGGAGGCTGGTCAGCGGGTTTTTGCCGCCTCTGGCGTATCTGGCGTCCGTGCAGTCGATGCCGAGGGCCGAGTAGGCCGTGACAAGCTGCGCGTCGGTGCAGGCGTTGCCGTAGCCGGTCAGGCCCTCCAGATAGGTCAGGGCCTTGTCGATCGCGGCCTGCACGCCGGTCTCGCTCTTATGCGGAGCCAGGGCCGTGAGGACCATGGCGGTGGTGTCCACATTGTCGGCCGGGTTCTTGTCATTGATCTTCCATGCGCCGGAGGGGTTCTGCATGCTGAGCAGATACTGGATCATCGCCGGGACCGCAGCGGTATCCGCGACGGTATAGGGTGCGGAGTCGATGGCGATGATGGCGAAGGCGGCGCTGGTGGTGCCGGGGACAGTCGCCTTGTAGGTGCTGCCGGTCTTCGCGGTCAGCGGGGTGACCAGATCGTAGGTTTCGCTGCCGACTGCATAGGCCTTGGCGTTCTGCCCGAGCGCGGTCAGAGCGAGGACGAGGCGGGCATTCTCGTTGGTGGTCTCAAAGCTGCTGCCGTTCGCTGCCAGGAGCTTTGCCAGCTCATCGGCATAGCCCGCGTACCAGCGCTTGTCGGCATCGGAGCTGAGGCCTGCGCGGGCCAGGGCCATGACGGCCCAGTCGCCGTTCGTGCTCTGGTTCGCCTTCGGGGTGACGTTGCTGCGGATGTAGGCCAGGACGCTCTGCAGCTGGGTCTGGTAGCCCTGCGCGTTTTTCAGCTCGTTGAGCCTTGCTTCCGCGGCTTCGAGCACGCCGCGCTTCGTGACATGCTTCTTGGCGGCGTCGCTCAGACCTTCATATGCGCTGCGGGCAGCGGTGATGAGGCCTTCCTTTTCCAGCGTGACGGTGCCGATGGCTTCGATCTTCGCGTCGACGGCGGCGGCCGCGTCGCGGTCGGCCTGATCCTGCGCGGCGTCGGCGGCGGCCTTCTTATAGTCGGCCTCGGCCTTGGCGAGCTTTTCTTCCGCATCGGGGAGCAGCTTCTTGGCCGCGTCGGTCAGGCTCTTGTAGGCGCCCGAAGCTTCGTTGATGGCATCCGCGCTGTCCTTGGTGACCGGGAAGATCGCGTCGATCTTCTCCCCGGCGGCTTTCGCAGCCGCCTGATTGGCCGTGCTGACGACGGTGACGGTCACGCTGACTTCCTCGCCTGCCAGCTTTTTGAGCGTATCGAGGACATCCGCGTAGCTGCTGTTATCCTTGCAGGTCTCGTAATAGTCGCCGAAGCGTGCGCTCTTGAGGTTGGCGGTGATAGTGACGGTCTTGTCGTCGGTCGCATGCGGGGTGACGAGCAGGTTTTCATCGGCAATGACGGCGCTGTTGCTGCTGCGGAAGAGCCGCCAGGGCTGCGTACCCATCGAGTCATAGCCGGGCAGATCCGTCGGGACAATGCCGGTACCCAGCGTTTCGGCGCTGGTGTAGACCCAGATGAGTTTTCCGTCGGCGTCCAGACGGGCCTCATGGAAGGCGTGCAGGTTCTTCGTGACGGCGTCGGCCGAGACGTTCCGGCCGTCGTTGATGCCGGTGAAGAAGTTTGCCTTGGCCTGCTCGAGCATGGCCAGCTCCGCGGTGAGCTCGGAGGGCTTCAGCGGAGTGACGGTGATGGTGCCGAGCTCCTTGGTCTGGGTGTAACGGGTATCCAGATCCTTCCCGTTCTTCTTCGTGACGGTGAGGGTCAGCTTGACCTGTCCGGCCGTCTCCGCGAGGCGGCAGATCTTCAGGCGGTAGCCGTTCACTGCCGCGTAGGTCGTCGCAGTGCCATCCGGCGCGGTCGCGATCACGGTCATGTCGTAGCCGTTGGAGCCGGTATGGAAATCGACCGTTGTAAAGTTGCGAGAGGTCAGCAGCTGGATATCACCGGTCACGTTGGCCGGGTCGATCGGCTCTTTGGTGACGAAGTCCGTCAGTCGGGCCAGCGTGTACTCCGCGCAGATCTTTTCGATGGTCTGCATGTAGTCGCTCGCCGCGCCGGGGACGGTGACGTCGATCGTCTTTGTGACGGTGATCGGTGTCTCGACGGTCTTGTTGTAGTCGTCGATGTTCTTGTTGAACGTGAAGGTGGCGGTCAGGGTAACCGAGGTGTCGGTATCGTTGGGCTGGATCGTGCCTTCCGCAGGGTTCAGCGCGCCCTTGTCCACTACGGTGACGGCAGCGTTGGAGCTGGTCCAGCTGATTGTCGACCAGCCGCAGGTATCCAGTCTCACCGGGAGCGTCAGGGTCTTCGTGACCGCGGTGCTGGTTTCGTTTTCACCCTTGATGGTGTCGAACGTCAGGGCCGCCGCAGCGGTCATCGCCTCGGTGACCTTTGCGCGGTCCCACGGGATGGAGATCAGGCAGCTGTCGGTCGTGACGCTGGCATTGGCGGTGCTGAGGGTGAACGTTACGCCGTTGACCCGCGCGTCGCCGGTACCGATGGTGCTCTGGGACGGATCCTCGTAGTAATAGGTGACCTTGCCGCTGTCGTCGATCAGCGTGCCTGCGCCGACGCCGATGGTCGTTGCGCCCTTGTCCGCAAGGGTCACGGTGATCTGGTCGGCGGTCAGGGACGCGCCGCTGGCGGTGATGGCTTCCGCGAGCCTGGCGCGGACGGTATCGAGGACATTCACGTCGCCGGTCTTGTAGGCCACACGGAAGCGCGTGCCGAGCCTGGCGGCGATGGCCTCCAGCGCAGCTTTGTCCGCAGAGGCGGCCGTCCTGACGGTGAGGGTGAATTCCTTCGTGTCGGAAACGCCGTTCTTCGTGATCGCAGCGGTCAGGGTGACAGTCACGTCATTGTCCGTCGGGAGCGTGACGGTGCCGTCGTTGGCGATGATCGCCGGGTTGCTGCTCGTCCAGGTGATGGTCGAGCCGTGCTCGCCGGTCGAAGGCAGGTCGAGCTTCCCGGAGGAGGTCACGATCGTCGGAGTGACGGTCAGGGCCGCTTTATCGGCCGCGACGTCCTCGGCGTCCTGCGTGACCTGCGGGGCGCGGCCGCCCTGCCACTGGAGCACGGGGAAGCCGCCGTTGATGTTGTCCGCGTCGACGTTGAAGGACTTGTCCGTCGGGCTGAGGGTGATGGCAAAGGCGTCGAGCTTCATCTCAGACGCGAGCTTGCAGTTTGCTTCGCCCTTGTCCAGCGGGTAGCCGACCATCTCATCGGTATGGACGGTGCTACCGGAGGTATAGGAATATGTGCCCTTCAGGAAGTAGCAGTTTTCTACGCTGCCGATCTTGGTGCCGCTGCTGTTTGCGATGGTGCCCGCGATCGTGCCGGTGGACGGATTCGGATAGGTGCTGATGCAATTGATCGTACCGATATTGTAGCAGTTCTTCACGATCGCAGCCGACGAGTTGTTGGCAATGCCAACAATGCCGCCCGTGTGGCTCGGGCCGGTCACGGTACCGGCGTTGTAGCAGTCCGAGATCATGGCTGTCGTCTCGCCGGCAATACCGCCGACGCCGCCGTAGTTCTCGCCTGCCGTCACGCTGCCGGCATTGAAGCTGCCGGTAATCGCGCCATAGCTCATACCTGCAATGCCGCCGACATAGACCTTGCTGGTCTCAACCGAAGACAAGCCCTTGTAGGCACTGCTGATCGCGCCATAGTTGGCGCAGTCTTTGATCTGGCCGCCGGTGTAGAGAATACCGATGATGCCGCCCACGCGCAAATTGGTCGCTGCGACGGTCATGCGGTTGATGCAGCGCTCAAATAAACCGGAACCCTGGCTGCAGACGCCGCCGACGTTGCTCACGCCGCTGCTGCTGCCGTAGACTGTAAGGTCCTTGATGTGCGCGCCTTCGCCGGTATAGCCGAAGAGCGCGGCAGTCAGGCCGTAGACGGACTTGCCATTGCCGTCAAAGGTACCGGTGTACATATGGCTGTAGTCGCCGATGGGGGTCCATGTGTTGTTGGTCTCGCCGTAGTTGACGTAGATGTTGGCCGTCAGTCTGGCGTGATATGCGGGATTGCCCGCGTTGACCTGATCGGCGAACCAGGCGAGCTCCGCCGCGGTGCTGATCTCGTAGACGCCGTCGGTGGGCGTGACGGGTGTTTTGTCCGTGCCGTTCCAGGTCTTGTTGGTCTCGAGCTGAACCTGGATGGTCGCATCCTTGCCGCTGACGGTGAAGGTCGCTTCGACCTTGTAATAGTGGGTATCGTCAACGATGTAGGTGTACGTGCCGTCCGGCAGGCTGTAGGTGAAGGAATCGGCCGTGTTGGGCTCGACACTCTCATCTGCATGCTTGACCGTGACGGAGGCTGGGGTGACGCTCTTGTTCTCGTCATCGGTGAAGGTCAGCGTGACGGTGTACAGCTGCGCGCCTGCCAGCTCGATGGGGCCGATCTCCTGCGCCGCGCCCGCGACGGTGAAGTCGCCGGTCGCGCTCGTGCAGCCGAGCTTGGAGACGGTGTAGTGGTATTCGCCGTTCGGCAGGCTGTAGACATTCGCATTTTCCGCCGTGGGCTGGACCGTCTCCCCGGCCGCGTCCGTGACGGTGATCTTCGCGCCGGGCGTCGTGACGTTGAAGGTCACGGAGAAGGTCTCGACGCCGAGGTTGACGTCGACGCGCTGGCTCTCGCCATTTACGGTAACGGAGCCGGTGGCGGTGTTATAGCCCTGCTTGGAGACGGAATAGCTGTACGTGCCGTTTTCCAGCACGAAGACGCCGGGCTCCGCCGGGGTCTTGCCTTCGATGGCGACAGCCGCGCCCTCGGGCGTGACAAAGGTCACAACGGGCTTCGCGGCAGGATCCTGCCAGTTCAGGGTCAGCTTGCCGTCGCTGCCCGCGGCAAACGCGCCGCCAAGCAGGCCGATCAGGCGCTTGCTGCCGCATTCGGCTTCGGTGGCCAGCGCCGCCTCGTCGCCGTCCGCAGGGTTGACGCCGACGGCCTGCGTGCAGGTCCCGGCCTTGAAGTAGCTGCGCGTGATGGCCGCATTGGCTACTGTCTTCTGGCCGACGATCGCGCCTGCGACCGTTCCGCCCGTCGCGGTGACCGCGCCGGTATTCAGGCAGCCGGTGATCTTGCCGTTGGAGTAGGTACTGACTGCGCTGCTCAGACGGCCGACGATACCGCCGACGCCGTTTTTCGCGCCCGTACCGGTGACTGCACCAGTATTGTAGCAGTTTTTGATTCCTTGCGATGTGTAACCGGCAATGCCGCCGATATCATCCCCCGTAGCCGTGATCGTGCCGGTGTTATAGCAGGCTGTAATCGGAACGGAGCCGCTGCCCATGATGCCGCCGGTCGAATCCTTGCTCGTGATCGCGCCGCTGTTGCCGCAGTTTTCGATCCCTGCGCCATAGCTGCCGCTGCCGACGATACCGCCGATGTTCCGGCCATACGCGCCGATATCGATTGCGGCCTCATTCCGGCAGCCAGTCACATGGGAGGACTTATCTGTGGAGTTCGTCAGATATCCGGCAATACCGCCGATGGCATAGCCGTCCGTGATGCCTTCCTTCAGCGTAATGGCAACGCGGTTGACGCAACTCTGTACCGTGCCGCCGGCCAGAACGCCAACGACACCGCCGCAGTACAGCTCAACCTTCATCGTGCCTTCCACGGTCACATTTTTGACAATGCCGCCGGTGTACACATAGCCGAACAGGCCTGCGCCTCTGTATTTGCCGCTGATGAGCTCGCCAACCGGGTTCAGGCCGGAGATGGTCTTGCCATTGCCGTCAAAGGTGCCCTTGTAGCCGGTTCTGGCGCTGGTATCGGTCAGCTTACTGATCGCCGTCCAGGGGTGGCCGCCGAGGTTGATGTTCTCGGTCAGCTTCGCGTTCAGGGTGTAATTGCCCTCGTTCACCTCGTCGCGGAACCAGGCGAGCTCGTAGCTGTTGGAGATCAGATAGGTCTCGCCGTCCTTCTGCGGTTCGGCCGTGGTCGAGCCGTCCCAGTCGGTGGTGTAGTGCATTGTGAGCGCGACGGTCTGATCTGCGGTCACGTTCAGGGTATCGGTCAGGGTGGCAAAGGTCTTCGCCGTGATCTCGTAGGTATAGGTTCCCTGCGGGATGGTCTTCGCTTCGTTATTGGTCAGGGAGAGCGTCGTCTTTCCGTCCGCCATGGTGAGGGTGATGACGGGTTCATTTTCGGCGAACGCTCTGCCTGTCTCCGCCGTGACGGCGAAGGTGACGCTCGCGGTATTGACCGTGATGGTAACGGTCTTCGTCGCGGGGTCGGAATTTCCGTAGGTCTCGCCGTCGCCGATGGCGGTGACGGTAACGGTATAGCTGCCGGTCCCGGCGAGCTCAATTTCCGTGGTGTAGTTCCGGGTCGTTTCGGTGAGCGTCTCGGTCACGAGCGTCTCACTGTCCTTCGCGAGCGAAACGAGATAGCCGCGCGCATTCGGGTCCACCGTCCAGCTGACAGTCTTGTCCGTCCAGGTGATGGTCGGGGACGCGAGCTTCTGCGGCTGGATGACCGGGAGGGCGGGCGCGTTCAGAAGATACGGGAAGCCCGCGTTCTTCAGGCCGTCGGCCCCGGCGTAGATGCCGAAGGCGCTGCCGAGCTTCGTGAGGATGGCCGCATCCTTCAGCTCCGCCGTGGTCTTGGGCGTGCCGGTGGTGTTCTTGCCGCTGTCCTTGCCGGTCAGGGCGCTGTCCTCGCAGTAGAAGGCGTTCGTGACCGAAGCATAGCTGCCGCCTGCGATCGGGCCGAAGGTGCCGGTATCGGCCGTCACATCCACGACCGTATAGGAGTTCTGGATCTTTGCTCTGGAGCTGCTGGACACGCCGTCACCGATCAGACCGCCGACATAGCCGTCGCCCGTGACTGTGCCGCGTGCAAAGCAGCTCGTGATCGTGCTCGCGCAGTAGCCGCCGACCAGGCCGCCGGCATAGTCTCCGGCCGCCGTTACGGTGACATGCAGCGCATAGCTCTCGTTCACGGTCTTGCCGGTCATACCGATCAGACCGCCGATCTTGCTCGTGCCGCTGACCGTGGTATCCAATACCGCGCAGCGATTGACCGCTGCCGCGCAGTTGCCGATCAGACCGCCGACCGTACCTGTGCCGGTGACTGCAGCATTCTTCACCACGCAGTTGGTCGCGCTGCCGCTGCTGTACAGACCGCCGGCCAGCACACCGGTGTTGATGGAGACACTGGTGACCGTAGCGCTATCGATCGTCAGGTCCTTGGCGATAACGTTGGCATGACCAAACAGGCCTGCAAACTTTTTATCCTCTGTTACCTCTATCTTGAGGTTCGAGATTACATGTCCCGCGCCGTCGAACGTACCGCGGAACGAATGGCTCGAATCCACGCCGATGGGCGTAAACGGCTTGTTGTTCAGGTCGATATCTGCGGTCAGCACATAATAGGCGTCATTGACTGCCGCTTTGTCCGCAGCGAGCTTGCTCAGATACGCCAGCTCTTCGCCGCTTTCGATCTGGTAGGGATCCGCCGCCGTGCCGGAGCCGCCGGAGAAATCTTCCGCCACGCTGCCGTCCCACGCAGTGAGGGCGGTCCATTCCGCGGCGATGGTCTTTTCCGTGCCGTCCATCGTGACGGTGCCGCGGAGGCTCTTATAGCCCTTGCGCTGGATGCGGTAGCTGTAGGTCTCGGGCACGAGCGTGAAGGTATAGGTCTCCCCTTCCCGCGTGCCGTTCTGCGCGCCGCCGGCCGCATGGGTGACGGTAACGGTCGCGTCCGCGGGGATGTTCGTGAAGGTCAGCTTGCTGCCGGTCTTCGCCGTCAGCTTGACCGTCGTATCGGCAAGGCCGGCCGACTTGGCGACCGTGACGTCCGCTTCCTTGCTCTCATAGCCGAAGCAGGACGCGGCATAGTGGTAGCTGCCCTTCGTGAGGGCGTAGACGATCTTGCCGTCTTTGTCCTTCGCCGTCTTCGGGGCGATAGTCTTGGCATCATCGCCCTCGCCCTGGGTCAGGGTGAAGTCCGCGTCCGCGGGGACGACGATGAAGTTGACGTCGTAGGTCTTCGCCGCCAGCGTCACGGCGTGGGTCACGTCGGACGTTGCGATGGTGAAGGAGCCTTCCTGCTTCAGATAGTCATCCTCGCCCTTGTCGCAGGTGACCGTCCAGCGGTAGCTGCCCTTGCTGAGGCCGGAATAAACATATGTTGCCTCATTCTTTTCGCTGTCTGTGCGCACCTCCGGGGTGCCGACATTGGCTGCGCCGGTCACCGTGACGGAGGCGTTGGCAGGCTTGACCGTCAGCGTGATGGTAAAGGTCGCATTCGGGTCTTGCCACTTGAGGGTGGGATAGGGATCCGCGTCTGCAAACGCGCCGCCGAGCGAGGCCGCGAGCGTTTTGAATTCCTCCGCGGTCTTCGCAGTGCCCTTCGTATCTTCCGCACCGCAGGTATTCAGATAATAGCAACCCTTTACAGTCGGGCTGCCGGTGCCAATCAACGCTTTCTTATCGGAGGACACTTTGCCGACACTATAGCAGTAAGTGACCTTGCCGCTTGCTTTGCCGACAATACCGCCGGTATAGTATGCCGTATCGATTTCGCCCCAGTTATAGCAGCTCTCGATTACGGACGTATTGCTGGAATTATTCCCAACGATACCGCCTAAATAGGAATATCTCAGATTATCATGACCGCGCACAATGTGAGCCTTGTTATAACTCACAGAGACTGTCGCTTCGTTATTACCGACAATGCCGCCAACACCGGCATCCTTCGCTGCGTTCTGTTCAACGACTGCACTTTCATTCGCACAGCCCGTAACAGTGCCGCTGTTTTGTCCCACGACGCCGCCAACGATATAACCACCGGATACTTTTGAGTTTTTCAGCGTGACACTGCTGATTGTACCGGCATTCGACGCAGCAACAAGCGCCGCATAAACTGTTTTTTCGCTGTATGTGCCCACCTTCGTGCTCTTGACGCTTGCGTCCGCGATCGTGAGGTCGTGGATGCTGCCGGTCTTGCCAACATAGCCGAACAGGCCGGAGAGCGCGTCTTCGCCGTCCATGTACAGGCCGGTGATGGTCTTGCCGCTGCCGTCAAAGTCACCGGTGAAGGCGGCAGAGCTGGAAGCGCCCATCGGCGTCCACTTCTGCACAAGCTCGCCCGGCTCGTTGAGGGTGATGTTCTTCGTCAGGATGCCCTTCGCGCCCGGCTCGCCGCCGTTCACGAGGTCGGCAAAGCCCTTCAGCTCCGCGCCGGAGGAGATCTGATAGACGTCGCCGATTTTCTGCGGCTCAACGCTGTCGCCTTCCCAGGCGTCGCTGGCCGTCAGCGCGACATTGACCGTCTGCGCCTCCGCGCCGACCGTCAGGGACTGATTTTTGATCTTCTTATACCCCTTGGCCTCGACCGTGTAGGTGTAGCTGCCGGCAGGCAGGTCGTAGACGGTCGGGTCCGCTTCCCGGGCCGTCATCACGGTCTTTTCGCTGTTCCAGACAGTGATGGTGACGGCCGTATCCGTGGCCGCACCGGTCACGTGAAAGGTGACCGCGGTCTTGTCCGCAGCTGTCAGCGTATCCTGAATCTCAAGATTGGCGCCGTTGACCTGGAACGGGACATTTTCCTTGCTCTCATAGCCAAACAGCCCGGCAGCGTAGGTATAGCTGCCGTCCGGGAGGATCCAGGTGTTTGCCGTCTCCGAGACCGGCAGGACAGTCTCGCCCTGCTTGACGGTGATGGCCGCGCCCGCGGGCATCTTGGGGAACGTGACGTTCCAGACCTTCGTCCAGACGGCGTAGAGGTCAACGTCCTTGCCGTTCAGCGTGATGGACGCGCCGTCGGCGTATTTGACCGCGCCGCCCGCCGTCTCGGCCCAGCCGTCAAAGCGGTAGCCCTCATAGGAGAAGGTGTTCTTCGTCAGGTTGGCCGTACCGAAAACGCCCTGCTCGCTGGTCGCGTCCGTGCCGTTGTTGGCGTGGAAAACGACCTTGTCCGGGAGGGTGACGGTGAAGTTTTTCAGATAAACGCAGTCTTCGCCGCCGTTGGTGCTGCTGTCCTTCTTATATGCCAGCTGGAGGGTGTCTCCGGCCTCCAGCTCGACGGCGTAGTCCGTAAACTCGGTCACAGTCTTGCTTCCGTCCTGCTTGATGCTGGTGTAGCTGGCTGCACCCGCTTTTTTGACGCGGATGTCCAGATAGTCCCACCACGAGGTTCCATAACCGCCTTCGCAGGAAGCTTTATAGGCAAAGCTCAGCTTTGCCGTCTTTTTGAACGTGAAGGTGATCGCGGCATCCGAGTTGCCCTGCCCTGCGTTCGAGGATCTCAGCACGCCGTCCTGCACGTCGAACGGATACTTCGCATCGTTCGTGATGTCGGCGACTGCCTTGACTTCCTCCGGGAAGAAGTTCTTGAACGCAATATCAGCGCTTGCCGTACTTTTAACAGTGATGGTGTAGACGCCCGGATTTACCTTTTCCGCACCGCCGTAGGTGCCGTTGTTCATGCTCGGCCAGCTCTTCGCACCGACCACGACGGTGAACGTGTCGCCCTCTTTGACCGTGACAGTCTCGTTACGGCGCACGAGCGCGGTGTTCGTGTACCAGCTGGTCTCGTCGTTATTCAGTGCATCGATCTGCGTCTGCGTCAGCGTGCCTTTGAACACGCAAGCGAGAAAATTCTTATTGGCTGCCGTCGGGACGATCCTGACCGACTTGCTCTCTGCGTCGCCGAGCGGGATCTCATAGTGGGTGGAGTCGACCTTGTTCAGCTCCGCACCGGTCACGGTGAGGCTGGATAGGGTCTTGTTTGTATCATTGGCGATACTGCCGATATCCGCACCCATTTTGCAGGTGTACTTCATGCAGATCTCATCGCCGTCACGCAGCTCTTTCTTTGCCGTATATGCTGTCGGCAGATCATTGGCGAACCATTCGTTGAATGTGTACATCCAGCCAACGCTGTAATTCGTCGGATCCTCTTTCAGCCCGCCGATCTCCGTAATATAACCGTCAGAGTCGGTCATGGTATAGCCCTTGACCGCATCCGTGATGCAGGTCATCGCTGTGGAGTTCTCGTAGAGTGTGACCTCCTTGTCGACGAGCTTCCCATGCCACTTTGCCGCACCGGCTTCCCAGGTCCCGTAGCCGGAATCTGCAGCACCGGTATCCGCCGTGTTGTTCTCCACGATCACGCGGACCGTACCGATCGCGCTGCCCAGATCGACCGCGGTCTCACTGTCGCTGCTCTGCGCGGCCGTCTGCGGCGCGGCTTCCGGCTCCTGCCTGGACTCCTCGACCGGGGTCTCTTCGGCCGGAGTTTCCTCTGCCGGAGTCTCTTCGGCCGGAGTCAGCTCCGGGTCGTTTGCCGGAAGCTTCTCCGCCGGGTCCTCCGCCGCGGGCTCGTCCGCGGACTGCGGCTGATAGACGATGGTCCGGCTCTGCGTCTCGCCCGCAGCGCTGACGGTCAGCGTATAGCTGCCCGCCGCCCCGAACGAAAGCTCGTAGGCCGTCCAGCCGTCCGCGGCCTGCGTGCCGGTCAGCGCTTCGCCGTCCAGACTGGCGGTATGCTCTACCGCCTCGCCGTCCGCCTCTGCGCGGATCGATACCGGAAGCGGCGACTGTGCCGCAGGATAGATGCCGTCTGCCAGCGCACGGTCCAGACTGGTCTCGATCGTGACCGTCTGCTGCGCAGGCAGCGCGTCCGCCGATCCCGACGCCAGCACGTTCACCGGCAGAACGCCGATGAGCATGACCAATGCCAGGATCAGACTCAATACTCGTTTTTTCATGTGGTTCGCTCCTTTTTCTTTATTTTTCTTCGTGGTCGTATCTGCAGCGCCGGTATGGGGCGCATATACGCAAAAAAGCCGCCGCCTGAAACAAGTCAGACGGCGGCCGTACCCGTGCGCCGGGCGCACGGAAAAAATGAACGCACTGCTCATAAGATCAGTGCGCACAATAATCGACATTGCAGGGAGAGCTCGTCCTGAATGTTTCACATCCTGAAAGCGCAGGATACCTGCGCCCTGACAGCAATTCTTCTGACTTGCAATCTGGAGGATCCGGGATCCTCCGCGTCCGTTTCCTACCTTCTCACAGGGCTCAAGTCCCCGCAATGGCTACCTTTCGGTCACGCAGCGCATGGCTGCTTTGGAACGTCCTCTTGCTCACAGCTCCGGTCGAGTGGATTGGTTACCTTTCCTTTTTCATCGCAGACTGCCAAGCCTGACAACCTGCGATTACACGTCACGGATGAAGCATATTCAATTTTCCGGCCCCGCCCCTCCTCCGGGCCCCGGCCGATTTCCCCTCCATTATACAAAACTCCCGCCAAAAGTCAATGCCGGCTTTGGCGCGTACAGCCGGCGAAGCCGTTTTATGCTGATTTTGATATATCGCATTTCATAAATGATTCCATTCGGATACCCGGATTGGTGTTTTTTCATAGGATGTGGTATCCTAGGGGCATAAAAATTCTGGTTTCAGGAGGTATGGATATGGAACTGCTGCAGGGAAAAACAGCGATCGTGACGGGCGGGACGCGGGGGATCGGACTCGCTGTCGTCCGGGTCTTTTTGCAGAACGGCGCGCGCGTCGCGCTCTTCGGCAGCCGGCAGGAGACGGCCGACCGGGCCGTCTCCGCACTCAAGTCCGAGGAGCCCGGCTGGGATGTGATCGGCCTCGCGCCGGATCTGACCGACTTTGCGTCCGTGCAGGCGGCGGTGGAGGCCGTCCGGGCACGGTTCGGCGGGGTGGATATTCTCGTCAACAACGCGGGCATCTCCGCGCGTGAGCCGCTGGCGGACTACAAGCCGGAAGCGTTCAAGGCGATCATGGATCTGAACGTGACCGCGGTCTTCAACGGCTGCAAGGCCGTCGAGCCCATCATGCGCGCGGCCGGACACGGCTGCATCATCAACACCAGCTCGATGGTCAGCCTCTACGGCCAGTCCAGCGGCGTCGGCTATCCCGCGAGCAAGTTTGCCGTCAACGGCCTGACAAAGAGTCTGGCGCGTGAGCTCGGCCCGGCCGGCATCCGCGTCAACGCCGTCGCACCGGGTGTGACGCGTACGGACATGGTCGCGGCGCTGCCGGAAGAGCTGGTCGCGCGGATTTCCGCGCCGATCCCGCTGCGGCGCATCGGCGAGCCGGAGGAGGTCGCCAACGTCTTTTTGTTCCTGGCAAGCGACTTGGCCAGCTACGTGACCGGCGCCGTCGTCAGCGTCGACGGAGCAGCGCAGACCTGATCCCAAAACACAACGGCATCCCGGCCAGAGAACTCCGGCCGGGATTTTTTTGCGGATCTGGTTTTACTTCTGCCGCCAGATGCGATATACTGGGAAGCAGAAAGGAAGGATCGCATGAAGAAAAAAAGCGTTCTGCCCCAGCTGTTTTTTTCCACGCTGTATCTCAGCGCGTTCACCTTCGGCGGGGGCTATGTGATCGTCTCGCTGATGAAAAAGCGGTTCGTGGACGAGCGGCACTGGATCGGCGAGGATGAGATGCTCGATCTGGTCGCCATCGCGCAGTCCTCCCCCGGCCCCATCGCGGTCAACGGCGCGATCGTCGTGGGCTACAAGCTCGCGGGGCTGGCCGGGGCGCTCACCGCGGCCGTCGCCACGGTCATCCCGCCGTTCGTTGTCATCGCGCTCGTCTCCTATTTCTATCAGCTGTTCCGGGACAACGCCGTGGTCAGCCGCGTGCTGGCCGGGATGCAGGCAGGCGTCGGCGCGGTCATCGCATCGGTCGTGTGGGACATGGGCGCGGACATCGCGCGGCAGAAAAGCGTCTCGTCGATGCTCATCATGGCCGCGGCCTTCGTGCTCGCGTGCGTGTGCAAGGTCAACGTGGTCTATATCGTGCTCGGCTGCATCGCGCTGGGGACGGCGCGGACGCTGCTCGGAAGGAGGAAGACCGGATGATCCTGCTGCAGCTGTTCTGGAGCTTTCTGCAGATCGGCCTGTTCAGCTTCGGCGGCGGCTACGCGGCCATGCCGCTCATCCAGGCGCAGATCGTCACGCAGCACGGCTGGCTCGGCATGGCGGAGTTCACCGACCTTGTCACCATCTCGCAGATGACGCCGGGGCCGATCGCCATCAACGCGGCGACGTTCGTCGGGCTGCGCGTGGCGGGGTTTTCGGGCGCGCTGGCAGCGACGGTGGGGTGCATGCTGCCGTCGTGCGTGCTGGTGACGCTGCTGGCGCGGCTGTATCTGCGCTACCGCAAACTTTCTTTGCTGCAGGGCGTGCTCACCTCGCTGCGCCCGGCCGTCGTGGCGATGATCGCCTCGGCAGGCGTCAGCATTCTCGTCACCGCGTTCTGGGACGAGGCGGTGACGTTCGCGGGCACGAACTGGCGGCTGGTCGTGATCTTCGCGGGCAGTCTTCTGCTGCTGCGCAGAACGAAGCTCAGCCCCATCCTCGTCATGCTGCTCGCCGGCGCAGCAAATCTGCTGCTGGAGCTGATCCCATTCCCGTCTTAAGCAAGATCCGCCCGGCAGGCGCAACGCGCCTGCCGGGCTTTTTTGTGTCAAGACCTCTGTAAGGGGAAGGCCGCTGGGCTGCAGCTTGCACAAAAAGTTGACTGATTTTTTGTGAGGCAAACTGATTTTTTGTCTTGCTTTACGGATTTTTAACGGCTATACTGATTCTGAGGCCAGAATAACGGTTGGCGTGGGTCACTTTTCCCTTTTCGGGCCCGGCGTCTGCCACCGGAGTCCCGGTTCCGGCCATCAAATAAAAGGAGATTTTACAAATGAAAGACCAGAGATCCCGCGCACCGGCCTCCGTCGACAACATCTATAAGCTCGACGGACGCGTGCCGGTCGGCAAAGCCATCCCCTTCGGCCTGCAGCACGTGCTGGCCATGTTCGTGGCAAATGTCACGCCCGTCATGTTGATCGCGAGCGTCGCCGTGTACAACGGCCAGGCGTTCACCGCCATCGACACGGCCCTGCTCATCCAGGCCGCGATGCTCGTCGCCGGTATCGGCACGCTGATCCAGCTCTACCCGGTCTGGCGCATCGGCTCCCGGCTGCCCGTCGTGATGGGCCTGAGCTTCACGTTTTTGTCTGCAATGATGACGCTGGCCGCGAAGGACTACGGCCTGATGATCGGCGCGGTCATCGTCGGCGGCTGCATAGAGGGACTTCTCGGTCTGACTGCGAAATACTGGCGGCGGTTCGTCAGCCCCATCGTCTCGGCCTGCGTCGTGACGACGATCGGCTTCAGCCTGCTGTCCACGGGCATTTCCTCGTTCGCCAGCTCCTCTGTCTACCCCACCGGCGCGTGGCAGAATCTGCTGGTCGCAGTCATCACGCTGGCGGCCTGCCTGGTCTATAACTCGCTCGCCAAGGGCTTCTGGAAGCAGCTGTACGTGCTGTTCGGCCTGATCGTGGGCTATATCGTATCCCTGTTCTTCGGCATGGTCGATTTTGCGTCCATGAAGGAGACCATCTCCGAGCTCGGGATCATCGCGCTGCCGAAGCTCTTCGCCTTCACGCCGAAGTTCGATCTCGGCGCGATCATCTCCGTGACGCTCGTGTTCCTCGTCTCCGCGGCGGAGACCATCGGCGATACCTCCGCGGTCTGCACCGGCGGTCTCGGCCGGGACATCACGGAAAAAGAGGTCTCCGGCTCTCTTGCCTGCGACGGCTTTATCTCTGCCGTGTCCGGCGGCGTGTTCGGCTGCCCGCCCATCACGTCCTTCAGCCAGAATGTCGGCCTTGTCGCCATGACGAAGGTCGTCAACCGGTTCACGATCATGTTTGGCGCGCTGACGCTGATCCTCGCGGGCCTGTTCCCGCCGGTGGGCGCGTTCTTCTCCACGCTGCCTGACTGCGTGCTGGGCGGCTGCACGGTCATCATGTTCGGCGCGATCATTGTCTCGGGCGTCACGATGCTCGGCGAGTGCGGCTTTGACCAGCGCAACACCATCATCGCCGCGACATCCTTCTCCATCGGCATCGGCGTGACGCAGGTGCCGGAATTCTTCTCCTGCATGCCGCAGATCATCAGCGACATCTTCTCGGGCAACCCCGTCGCGGGCGTGTTCGTCGTCGCAATGATCCTGTCTCTGACGCTGCCGAAGAAGGTCAAGGGCGAAGACATCGGCGCGCTGACCGAAGAAACGCTCGACCACAAACCGGACGAAGCCAACTGAGTTTTTGCATGGGTACACAGCAGCCTGCCGCGGAGCCGCGGCAGGCTGCTTTTTCGGTATCAGCGAACGATATCCGGCTTTACTTTCTTCCAGTAACGTGGTATTCTAGTCAAGCATTACATCAAGGAGAACCTTTGAACATCATGGAAAAGAAAGCGAATCATTTTTCCGGGCAGCTCGGCTTCGTGCTCGCGGCTGCCGGGAGCGCAGTCGGCGTCGGGAATCTCTGGCGCTTCCCCTATCTCGCAGCGAAGGACGGCGGCGGGCTGTTTCTGCTGGTCTATCTCGTGCTGGTGCTGACGTTCGGCTTTACCCTGCTGACCTCCGACATCGCCATCGGCCGCCGGACGCACAAAAGCGCCATCGGCGCGTACGCCGAGCTGCACCCGAAGTGGAAATTCCTCGGCATCCTGGCCTTCCTCGTGCCGGTGCTGATCATGACCTACTACGCGGTCATCGGCGGCTGGATCACGAAATACGCCGTGGTCTACCTGACCGGGCAGGCGCAGGCCGCCGCGCAGGACAGCTATTTTACCGACTTTATCACCTCGCCGGTCTCCCCTGTCGTCTTCGCGCTCGTCTTCATGGCCGTCACGGCGCTGATCGTCTACAACGGCGTGGAGGACGGCATTGAGAAGGTCTCGCGGTTCATGATGCCGGTGCTGCTGGTGCTGGTCGTGGTCATCGCGGTCTATTCGCTGACGCTCCGGCGGACCGACGCTTCCGGCCAGGTCCGCACGGGCATGGAGGGCTTTCTTTACTATATCACCCCGCACGTTGAGGGGCTGACGCTCAGCCGCTTCCTGCAGATCCTGCTTGACGCGATGAGCCAGCTGTTCTTCTCGCTCAGCGTCTCGATGGGCATTATGATCACCTACGGCTCGTATGTAAAGCCGGAGGTCGACCTCGGCAAATCTGTCAACCAGATCGAGTTTTTCGACACCGCCGTCGCGCTGCTCGCGGGCGTGATGATCATCCCGGCCGTCTACGTCTTCTCCGGCACGGAGGGCATGGGCGCGGGCCCGAGCCTGATGTTCGTGTCGCTGCCGAAGGTCTTCGCAGCGATGGGCAAGGCGGGCGTCGTGGTGGGCGCGCTGTTCTTCGTCACGGCGATCTTCGCCACGCTGACCTCCTGCATCTCGGTGCTCGAGTCGATCACGGCCAACTGCGTCGAGATCTTCCACTGGGAGCGCAAAAAGGCCGTGCGCATCCTGTCGGTCATTTATCTCGCGGCCTCGGCTGTGATCGCGCTCGGCTACAGCGTGTTCTACTTCGAGGTGCAGCTGCCCAATGGCTCGGCCGCGCAGCTGCTGGACATCATGGACTATGTCAGCAACAGCGTCATGATGCCGTTCATCGCCCTGCTGTCGACCATCCTCATCGGCTGGATCAAAACGCCGGACTATGTGATCGGCGAGATGGAGCGCAACGGCGAGCATTTCCGCCGCAAGAGTGTCTACTGCGTCATGATCCGCTATATTGCGCCCGTCCTGATGCTGATCCTGTTTCTACAGTCCACCGGCATTCTGTCCTGATACGGCAAAGCCCCTCTGCATGAACGCAGAGGGGCTTTTTGTCTCTGGTCGTTCACTCCGTGCCCAGCTCGACCAGTACAGCTTCTTCCGGGGCAAAGTAATCGTCTAGGTTGCTGCTCAGACCGGCGGCCTTCGCGGCCCGCTCAAAGGAGATCTCCGGCACGTTGCTCAGGTAGACGAACACAGAATCACAGGCAGCTCTGCTCAGCCTGCCCCGGATCTCCAGCCGGTAGGCGTAGCTCCTGCCGTCGCAGGTCCAGGTCCCGTCCGTCATCTCGGCGTAGGTGGCCATATTGCCCGCAAAGTTCTGCTTCACCTTCGGTTCTCCGGCACATCCGGCCAGCAGGAGCAGCAGGCAAATCGCTGCCGCAAGATATCTGATCTTTTTCATGCTTCGACCCTCCTGTCGATCATACGCAAGTATGGAGTTGTGTTCCAATTTAAGTATATCATATTTTGCTTCCGCCAAAGAGATCTCTATGGTTTTTCGAGCTCTGAATTTCGCGTAGGGGCGATGCCCACATCGCCCCGGCGGAACCGGCCGTTTTTTTACGAAAGACTGCGGCGAATTCGTACTGCCCAACGGGCCGATGTGGGCATCGGCCCCTACAGGGATCACGCGTATTGTGCGCCGAAGCAAGTCTCGTGGGTTTTACCGGGCGGCGGACTTTTTGGTCAGGTGGAGCGTCCGGTCGCAGAGGGCACAGAAGACCAGGCCGCAGGCCAGCGCCTCCTGCTCCGTGCCGCCGAGCTCCGGCGTGAAGGAGAACAGGTCACGGCAGGCCTCTGCCAGCGCCGGCGCTTTGCCGTCCGGCTTGCCGAGCAGCAACTGCACATCGTAGACCGTCCGTTCCTCGCCCGCGCAGCCGATCCCGGCCGCGGGCAAAAACGCCAGCTCCTCCGCCTGAAAGAGGACGAGCGGCGCGCGCTCGCCGAGAAATGCTTCGATGGAGGCGGCGACTTCGGCCGCCGCGGGAGCGGACGCGACCATGTAATCTGTCACACCGGCCTCCCGCGCATAGCGGGTCAGGCCCTTTTCCGGGCGGATGGATGCGGTGAGGATGGTCTCCGGGGCGAAGCGGCGGAATTTCAGCGCGGACAGCTGCACCAGCTCGTCCCGGCCCGGGTGCTTGCCCGTGGTCTTGAGCGCGAGGACGCAGAAGGTGTCCAGCGTCTGCAGCGGCGTATCCGCGCGCAGAGCGGACGGCTGCGGGAGCGGACCCTGCGCGGCTTCTCCGGCCGCGCCCTCCTGCACGGCGGGCTGCACGCGGCGCAGCTGTTTGCAGATGGACTCGAACCACTGCTCGGCACGCAGCGCGCTCTGCAGCGCGCTTTCCTGCCGGGAGGCGCGTTTTTTGACGGCGGCGGTCAGATCGTCCAGCAGCTCGCCGGAGGTGCGGCGGCCGCGGATGCGCCCGCGCCTGCCGAAGCCGGGCAGGAGAAATTCGTCGGTATAGTCGGCATAGCGCGCCTTTGCGCGCACAAAAGATGCAAAAGCGGGATCCTTCACCGCCGCCTCCCACCGCTCGCAGAACGCGCGGCACAGGCGGATATCCCGCTCGAGCATCCACGCCGGGCCGCGGCAGGTCAGCTCGTCGATGCGGGTATAGGCCTCGGCCAGCGTCCCGAACAGCGTCTGCGCGTCGGCCGCGGGAGGCGGCTCGGGCTTTTTGGGCGCGGGCGGGTCGGTCAGGATGTCCGGCAGGGCCTCGGGCTGAAGCTCCGGCGCGGGAGTCTCAGGCTCCGGCGCCGGGGCGGGCGGCTGTTCCGCCTGCGGCGGCTGCGTCTTCTTCGGCAGAGCGAAGATCACGACCGCGGCCAGCCCTGCCGCGGCGAGCACGCCGCCCGCGATCAGGCTGTAGCCCGTGACGGCAAAGCCGAGCAGGATCAGAAGAAAGCCGATGATGATGCCTTTGATGGAACGCACGGCGGGCCCCTCCTTCAGGTGCGCGGCTGCGGGAACTTCTCGAGGCAGTAGAGCTGCTCCTCGTCGAGCGTGTCGCCGCCGGGCGCGAAGGTATAGCCGAGGCCCTGATAAAAATGCAGGGCGTTGATGGACGCGGGGATGATGACGCGCCGTGCCGTCAGGAACCACGGATCGCGCTCGATCGCCCCGATCAGCGCGCGGCCGACGCCGCGGTTCTGCTTTTCCGGCAGCACGAAAACGGAATACAGGCAGCTCTCCGCCGGATCGTCCCGGTACGGGCGGCCGATGGCGGCGCAGCCGATGACGGTCCCGTCGTCCTCGCAGGCGACATAGAAGTGCATCTGCTCGCCGTGGCGCAGGAAATACGCCCGCGTCTGCTTTTCGACCATCTCCTCCACAAAGGCCTGATCGTAGACCTTGCCGGAGGTGATGCGGGTGGCAAGCTCGGACACGCGGACAACGGCGTCGGCGTCCGCAGGGGCAAAACGGCGGATGTTCATGGTGCATTCCTCCCATGCGTCTGTTCGTAGTGTTCCAGTTCCTTCAAAAACGCGTCGCCGAAGCGCTCGGCCTTCGCCTGGCCGATGCCGGAGACCTCCAGCAGCTCCTCGATGGTGCGCGGACGTCTGGCCGCCATGTCGAGCAGCGTCGCGTTGGTGCAGATGATGTAGGCCGGGATGTGCTGCTCCTGAGAAAGGCGCAGCCGCAGCGCCTTGAGCGCGGTGAGCAGCTCGTCCTCCGCCTTTTTGGGCCGTTCGGCCCTGGCTTTGGCCCTGCCCCGGGCCGGCTGGTCCTGCAGGGGCTGGCGCTTGACGGAGGCCTCGACCCGCTGGCCGTGGAAAAGGACCTCGGCCGCCTGCGGCGTGGTGTCGACGCCGCCGTGGACCGGGTCGGTCTGCAGATAGCCGCCCGCCTCCAGCAGCTCGAGAAGCTCGCGGATGCGCCCGGCGGGCAGGTCGCGCATCAGCCCGTAGGTCGGCAGATCCTCCAGCCCAAGCTCGCGCACGCGGGCCGCGCGGCTGCCGCGCAGCACCTGGCCCAGAAGCGCCGTGCCCACGCAGTAGCCCAGGCGGTTGCGCACGCGCACGACGCACGAGAGGATCATCTGCGCCTCGCGCGTCAGATCCTGCAGATCGTATTCCGCCTGGCAGTTGCCGCAGTTTTCGCAGCGCGGCGCGTGCGGCTGGCCGAAATAATCGAGCAGATACCCGCGCAGGCAGCCGGTGGTCTTGCAGTAGCCGGTCATCTGCTCGAGGCGGATGAGGTCCTGCGCCTGCACGGCCTGCCGCTCCTCGTCGGTCAGCTCGTCTTTTTCCGTCTGGTTGAGGATCAGGTATTTGGCCGTCGTGATGTCGCCGGGGGAAAAGAGCAGGATGCAGTCGGCGGGAGCGCCGTCGCGCCCGGCGCGGCCGGCCTCCTGATAATACGCCTCCACGCTCTTGGGCATGTTGCAGTGGATGACGTAGGAGACGTTCGATTTGTCGATGCCCATGCCGAAGGCGTTCGTGGCGACCATGACGGTGCAGCGGTCGCAGATAAAATCCTCCTGATTCTGCCGCCGCTCCTCCGGGCTGAGCCCGGCGTGGTAGCGCGAGGCGTCGAAGCCGCTGCTCTGCAGCAGCTCACAGATCTGCTCGACGCCCTTGCGCGTGGCGCAGTAGACGATGCCGCTCTTGTCCCGGCGTTCTTCGAGCAGCTCAAGAAGCGCCCGGCGCTTGTCCTGCGGCCGCAGGACCTCAAAGCGCAGATTCGGCCGGTCAAAGCCGGTGACGACCGTCATCGGGTCCTGCAGCTGCAGGATGCGGACGATATCGCTGCGCACCTGCGCCGTCGCCGTGGCGGTGAAGGCGGCCAGTGCTGGCCGCTGCGGCAGCTTTTGCAGAAAGTCCAGAATTTTCAGATAGCTCGGGCGGAAATCCTGCCCCCACTGGGAGATGCAGTGCGCCTCATCGACCGCGAGCAGCGAGATCTCCAGCTCCTGCGCGAGCGCGCAGAAGCCGTCGGTCAGCAGCCGCTCCGGCGCGATGTAGAGGATCTTGTAAGCGCCGAAGCGCGTGTCGCGGTAGGCCTCGCGCAGCTCCTCGACGGACATGGCGCTGTGGATGCACCCGGCGGGGATGCCGGCGTTCTGCAGGGCCATGACCTGATCCTTCATGAGGGAGATGAGCGGCGAGATGACGAGCGTCAGCCCCGGCAGCAGCAGGGCGGGCAGCTCATAGCAAAGGCTCTTGCCGCCGCCCGTCGGCATGACGCCGAGCACATCCCGCCCGGCCAGGACCGCGTCGATGAGCGTCTGCTGCCCCTCCCGGAAGGAAGAAAATCCAAAATACTGCCGCAGCGCCTCCATCTTCTCCATCCCCGCACCCCATTTCGTCGTTTTTCTTCATTATATCATATCCGCACCGGTTTACAAGGGAAAGAAAAAGCGGCTCCCCTTGCGGCAAGGGGAGCTGTCAGCGCAGCTGACTGAGAGGATTGAGGGTGAAAATTAAGGCTGTAGCTGAGAGTCTTGTAAAAGGTCGATATGCAGTACAAATTTGCAGCTGCCATTCAGCATTTTCTTTTGCTTCTCCAAAAGAAAACGCTGGCAAAAGAAAAAGAGCCTGAGGGGATTTCGATTTCCCCTCAGACTCCCTTGAACCGACCAAGAAAACCTCTTCGGTTTTCTTGGATCTTTCCCGCGATAGCTTAAAAACCAATGCGAATCCGTACTGCCCTATGGACTTTTTCCGCAGGGTATTTTTCCGCAGCTATTCAAAAGCAACTGCTCACAAATATGATACCCTCGTATCAGGCGGCGCGTAGTAAGACATACGTAGGGTGAGTATCGAGTGGAACGCCAAACCAAAACATTTGTTCCCGCCTAAATTCAGATGCAGCAAGCACCAGACCGTAACCCAGCGCCCCTTTTCTCCG
>ERZ808240.1541-NODE-1541-length-28095-cov-41.408381_pt1 | contig 28095 bp, 22 predicted proteins | sample MGYA00521084_ERZ808240 | MGnify/ENA primary metagenome ERZ808240 (study PRJEB31516, sample SAMN03275571) | gut metagenome | biome: mammalia-associated habitat; material: feces | host: Papio cynocephalus | place: Kenya | collected 2012-08-06 ... | reverse complement strand
CAATGCCTGCATTTTTGGCTGCAAGCAGTTTTTCTTTCAAACCGCCGATCGGTAACACACGACCGCGCAATGTGATCTCTCCTGTCATGGCAAGATTGGCACGGATCTTCCGGTGCGTGATCGCCGATAAGACCGCTACCGCCATCGTGATACCCGCACTTGGACCATCCTTTGGCACTGCGCCCTCCGGGATATGGATATGCAGATCATGTGTTTCAAAATAATCATCCGAGATATCATACTTCCTGCTGACGGATCGGATATAGGAAATACCTGTCATAGCAGATTCCTTCATCACATCTCCCAGTTGTCCGGTCAGTTTGATCTCGCCTTTTCCCGGCATTTCGTTTACTTCAATCTCCAGTGTCACACCGCCGGCGCTTGTCCATGCCAGTCCGCGTACAATGCCGACATCCGCTTTTTTTGCACGTCTTTCCGGCTGGAACTTTTCTTTTCCAAGATACTCGGACAGATTATGAATGGTAATGCGGACAGCCTTCGTTTCCTTTTTCAGGATCTGCGTCGCCACCTTTCTGCAGATCTTGCCGATCTTACGCTCCAGCTCTCTGACACCAGCCTCTCTTGTATAGGCAAGGATCAGCTTTTCCAGTGCTTTATCACTGAAGGAAAGCTGTTTTGCCAGAAGTCCATGCTGGGAAAGCTGTTTCTTTACGAGATGCTCTTTTGCAATATGCAGCTTCTCATTTGTCGTATAACCACCGATCTCTATGATCTCCATACGGTCACGCAGGGGCGTATCAATATCCTGCAGATCGTTAGCCGTTGCAATAAAGGTTACCTCTGACAGATCGATCGGCAGTTCCACATAATGATCCTGAAAATGTTCATTTTGTTCGCTGTCGAGCACCTCCAGCATTGCGGAAGCGGTATCTCCTTTATAATCCCGGCTCATCTTGTCAATCTCATCCAGCAGGATCAAAGGATTTTTCACACCTGCCTGCTTGATCGCTGTGACGATCCTGCCCGGCATTGCACCCACATATGTCTTTCGATGTCCGCGGATCTCTGCTTCGTCCCTGACGCCGCCCAGGCAGATCCTGATGTATTCTTTCTGCATGGCACGCGCCATACTGCGCGCAATGCTTGTTTTACCGATACCGGGCGGTCCTACCAGGCATAAGATAGGGCTGTTTCCTTTCGCTGCAAGCTGTCTGACTGCCAGATATTCCAGAATCCTCTCTTTGACATCTGTAAGTCCGTAATGATCTGCCTGCAGGATCTTTTCTGCTTTCTCAATGTCCGTATTATCTTCGGAACGTTTATCCCATGGCAGCTCCAGCAGCGTCTCGATATAGCCGCGTTCCACAGCACTTTCCGAGGAATTTGTGCTGATTCTTTCGTATCTTGCGATTTCTTTTTTGATCCGCTCTTTTACCGTGTCATCTGCCTGCAGCTTTTTCAGTTTTTTCCGGAACACTTCCGCATCCGATTCAGTATCCTCTTCCCCCAGCTCCTTGCGTATGTACTGCAGCTGCTCCCTGAGTACATATTCTCTCTGGTTTTTCTCTACCTTTTTCTTGACTTCCTTATTCAATTCATTGCGGATCGCCATGATCTGGATCTCTTCCTGCAAGAGCGTTTCGATATAAGAATATCTGTCCCGCAGGGATATACAGGCAAGCACCTGTTGTTTTTTTGCCGGAGAAACTTGCAGATTCATAGCAAGCTGATCCATAAAATGAGAGAAATCTTTCACTTCCTCCAAATGTCTGAGCACACCATTGCCTTTTTCCTGCATACCCTGCAGCTTCGTATACGCATCCGTCAGCTGACGACGCATCGCTTCCTGCGTTGACGCATCAGGTTCTGAAGCAGCCTCTGTATCCGCTTTCTGTATTGTAAAAACTGCCCACATGCAGTCTGTCTCTTCTATTTCCTCGATCTGCCCTCTGCAGACGCCTTCTACCAGCACACGTATGATCTTGCCCGGCATTTTAATAAGCTGTCTGATCTTTGCCAGTGTACCGGTTTCATACAGATCTTCTCTTGCAGGCTCCTTTACCTGCGGATCTTTCTGCATGACCAGAAAGATTTCCTGCTCCATGCTCATTGCCAGCTCCAGCGCCGCAACAGAGGCTTTCCTGCTGATATCAAAATGCAGCACATTATCAGGCAGAACGCAGACATCCCGCAGTGGGATCAATGGTAATTTCTTCTGTATCTGTTCCATATTTTTCTCTTTCTTATGGCAAAACGCCGCCCTGCTGACAGGGCGACGTCTTTATGCTCTTAGTTTCTTTGTGGAATCCGTTCCCCGATGTTCTACGATCGGCTTACTTTCTCCCAGCACTACCTGTTTTGTAATGATACATTTCTGTATTGTGTCATCCGACGGAATCTCATACATGATATCCATCATAATTTTTTCAATGATCGATCTCAGGCCTCTGGCTCCGGTCTTTCTCTCCATTGCCTGCTTTGCAATCTCTGTGATCGCATCCGGCTCAAATTCGAGATCTACATCATCCATTTCAAAGAGCTTCTTATACTGCTTTACAAGTGCACTCTTCGGCTCTGTCAGGATCTTCTCCAATGCTTCTTCATCCAGTCCTTCCAAAGATACCGTGATCGGAACTCGTCCGACAAATTCGGGGATCAGACCAAACTTCACCAGATCCTGCGGTGTTACCTCTTTCAGCATATCACTGATATCGCGGATCACATTCTCTCCGATCTCTGCATTAAAGCCAATGGACTTTCTGTCCAGTCTGTTTTCAATGATCTTCTCCAGCCCATCAAACGCACCGGAACATATAAATAATATATTTGTTGTATCAATCTGGATCAGTTCCTGATGCGGGTGCTTTCTGCCCCCCTGTGGCGGAACCGATGCAACCGTGCCTTCAATGATCTTCAGAAGCGCCTGCTGCACACCCTCGCCCGATACATCTCTGGTGATAGAAACATTTTCGCTCTTCTTCGTGATCTTATCGATCTCATCAATATAGATGATACCGTACTGTGCACGTTCCACATCATAATCTGCCGCCTGGATCAGCTTCAGCAGGATATTTTCCACATCTTCTCCGACATAACCGGCCTCTGTCAGCGTTGTTGCATCTGCGATCGCAAACGGTACGTTAATGATCTTTGCAAGTGTCTGTGCCAGAAATGTCTTACCGCTGCCTGTCGGTCCGATCATGATGATGTTGCTCTTCTGCAGTTCCACATCATCCAGATCTTTTTCTGCAGTCACACGCTTATAATGATTATAAACAGCCACAGACAGTACCTTCTTGGCTTCCTCCTGCCCTATCACATAATCATCCAGAAATTCTTTGATCTCTACCGGTTTGAGCAGGTTAATATCCACTGTATTCGAGGATTCTTCCTCTTCATATTCTTCTTCAATGATATCTGCACACAGATCCACGCATTCATCACAGATATATACGCCCGTCGGGCCTGCGATCATCTTGCGCACCTGATCCTGTGTCTTATTGCAAAAAGAACATCTGACTTTTGTATCAGAACTTTTTCCTGCCATCTTTACGCTCCTACCATTTAAATTTCTGTTCTGTTTTCGATAACTTTATCGATCAGACCATATTCCAGCGCTTCCTGTGCAGTCTTCCAGTTATCTCTTTCTGTATCGGCAGCGATCACTTCGTAATCCTGACCGGTGTTGGCAGCAAGGATCTTATTCAGCTTTTCCTTGGTACGCAGAATATGCTTTGCTGCGATCTCGATTTCTGTAGCCTGTCCCTGAGATCCGCCTGAAGGCTGATGGATCATGATCTCAGCATTCGGAAGTGCCATACGTTTTCCTTTTGTACCGCCTGCGAGCAGGAATGCACCCATACTTGCAGCCATACCGATACAAATTGTGGAAACATCACACTTTACATACTGCATCGTATCATAAATTGCCATACCGGCGGTTACGGAACCACCCGGGCTGTTGATATAGATCTGGATGTCTTTTTCCGGATCTTCAGCCTCTAAGAACAGAAGCTGTGCTACTACGATGCTGGCAGAAGTATCATTTACTTCTTCGCCTAAAAAGATAATTCTTTCTTTTAACAGTCTTGAATAAATATCATAGGAACGTTCCCCACGGCTTGTTTGTTCAATGACATAAGGTACTAAACTCATGGTAATTCCTCCTTACTTATATAAAACACGTTTTACTTCTTATTTGCTTTTGCTTTCCTTTGCATTGTCTCTTACGAACTCTGCTGCCTTTGTAACTGCAAGATCTTTCATGATCTCTGCCTTACCTGCTTCACCGATCAGTTCTTTTGCCTTGTCAGCTTCCATCTGGTACATTTCAGCCATCTTTGCGATTTCCTGTTCGAAATCTTCTTCAGTTGCTTCAATCTTTTCTGCTGCAACAATTGCTTCTAAGACAAGTCTTGACTTGATACGAAGTTCAGCCTGCGGTCTGATCTGCTCAAGCATCTGTTCTTCTGTCATACCTGTAAACTGCAGATACTGCTCAAAAGATAATCCCTGGCTTGCAATACGCTGTGCAAACTCATCCATCATCTGTCTCTGTGTTGTTTTGATCATTGCTTCCGGAATATCCATCTTTGCATCAGCGATGACTGCGTCGATTGCTGCTTTTTCCTTTGCATCCTTTGCATTCTTTTCCTTTGTTTCTGCAAGGCTCTTCTTAACGCTGTCTTTGTACTCTGCTACAGTTTCATACTCAGAAACTTCTGATGCGAATTCATCATCCAGCTCCGGCAGTTCGTCTACTTTGATACCGTTTACTTTTACTTTAAAGACAGCCGGCTTTCCAGCAAGGTCTTCTGCCTGATAATTTTCAGGGAAAGTAACATTCACTTCTACTTCATCGCCAATATTCTTGCCGATGAGCTGTTCTTCAAAATTATCAATGAAAGAATGAGAACCGATCACCAGATCGTAATTTGTTCCCTTACCGCCTTCAAATGCAACGCCGTCTACAAATCCTTCAAAATCGATCGTAGCTTTATCGCCATCCTGGATTGGACGGTCTTCTACTGTGATCTCACGTGCGTTGTTCTTTCTTTCACGGTCGATCGCTTCGTTTACTTCGTCTTCTGTTACTTCTGTTTCGATCTTATCGATCTTAACACCTTTGTATTTTCCAAGCTCAACTTCCGGCTTTAATGCAACTTCTGCTGTGAAGATGAATGCTTTTTCAGGCTCTAACTGTACCACATCGATTGTTGGTGTGGATACGATCTCTTCTTCACATTCCTTAACTGCTTTGTCATATGCACCGGGAATAACAGCATTTGCAGCATCCTCTAAAAATACACCCTTGCCATACATTTTTTCTACCATAGCAAGCGGCACTTTCCCTTTACGGAAGCCCGGAATAGAGATCTGGTTCTTATTTTTTAAATAAGCAGCATTAACAGCTTTTGCCATTTCTTCCACAGGTACCTCGATTGTAATCTTAGCCATGTTGTGCTCTAATTTTTCCATCTGTAAACTCATTTTTTCTATTTCCTCCTTGCTTGTGATCTCATTTGTATCACGCAATATTCTTTTCGTACTGAGCCAAGAAACAATTTCCCATACTCACAGTCATTATAGGATTATAGCACAGGTAACATGCAATTACCAGCACTTTTTCTTTGCAAAAATGCACTTTTTTGTCTGACAGAACTTACCATTATAGTTTTCTTTCATTTCGAACATAATAACACCAAGATAAGTGATAAAAAGCACGGATCCGGCGAAGCAGATTCCAGGGTAAGTGTTTTGCACTTATCTTGGAAATAGATCAACAAATAAAATCACGGAGGTGAACAAAATGGCAAACACAAAATCATCTAAGAGCATGGAAGTTCCAGAAGCTAAGGCAGCTATGGATCGTTTCAAAACAGAGGTTGCATCTGAACTTGGTGTTAACTTAAAAGAAGGCTACAACGGTGATCTGACTTCTAAAGAAGCAGGCTCCATCGGTGGTGAGATGGTTCGTAGAATGGTTAAGAACTACGAAGAATCTCAGTTAAGATAACCCCTCAGATCTTCAGAAAAGAAGGGCAGCGGCTGCTGCCCTTCTTTTATTATAAATCTCTTACCTCTCCGTCTTCATAGTTCTGAGGTGCCTGATCCGTATAGGCTCCCGGATTACCGTACACATTCTCATAACCGCCCAGTGATTTATCATAATAATCTACTGCCGCTCTTCTCTTTAATGTTTCATAAAGTGCTGTTCCTGTCATGTTCATATAAGGATTTACCCAGAAAATACCTGCAATACCGCATGTTATGCCTGCCACAAGTGCCCATCCGATAAAGGAAAGATCCAGCACAAATGTATCCCATTTCTCGCCGTCCATCATCTCTTTTGACAGCCGGAACGCTTCTTCTGTTGTCACATCCGGGTTTTCGGCCAGAATATACGGGATCATGCGGTACTCATAACTCTTTACGATGCCCGGAATGACCAAAAGCAGTGTCCATAAAAATTGATACAGATCTCTCAAAAACATGGTCTTTACGATATTACCATATTTACCGTCCTTAAATGCCAGTACCAGCACACCGATGTTTTTCATGTCCACTTCACCATATGCCGCTTCTATAAAATATCTTCTGCAGCCGATCTCGATCGGATTCAGCACGAATATGGAAACGATCACGGAAATGGCGATCACTGCAATGGAAACAGCCGCTGCTACAGCCATAATGCCACCTATGAGTGCCCAGTTGATCCCTGTGATACTTCCGGTGATCCGGCTCGCAATATCACCGCCGTCTACACTGTCACTCCAGTCTGTCGAATAATTGCCTCCGCCGTTACCGCCGTTCGAAAATCCGCCAGTGATGACCGCCAGGATCAGAGATACCAGCACAAGCGGCCAGTAGCTGCGTTTTACATAAACTTTTGCTTTTTCTTTTAATTCACTTCTCGTCCACATTGTTTTTCATTCCCTTTTCTTTGTTTTTTATATGCAGATCACATAGCTTCTATGCCATCTGTATCAGCGTTCGTATACGATTCTCTCTGCGATGTCGTCCGCACATGCCTGATCCTGCATACGAGCCAGAATGGCAAGTGCAAATTCGATGGCTGTGCCCATACCGCGGCTTGTGATAAAGTGATCGCAGACCTCTACGGGATTTTTGGTCACAGTTGCACCTTCCAGATGACTTTCAAAATCCGGGAAGCAGCAGGCTGTTCTGCCCTTTAACAATCCCTTATGGCCGAAAATGCTCGGCGCTGCACAGATCGCGCTCAAATACTTTCCCTCTGCATGGAATTTGTCCACCTGCTCCATAAGCGGTGCACATGCTTCCAGATTCTTTGTTCCCGGCATTCCGCCCGGCAGAACGATCATAGCGACCTCATCAAAATCGATTTCCGCAAGCAGTTTATCTGCCTGTATCGTGATCTTATGTGAGCTTGTGACACTTTTGCTGTCCGTAATGGAAACCGTCTCTACCGTAACGCCGCCTCGTCTTAAAATGTCTACCACAGTCAGTGCTTCGATTTCTTCCACACCATCTGCCAGAAATACACATACTTTACTCATAGTATCCTCCTGTTCTTTTGCTGCATATCATGCAAAAATAATTCGCATTTTTACGATCCACCATATATAATAGTAGCAATGGCGGATGCTGGCCTGTCTGTCATACCTATCCGCATCCACAAATTCATTTTGAAACGGAGTACAAAATCATGGAAATCGAACGTAAATTTACGATCAGACAGCTTCCCGAAAATCTGGACGCATATCCACATTATGAGATCAAGCAGGCTTATCTGTGCACCGATCCCGTCATGCGGATCCGCAAGCAGGACAACAAGTACATCTTTACCTATAAAGGAAGCGGGCTTATGGTGCGTGAAGAATACAACCTGCCTCTGACACAGGAAGCCTTTGAAAAGCTCCTGCCCAAAACGGAAGGTGTCATCATCCACAAAACCCGCTATAAGATCCCGATCAAGCAGTCCGGTCTGGTCATCGAACTGGATCTGTTCCATGCACCATCCAACCTCATTATGGCCGAGGTGGAATTTCCGGATGAAGAAAGCGCCAATGCTTTTGTCATGCCGGACTGGTTCCTTGCCGACGTTACAAATGATCCTGCCTATCACAACTCCAATATGGCTACAGCCGGACATTAAGTTCGGCTGTTTCTTTTATGCCTTGGTGCATCTTGCATACACAAAGCACATTTCCCTGATCTTCTCTGCCAGTTTTTCATCCGCCTGACCGGGCAGCATACGCCATTTCCAGTTATCGCCCAGTGTCGACGGTGTGTTGATCCTCGCTTCGGAGGAAAGTCCCAGATAATCCTGCATCATGATGATCGCTGTATCGCTCATGCTTGCCAGCGCTGTACGGATAAATGCCCAGTTGACGTTTTTCATCCCCTGCAGTCCCAGATAAGCCTTTGCAAACTGCTTTTCTCTGCGATTCAACGACTTGTAACAGCCGATCGATGTATCATTATCATGCGTGCCAGTATAAACGACGCTGTTTTTCGGATAATTATGCGGCAGATAGGTACTGTCTCCTGCCGGATCAAACGCAAACTGCAGCACTTTCATGCCCGGATAACCGGTCTTATGTACCAGCTTCAGCACAGACGGCGTCAAAAAGCCAAGATCCTCTGCGATAACATCCATCTTGCCGAGTGCTTCCCGCAATGCATCAAACAGCTCCATACCAGGCCCGGGCATCCATGTTCCGAACTCTGCTGTCGGATCTCCGTAAGGGATCGCATAATAAGCATCAAAGCCTCTGAAATGATCGATCCTGACCACATCATACAGCTGATAGCAGTAACGGATCCGCCGGATCCACCATGCAAATCCTGTCTTCTTATGATAGTCCCAGTCATAGACGGGATTGCCCCAGAGCTGACCTGTTTTACTGAAGCAGTCCGGCGGGCAGCCTGCTACCGCTTTCGGAATACCGTCCTCCGTGAGTTGGAACAGCTGTGGGTTCGCCCATGTATCTGCGCTGTCTGCTGCCACATAGATCGGAATATCACCGATGATGCGGACGCCGTTTTCATTGGCATATGCTTTTAACTGCTTCCACTGCTTTGCAAACTCATATTGCAGGAAATAAATAAAATCCATCTCTTCTCTGCAGGCGATCCGGTATTTCTGCAGGGCATCTTCCCTGCGCAGCCTGATATCCTCATCCCACTCGGAAAAACTCTTTCCGTCAAAAGTTTCTTTGACTGCCATATATAAGGCATAATCAGGCAGCCAGAATGCATTTTCTTCACAGAAGCTGCGATAGGCGGCATCTCTGATCCCGCCCTGCGCCATAAAGCTCTTAAACGCAAGACGAAGCAGCGGATAACGGTTCTGATATTGTTTTTCATAATCCACATACTGCGGATTGGTTCCAAGTTCTGCCCGGTCGCAGATCTCCTTTGTCAGCAGTCCCTCTTCGATCAGCATTTCCAGATCGATAAAATAGGGATTCCCTGCAAAAGTCGAAAACGACTGATACGGTGAATCCCCATAACCGGTAGGTCCTACCGGCAATATCTGCCAGTAGGACTGCCCTGCTTTTTTGAGAAAATCCACAAATCCGTATGCCTCTTTTCCCAGTGTTCCGATTCCGTATCTGCTGGGAAGACTTGTAATCGGCAGTAAAATGCCGGCTTTTCTGTTTTTCCTCATTTCTGCCACCTTACATCTCGTCTTTTTTTAATTTCCAGATATCCTCATTATATTGTGCAATTGTTCTGTCGGAAGAGAAGAAACCGGCCATCGCGATATTAACAAGCATTTTCTTCTTCCATTCTTCTTTCTTTTCATAATCTGCCAGTGCCTGGTCTTTTGTCTTGATATAAGCCTCCAGATCCAGCAATGTCATAAACCAGTCTTTATTCAGAAGTTCTTTGTAAAGGCGCTCCAGATTTTCCTTATCCCCGATCTTCACAAGCGCATCGCTGACGATAAAGTCTACCGCTTCCTTGATCACAGGGCTCTTCTCATAATAATCCCTTGAAACATAATCAGCCTTCTCATAATGCCTGATGACTGCTTCTGATTTCTCACCGAAGATATAAATATTGTCTTCTCCGACCAGCTCATCGATCTCTACGTTTGCTCCGTCACTTGTACCAAGTGTTACTGCACCGTTCAGCATGAACTTCATATTACCGGTTCCGGATGCTTCCTTACTTGCCAGAGAGATCTGCTCGGAAATATCACAGGCAGGGATCAGCTTTTCCGCGTAGCTGACATTGTAGTTCTCTACCATGACAACCTTCATGTAATCCTTTACATCAGGATCGTTGTTGACAAGCTCCTGCAGGCAGAGCAGCAGGTGAATGATATCCTGTGCAATGATATAGGCAGGTGCTGCTTTGGCACCGAAAATAAAGGTGACCGGTGTGCTCGGTTTCCTGCCGCCCTTGATCTCCAGATATTTATGTATGATATACAGCGCGTTCATCTGCTGACGTTTGTATTCATGCAGACGCTTGATCTGGATATCAAAGATAGAATTCGGATCTACGGTAACGCCTTCATTTTCCTGCAGATAAGCAGCCAGCTTCTGCTTGTTTTCATGTTTGATCGCTGCGATCCGGTCAAGCACCTTACTGTCATTCTCAAACTGCAGCAGTTTCTTCAGTTCGTCCGCATCCTTTTTATAGCCGTCCCCGATCGTCTCTGTCAGCATCCGGGCAAGCGGTCTGTTGCAGGATAAGAGCCAGCGGCGGAATGTAATACCGTTTGTTTTATTATTAAATTTCTCCGGATAGATCTTATAAAAATGATTCAGTTCCGTTTCCTTCAGGATTTCCGTATGGATCGCTGCCACACCATTGACTGAGAAACCGTAATGGATATCAATGTGTGCCATATGCACTCTGTTATCCTTATCGATGATCTGTACTCTCTCATCGTCATATTTCGCACGGACACGTTTGTCAAGCTCTTTGATGATCGGTACAAGCTGCGGTACAACCTTTTCCAGATATGCAAGCGGCCATTTTTCCAGTGCTTCCGCAAGGATCGTATGGTTGGTATAAGCACAGGTCTTGCTGACCACATCGATTGCTTCATCAATCGTAAATGCCTTTTCATCAACCAGAATACGGATCAGTTCCGGAATGATCATTGTCGGATGTGTATCATTGATCTGGATCACCGCGTATTCATTCATCTTGCGCAGGTCACATTTCTTTTCACGCAGTTCCTTTAAAATAAGCTGTGCACCGTTACTGACCATGAAATACTGCTGATAGATACGGAGCAGATTTCCCGCTTCATCGGAATCATCCGGGTATAAGAACAAAGTCAGGTTTTTATCGATATCTTTCTTATCAAAATCGATTCCTGATTTTACAATGCTCTCATCTACGGTTTCAATATCAAACAGATGCAGTTTGTTGATACCGTTTTCATAACCGACCACATCGATATCATACAGACGGGAAGTTACCTTATGCTCACCAAACATGACATCAAATGTCACATCCGTCTTTGTCAGCCAGGAATCGTCTTCGATCCAGTCATTTTTTTCTGCATACTGCTTATGATTTTTAAATACCTGCTTAAACAGCCCGAAATGATAATTCAGACCGATACCATCACCCGGCAGTCCAAGTGTTGCAATAGAATCAAGGAAGCAGGCTGCCAGTCTGCCCAGACCACCGTTACCCAGTGACGGTTCCGGTTCCACTTCTTCGATCGCTGCCAGCTTCTTTCCGTTCTTTTCCAGAATACCGCTCAGTTTATCATAAATGCCCAGATTGATCAGATTGTTGGATAACAGTTTTCCGATCAGGAATTCTGCCGAAATGTAATATACTTTTTTCGGTCCGCTGATCGGCTCTGTGATCTCCAGCATACCTTTTGTCAGGCGAAGGATTGCATAATAAAGTTCCTTGTCACTACAGTCTGAAATGGATTTGCTGTACATGGATCGGGTAATGCCTTCCAGTTGTTCCTCCAGCTTCAGTTCTATTACTTCTCTTTGTAATGTCATATTGACCCTCCTACTTCTTCAAATAAACTCCCTACTTCTTCATCTTTCTTATACATGAAAACCACGGTTTTGTAAAGTCCTTTTTGCGCTTTCCTGCCTTGTAGAACCCTCTTTCTTCCATTATAATGGGAAGTAACAATTATGAGGGAGGTATACAATGGAAAAACGAAAAAAAATTCTATCAATCTTTCTGGCAGCGCTTCTGCTGCTTCAGGCAATGGAGCTGCCGGTAAATGCGTCTGTTTCGGAGAATGCTACGCAGGCACCGGAAGAAGATACATCCATTTCCGCCAATGAAGGGATATCGGACGACAGTCTGGATGCAGACGGTATAAAAGCCGGTCAGACCGTCACGGTCACTTTTTATGACAGTGATGCCCGGACCGTTCTGATGCAGTTTCCATTTACCTATCAGGGCACAGCCATGCATTTCTCCGATTTTTATGAAACTGCCGATTTTCTGCAGCCGGTCCGCAAAGGCTATCAGTTAGCTTCCTGGAGCTGCCTGACCAACGGCAAAACTTACCGCAAATCTTCCAGTGTCTATAATCTTTCCCTAAATAAAGATCTGGACTTTACAGCCAACTGGAGTGAAACACCCTATTCCTTTGATATCAGTTATATTACAAACGGCGGCAGTATAAGCGATGCCGATACAGCCGGCAATGAAATCGATATCCCATACAGTTTCCGTGTTACCGATGACACAATCACTTTACCGGATGCCACGCGGAAAAATTACAGATTTGACGGCTGGTATACGGACAGTGCATTTACTGAAAAGATAACGGAAATTCCCACCGGTTCTTATATCGATTCCGATGAAAACGGTATCGTAGATCCGTTTACACTGTATGCCGGATGGACAGACGCCAGACCCAGGGCGCCACAGCTTACAAGTGCCACAAACAAAAGCACCGGAAAAGTTGTTTTAAGCTACACAGCAGCCGCCGATCGCTATGAGATTTCTTATACAACCGATAAAAAATTCAAAAAGAATGTGAACAAAGAGACCGTTGACGGTAAAACAAGCTACACCATCCAGAATCTTCCAAAAGGCAAGACCTATTATTTCCGCGTACGCGCCCTTGCAACAGATTCCACAGACAGTGTCTGCTACAGTTCCTATTCCAATGTCCTGTCCTGTAAGATCACAAAAGGCGTCAAAGAGATCAAAGCACGGAAAAATGCCGGCAAATTGAAAAAGACAGAAGTCAGAGACGGCCAGCTCTTTGTCAGCGCTTCTGTACCGAAACGATTGAAAAGCAGTGATGATTCCTATTACCTGGTCAGAGTCAATCCAGACACCGGTAAATATGAGAAAAAGATCGCTGCCTGCCCCAAACTGACCAAGCCGCAGTTTTCCCTGCCTCTGATCGACGGAAAAGGGAATCATCTGATCCAGGGCAAATATGCACTCGCCGTAAAAAAAGGAAAATCCTACTTTATCATATCCGGCAGTTCCTTTGTAAAGAATCCGGAAGCAGCTGCTTCCTATACCGCTGCATTTCCGGCGACAACCTCCAAAAAAGGACTGCAGGGATCACTTGATACAGATCTCGGCATACAGCATACGTTCCTGAACATGAACCTGAATGATGTCATAGCAGGCGGTTCCTATACTTATCGGTATAACGGCAAAACGTATCATTTCAATGATCCTTACGGCAGTTTTATTTCTTCCGCCAACCGGAATGGCATGACCGTTACCGGACAGCTTATGCTGCGCTATCCGGGCAGTTCCTATTCGTATCTGCTCTACGGTACAAAATCTGCCACATCAAAGACAGGCTACTATGCCATGAATGCACAGAGCAAAAAAGCCCGTGAAACACTGGAGGCAGCCTTCAGTTTCCTTGCCGAACGCTACTCCACAGAGGACTGCCATCTTGATAACTGGATCCTCGGAAACGAGGTCAACATTTACCCGATGTGGTATTACGCGGGAAACACCGGAAAAACCGCCTTTATGAAAAACTATGCGGACACATATCGTATTTTATATTATGCGGTCCGCAGCAACTACAAAAACGCACGTGTATTTATCTGTACCGACCATACCTGGATCAACCGCAGCGGCGACTGGGGTGCAAAACCATTCATGGATGCTTTTAACAGTGAGATCAGATCACAGAACAAAAACATCAGATGGAATCTTGCATACCACGCCTATCCTGCCATTTTAACCAAATCCGCGACCTGGAATGATTCGCATACCAAAAACAGTCTGGACAGCGATTTTGTATCTCCAAGGAATCTGGATATCATGACAGATTATGTGAAAAAGAGTTTCGGTTCCGATACCCATATCCTGTTATCCGAACAAGGCTTTACTTCTGATTGCGGGCAGGATGTACAGGCAGCAGCAATCGCATATACCTACTACAAAGCAGAATTCAATCCAATGATCGACGCCGTCATTTTCCGTTCTGTCCAGGATGAAGCTTCGGAGGTGTCACAGGGACTGAGCTTCGGTCTGTATACTACAGACGGCAAAAAAAAGCAGGCTTACAATGTCTTCAAGTATATGGATACACCGCAGTATGCCAAATACACCAAACCCTGTCTGAAAACGATCGGTATCAACAGCTGGAAAAAGGCGACTTCTTCCTTTAAGGAAAGTAAGCTGAAAAAGATGCCCGGTCGCTGACACTCCATAAACGTGCACAGAAAAAGAGGATGTTTCAAAAGAAGCATCCTCTTTTTTGCCTGTACGGCTGCCTGCGGATAACAGGACTTGAACCTGCACGGTCTCCCACCAGAACCTAAATCTGGCGCGTCTGCCAATTCCGCCATATCCGCATAGATCATGATCTGCCGCATCACGGAGCAGCCGGCAGAATCTCCTGTTATACAAAAAATCTTGAAGCATAATAAGCTTCAAGATTTTTGAATGAGCCACCGGGGACTCGAACCCCGGACAACTTGATTAAAAGTCAAGTGCTCTACCACCTGAGCTAGTGGCCCATATTTAAACTGGGCTAGGCAGATTCGAACTGCCGAATGCAGGAGTCAAAGTCCTGTGCCTTACCGCTTGGCGATAGCCCATTATCAGAAAAGGTGGGTAAAGGGATTCGAACCCTTGGCCTCCAGAGCCACAATCTGGCGCGCTAACCAACTGCGCTATACCCACCATGCGAGACAGTGATGACCAAAAGTCTTCCTAATCTCAAATGTGCTCGAAGGGATTCGAACCCCCGACCCACGGCTTAGAAGGCCGTTGCTCTATCCAGCTGAGCTACGAACACACATCTGCACACGTTGGTGTGCTTCTTTCATAATGGGGCACCTCTGTTCCTGTAATGAATGACAGTCATAAAATGCCAAGCGGGTGATGGGAATCGAACCCACGTATCCAGCTTGGAAGGCTGGTGTTCTACCATTGAACTACACCCGCATAATACATTATAAATCGGGGTGACAGGATTCGAACCTGCGACCTCCTGGTCCCAAACCAGGCGCTCTAGCCAAGCTGAGCCACACCCCGTTTTGTATCACTCTCTATCCGTGACGCAAGACATATTATATTATATGGATTTTACATTGTCAACAATATTTTGCAGTTTTTTTACAAGTTTTTTTACAGATAGCAAATCGTAAAATGTGCTTCCCCTTCTCTGTCAATATCCATCACCACATAGGACGGTCTTTTCCCTTCCTGTCTCGGATAGGAAAGGCTGCCCGGATTTACTGCAATAATATCTTTTTCAATTTCCACAACCGGTCTGTGTGAATGCCCATAGAACACGATGTCTGCGCCTCTGCGGATCGCTTCTTCCTTGATGATCTCATTGTTCATGGAAACATAATAATTGTGGCCGTGCGTGATCCAGACCTTGTATTTCCCGATCATTGTTTCGATCTCCCGTGGCAGTTTGGAAAAGAAATCATTATTGCCCATGACGATGAGTGTCTCGCAGCCGGCGCCCTCGCTGATCGCATATTCACTTCCCTCTGTATCACCGCAATGTATCACCAGGTCCAGTTTTCCCAGCTTTTCGATCACCCGGAAATAATTCTCATTCCGGCGGTGTGTATCACTTACAATCAGTATCTTCATGCTTCATCCTTACACAATTCTTTTATTTTATCTTTCATCATCCGCAGTGCTTTCCCGCGATGGCTGATCTCGTTTTTCTGCTCCGGAGAGATTTCCGCAGAGCTTTTTCCAAATTCCGGCAGATAAAAGATCGGATCATATCCGAATCCGTTCTCTCCTTTGATCTCATAGCCGATACGGCCTTCCATTGCCGCCTGTGCTGTCCGCGTCGTGCCATCCGGCAATACAAGCGCCATGGCGCATACAAACCGTGCTGTCCGTTTTTCTTCCGGCACATCTTTCAGTTTTTCCAGAATCTTTTTATTTTTAATCGCATATGGCGTATCATGCCCCAGATAACGGGCGGAATAAATGCCCGGTTCCTTATTCAGATAATCGATCTCCAGTCCGGAATCATCTGCAAGCGCAGGTACCCCTAATGTTTTTGCTACCTGTGTTGCCTTAATGATGGCATTTTCTTCAAAAGTTGTTCCGTTTTCTTCTATTTCACCCTGAAAAGCCGTTTCCGACAGAGGAATGATCTCAATTCCCATATCCTGCACCATCATGGCAACTTCCCTGACTTTTCCCTGATTTGTACTTGCCAATACGATCTGTTTCACTTTCCCATCTCCTTGTACGCCAAAAGCACAGCATCACAGATGCCCTGTGCCACTTTTTCCGTATATGCATCTTTCTGCAGAAGTTTTCTCTCCTGCTGGTTACTCAAAAAGCCCATATCGAGCTGCGTGACCGGAATTATTGCATCCCGTATCACCGCATTGTCATCCTCCCCCGGAATAATATCCAGCGCTTTTTCATTTGTCGCCTCTGCAACTTTTGTGAGCAGCAGATAGGCAAGATCCGCGCTGGAAAAATCCGGAATAAAATATTGTGCATTGTATTCCGTCTGGATACCGTAAACCGTTGTATCTTCTGCCGATGTCACATGTACACTGATCAGCATATCCGCCTGCAGGGCATTGGCAAACTCCACCCGTTCCTCCATACTGCGGCTGCTGTCGTCTTCTCTTGTATAGTAAACCCGGATTCCCTGCGCCAAAAGCAGTTCTCCGGCTTTCTTTACTGTTGTAAGTGCAATATCTTTTTCCTGCAGGCTCATATCCTGCACCACCACAGTCTCTCCTGCATCATTTCCGCCGTGCCCCGCATCCAGAACGACAATCCTGTCATAAAGAGCTGACGGTGTCTGCAGTCTGATCTCCGCTTCCGTTCCCGTCGTTCCCCGGCGCAGCTGCACCGAAGCCTCCTGCGGCTGATTCAGAGCAATCGTAAAAAGGATTTTATCCTGTTCCTCTTTTATTTCGTTTCCCGTACAGGAAATATTCTGCTGAATCGGATGTTCCCGAAAATACCGCCTGTCAAGAAGCGTCCCTCCAATCTCCTTCTTCAGGCAGAGTGTGACCTTTTGCGCCATACAATCGCTCTGCAGCTCTATATCCTGCTGCGTTACCCCTTCAGGCAGCTGCAGCAGCAATGTATTTTCCTCCAATGCTTCATCATATTGCAGGTAATTTTCCTGTCCCGTTCCGGTCTCAGATGGCAGCTGTGCTGCCTCTCCCGCCTGTGTATCGTTTTTCCCGCTCTGGTACAAGAGCAGACCCAGACTGACCGCAAATACCAGAAGGCAGGCTGTCACATAGACTTTTGCTGTTTTTCCCGTCATGATCTGCTCCCCGGTTTCGGTCCCATAAACTGATAATAATAGGTTTTTAACATACCATTATAGATCTTACGGTTTTTATCTGCCTTTCTGCCGATCATCTGCTGTGCATCCTCATAAGAGGTGATCACGTAAAGCGACCAGGAATCCAGCTGTCTGTAGCGTTCTCCCAGCGTCCTGTAAATGGCTGCGATCGTATTTTTATCTTCCAGACGCTCTCCATACGGCGGATTCGTAATGATAAAACCGTATTTTTTCGGATGGCTGAGTGCTTCTACGCCCCTGCGTTGAAAATGGATATACTGCTCCACACCTGCCAGCTTTGCATTTTCTCTTGCAATCCTCACCATCTCATCATCAATATCATACCCCTGGATATCCGGCATCTGGCTGAAATCAACCAGTTCTGCTGCTTCATCCATGCATGCATACCATTCTTTCTTCGGAATGATATGTGTCCAGCTTTCTGCCAGAAAGCTGCGGTTCATACCAGGTGCCATATTAGCTGCCATCATAGCTGCCTCGATTGGGATCGTACCGCTTCCACAAAACGGATCCACCAGAATCCTTGTCTTATTCCACGGAGTCAGCATGATCAGTGCTGCTGCAAGGTTCTCTGCGATCGGGGCTTTTGCCGTCAGCTTCCTGTAGCCTCTCTTATGTAAAGATTCCCCTGTTGTGTCCAGAGAAACCGTCACTTCATCCTTATGCAGAAAAACACGTATCGGGAAAGCATCTCCATCCTCCGGGAACCAGTTCACATGATAAGATTTACGCATTCTCTCTACCATGGCTTTTTTCATGATCGACTGGATATCCGACGGGCTGAACAGCTTACTTTTGACACTTGCCGCCTTTGCGACCCAGAACTTTGCGTTCTGCGGCAGATACGCTTCCCACGGAAGCGCTTTTGTTCCTTCAAACAGCTCATCAAACGTTTCCGCATGGAACTGACCTACCTTGATCAATATTCTTTCTGCCGTACGCAAAAAAACATTGGCACGACAGACCGCCTCTGCATCACCGATAAATGTGACACGGCCATCTTCGACCGATGTTATTTCATACCCTAATTCTATAATTTCTCTTTTTAACACTGCTTCCAGCCCAAAATGGCATGGTGCAATACATTCAAATGTTTTCATATATTTATCTTAAAATGATTTTTTCAGACTGTCAATACAAATGATGTATGTCATTATGTAAAGCAGGACGGTGCCTGCTTTTGCTTACTGTTCGTTTTTATTAGACTGTTTATCCTTGTAGTCAGAAGTGCAGGATTTCGTGTCATTTGCATTTTTATATGCCTGTTTTGCACTGTTCTTAGACTGTTCATCCTGGCTGTTCTGTGCATTGTTCTTTGCGTTTGTTTCATTCTTTGCCATTGCTCTTTCCTCCTTCATTTTGTATTGCAATACTAGTATTCGGAGGATTTTAATTTTTATGCATATTCGGTCTTGTTTTTTTCATAACCGGTCACTTAGGCAAAAAAATTCTTGATAATTTTTCTAAAATATCCTATAATCTATTTATACAACAGCAATCCCCAATTGCTCTGTTGTAAAAATAGTATTTTTATTTATACTCCCCTAAACAGCCTATCACCCCTGATAGGCTGTTTAACTTTGTATAAAATACGCCGCAGCGCTATCGCTTATTTTTAAAAAAGGAAAAAACAAGAAATACAAATGCCAGAACAAACAAGAACGGCAGAAGTGCACTGACAACAGAAAAGAGCAGCCCGATGATCGCACATAACACGATCAGAACCGCTGCAATAACAAGCGGAACAAGTAACCTGCCTCCTCTGAATTCCCAGTGTTTTTCCTGTATATCCTGTTCGATCCCGGATTTTGGAGTTTCCGGCTTACCGCCTTCCGCTGCCAGAATACTTTTTGCAAGCAGTGCAGGATCTCCCAGTTTCTGTATCGTTTCTTCCTCCGGGATTCCCTTTGCAGCTTCCATCGCAAAATAGTCTTTATAATAGGAAATGATGTCTCTCAGCTGATCCGGATCCAGCTGATCCCATAATTTTCGTTCTAACGCATCAATATATGCTTCCTTACCCATCTGTTACGCCTCACTCCTTCCCTATTCCGGCTGCGCTTCTTCCAGTTTATCAAACACTTTCTGCAGGATCATAGACGTTGCATATGCCTGTACCGCAAACATGACCAAAAGCCATAAATACCATGTGTATGCCAGCAGCAGAGCACTGGCAGCCAATGCAAGCGCCGGTACAAACCAGATAATAAATACAACCAGCCATGTCTTAAAGTTGGACACAGAAATGATAAATGTGTTTTTAATGTAATTAAAAATTGTATTTTCATATCTTGCAATGACCGGAAACAGAAACGGTAATAAAAATGACAGCAATACCATCTCAAATCCGATCAGAACAACCATAAAATCCGTCATCTGTCCGGCAGATCGTATCATATATGCATATTCTGCCCACACAACGCCAAGATACACAAGGATCACCGCCCACATTTTGGTACCCACCTTAAAATTCTGCCTAAATGCTTTCCAGAATCCTTTCCACATCGTACCATCTTCGTTTCTGACCATTTTATTGGTCATGGTAAACAATGCTGTTACAGAGGCTCCTATTGTAATAACCGGAATACAGGACAATATAAAGGTCAGATTCAGTACAAAAAGATCTCCAAACCGTTCCAGAGCTTTTATGATCGGATTTCTGGTATCCGTTCCCTTTTCCATCTGATTCAGCGGATTATTTTCGCCGGTCAGTTCTTCCTCTGTTTCCATCTGCGCAGCAATTTCCGTTATGGTACGTCTTTCTTCCGTTTCCTGCGCTGTATCATTCTGTAATGTATCGCTCATTTTCATTTTCCTTTCCGGATCAATTTGCAGGATCCAGTTCCTATTTTACCATCTTTCCCCGCAAAAGACTATTAAATAAGCATAAAATAAGAGTTTTGCGAAATTTCAGGGTACAAAAAAAGCACACACCCGAAGGTATGTGCTTTTGAATTGCAAATATCAGCCTTTAACAGCACCAACTGCCAGACCAGATACGATGTTCTTAGAAAGGATGAGGTATACGATGATAACAGGTAAAATAGAGAATGTGATCATCATGTAAACCTGACCCATATCAAACTTCAGGTAGTCAGCAGAACGAAGTGTTGCGATCAAAATAGGAAGTGTCTTCTTCTTGTCATCTGTTAAGATCAGAGCAGGTGTGAAGTAATTGTTCCAGCTTCCTACGAATGAGAAGATTGCCTGAACCGCGATAGCCGGTTTCATAAGTGGAAGAGCAATCTGGTTAAATGTTCTGAACTCGCCGGCGCCATCGATACGGGCTGCTTCCAACAGTTCCAGAGGAAGTGTACTTTCCATGTACTGCTTCATGTAGAAGAATACGGCAGGAGCTGCGATCGCAGGTACGATCAGCGGAATGAAAGAGTTCATTAAGTGCATTTTTCTCATTAACTGGATGAAACCAAGTGCAGTTACCTGTGTAGGGATCATCATGATACCGAGAATAAATGTGAACATAAATTTCTTTAATTTGAAATCATATGCATGGATCGCATATGCAGTCATTGTTGAGAAGTATGTACTCAGCAATGCTGTGAAAGCAGCAACGATAACACTGTTAAGCAGACCGGAAAGAATCGGGATGTTACTGCTGTGTAATAAGCTGTCTACGTTCTTCAGGGCGTTTGTACCCGGCAGAGCGCTGAAACCTTTTGTCAGGTCTGCATGAGAACGTGTTGAGTTTACAAATAATACGTAGAACCAGAACAGACACATAATAGTAATAAGAACAAGCACTACATATGAAATGACTCTTCTAGTCTTTACGTTTAAACCTTTAGATGATGCATTCATATTTTCGCCTCCTATTTCTCTGTTGCCTGATTCATTTTAAATACGATGACACTTAAAATACCGGTTACAATAAACAGGATAACTGAAAGCGCACCACCAAGACCGTAGTTCTTAGAATACAAGTGCTTATTCAGATACATGATCAGTGTCATTGTTGTACGAGCCGGATTACCCTGACCATTTGTTAAGATCTGTGGTACATCGTACATCTGCAGACCACCGATCAGAGATGTAACCATTACGTATACCAGAATAGGTCTTAAAAGTGGTAATGTAATCTTGAAGAATACCTGTGTAGATGTTGCACCGTCTACTTCGGCTGCTTCATATAAGGATGTATCAATACCTAACATACCTGCCAGTAATAAGATCGTTGTATTACCAAACCACATTAAGAAGTTCATGAATCCAACCAGGGATCTTGCACTTCCTGCATGTGACAGGAATTTGTAAGGCTGGCTCAGGATGCCCATCTGCATCAACAGAGAGTTGATAGGACCACCATCTGAGAACAATGTAAAGAATAACATGGCAAATGCTGATGCCATGATTAAGTTCGGTAAGTAAATAACAGTTTTAAAGAACTGCTGATGTTTTAATCTCAGGCTCGGATCTGAGAACCAAGCACCAAGAAGTAAAGAAATAAGAATCTGTGGAACAAAACCGATGATCCACATGATCATTGTGTTGCCTAAGTATTTAGGCAGGTCACCTGTTGTAAACAGGGTTGCATAATTCTGTAAACCAATAAAAGTAGGTCCTACTTCTGTCAGACCGTTTTTAAAATAATGTTCAAAGAAACTATTATAGATCGTGCTAATCAGAGGAATTAACTGAAAGATAATAAATACTACAACAAAGGGAATTAAGAAAATGTAGCCCCACCGATTATAACGAAGAACAGTTCCGCTTTTCTTTTTAGCCATACTGTACCACACCTCCGCATGTTATTTTTCCAAACCTGTCGTTAAAAAAGTGCGCCTGTCCGGCTGACCGCCAAACAGGCGCACTAGCTATTTCGCTATCTTACTATGCGATTCCTAAATCTTAGTATGTAAGTTCAGGATATTTTTCAGTAATAGCTGTGTAGAATGCATCAAGTGCTTCATCATATGTAGCGTAGTTGCCATCGAAGTAGCCTGTCATAGCATTCTGGAACTCTTCGTTACATCCCTGATCGTACTCTGTGATGTTAGAAAGAGAGATCTTATCAGCACCTGCACAGAACATAGCCAGTGGATTCTGTCCGCCTAATACAGGGAATGCATAAGCATCATCCTGAGCTGCTGCTTCCATAGCTGGTTTGTTGTTTACGAAGTCGCTATCAGCTTTAACGATTTCTGTCATGATTGATTCATCTGTTGTAAGTTTTCTCATGATATCTGCAACAAGGTTAGCATTGTCTGTACCTGTAGCTGCTGCGATCCATGTACCGCCCCAGTAGAAGCCCTGAGGACCTTCACAAGCACCCCAGCCGCCTGCATTAGCGATAGAACCTTCTGTATCAGCTGCCATAGAGAAGTTGATTAACCAAGCTGGTCCAAAGTAGCAGAATACCTTTCCTTCTGGATAGAAGCCTTTGCTCCAGTCATCTGACCAAAGAGCCTGTGTTCCACAGTATCCGTTGTCAGCCATATCCTTAGAAGCATCAACCCATGCTTTGATGTTATCATCGATCTGGATCTTGCCATCAACAACCCAAGGAGTTGTTACGTTGTTAGAGTATACACGGAATGTATCGTTTGTTGTAGCTGTCATCTTGTAGCCAGCATCTTTCATTTCTGCTGCTGTAGCATTGAATGTAGCCCAGTCAGAAACCTTAGCCTGTACTGTATCTGGATCATCAGAACCGAAAACTTCTTTAGCTGCTTCACGGTTGTAGATCAGAACACCAGGACATCCCTGCCATGAAAGACCCTTTAAGTTTCCGTCAGAATCTGTCATGATATCTTTTGTATACTGATACTGGTTAGCTAATTCAGAATCTTTGATTCCAAGATCAGCTACTGGCATACAAAGGTCTGTGTTAACATACTTTAATGCGTAGTCAGCTTCTACTAAGAACATATCAACCTTGTCATCTGCTGCTGCATCTGCATTTCCAGGAAGAGTAGCATCCAGGTTGTTCTGGTAAGCATTGTCTGTAGATGGTGTAGATGTGAATTTAACTTCAACATCACCGATCTTACCACCTGCTAAAGCATCATCAGGATCGTTTGCTTCGTATCCCGGATAGTGATCTTTCAGACGGTTAGCGAACTCGTCGTTCCAGCAGTAAATGTTAAGAACTTTACCTGTATCTTCCGGAAGCTCTACATCTGCTTCTTCATCTGTTGCAGCATCTGTTGCTTCATCTGTTGCAGCGTCTGTTGCATCTGTTGCTTCATCTGTTGCAGCATCTGTTGCTGCGTCTGTTGCTGCAGAATCATCTGCTGCATCGTTGCTGCTACCGCATCCTACTAAAAGAGATGCTACCATAGCTGTTGAAAGAACTACACTTAATAATTTCTTTTTCATTCTTTTTTTGTCCTCCTCTAAAAAATGTTTGAAATAAAGTGTTGGTTAATAGTACCTTGCATTTATTAAAGTATCACTTGTGTGATATAAATGCCATTATTGGCTTGCAACCGTCGCTCCCGGCAAAAGGATACCCGGTACTGTAATGGAAGTGATCTCCGTTGTACTCGGTCTCTCGATCAGGGCGATCAGTTTTTCCGCTGCCAGCATTCCCATCGTCTTGGTGTCCTGCTTGATCGTTGTCATCTTTGGTTCTATCTTCGTCGCCAGTGAAATGCCATCGTAGCCTGCCACCGAAATATCTTCCGGAATGCGGAGCCCTGCGGCTTTTATTACATTGATGCCACCATATGCAGCATAGTCGTCCGGGAACAAAATACAGGTTGGCGGATCCGTAAGCTTTAAAAGTTCTGCCGTTGCGATCGCCGTTCTCTGGATATCCCGATAATCGGTCTCCCGGATATATTCTTTCGGAACAACAATATCATGCTGTTTCATCACTTCCCGGAAGCCTGTCAGACGCTGCCTTGTGACTGCGGAATCACGGCCGTGTATGTATGCGATCTTCGTATGCCCCTTTTGGATGATATAAGAAACCAGATCCGTGATCCCTTTCTTATTATCGGAAGCAATACTGATGCGGTTGGGAAATACCCTGTCGATCGTCACGACCGGAAGGTTACTTTCGATCAGTTCGATCACTTCGGGATCTTCAAAGTTGACACATGCAATGACAACTCCGTCGAAGCCCCTGTAACGGCTGTGCTCCAGATAAGACATTCTGTCTTTTCTCTGCTTATTGCAATTAAGGAATGTGATATCGTATCCCTGCGCCTCTGCCGTGACCTTAAAGCTGTCAAGCAGATGTGAAAAGTAGTTGTGTGTCAGACCACTGTGTGCTTCTTCCACAAACAGGACACCGATGTTAAATGTCTTATTTGTTTTTAATGCTCTGGCAACTGAATTGGGGAAATACCCCATATCCTTCGCTACCTTCTTAATATGTAGCTTTGTCTCCTCGCTGATGTCTCTGTGTCCATTCAGTGCTTTACTGACTGTGGCAACGGAAACGTGGCAAGCAGCAGCTATATCTTTCATGGATACCATGTCTTCTCCTCTCAAAGGAAAACATGAAAATTACTTAATCGTTTTCGCCTTTTTAATATATTACAATTTGGATATTTTGGCAATGGTTTTTTCATTTTTTTTGTATAGTTTCTATATTTTTGGTAGTATTTCACAATTTTAGCAATCCGTTTTTGAACAGTTCATACACAGTTCGTTTACATTTTGTTCACATTTATTCTATTCCATTTTCTTCTGTATTACAACCATTAAAATAAGTTTGTTTTTGCCAGCTTTTGCTTGCTTTTATTCTTGGCATTGAGTATAATTTTGTCTGTAAAGATTTCAAAATCTTGTCTTACTTAATCGTTTTCTAAGTTTTCGCAAATTTAAATTACGAAAGGACTAGAATTATGAAATTTGGTTATTTTGATGATGACAGAAGAGAATATGTCATCACATCTCCAAGAACTCCATACCCATGGATCAACTACTTAGGAACACAGGGGTTCTTCTCTCTGATCTCCAATACAGCAGGCGGCTACAGCTTCTACAAGGATGCACGTCTTCGCCGTATCACACGTTATCGTTATAATAATGTACCGATCGATATGGGAGGCCGTTACTTCTATATTAATGAAAACGGTACGATCTGGAATCCGGGCTGGTCTCCGGTCAAGACAGAGCTTGACTCTTATGAATGCCGTCACGGTATGGGCTACACCATTATCACCGGTAAGAAGAATGATCTGAAAGCAGAAGTTACTTTCTTCGTACCGCAGAATTACGACGGTGAAGTACAGCAGGTTGTTCTGACAAACGAAAGCTCCCAGGAAAAAGAATTCACACTGTATTCTTTTGCAGAGTGGTGTTTATGGGACGCACAGGATGACTGCACAAACTTCCAGAGAAATTTCTCTACAGGACGTGTTGAAGTAGTTGGTTCTACTGTATATCACAAGACAGAGTACAGAGACAGACGTAATCACTTCGCTTTCTATACTGTAAATGACGAGATCGACGGTTTTGATACAGACAGAGATGCTTTCATCGGTATGTACAACGGCTTCGGCGATCCACAGGTTGTTACAAACAATGCACCGACTAATTCTATCGCAGACGGCTGGTCCCCGATCGCTTCCCACTGCAAGAAGATCAGACTTGCGCCGGGTGAAAGCAAGACTCTTGTATTCGTACTTGGTTATGTGGAAATGCCGGTAGATCAGAAGTTTGAAGCAGACGGCAAGACGATCAACAAAGTAAAAGCACTTGCCATGATCGACCAGTACAACACACCTGAAAAGGTAGCTGCCGGAATGGCAGAGCTGAAAGCTTACTGGGACCGCCTGCTTGGTATCTTAAATGTCAATACACCGGATGAAAAAGTAAACCGCATGGTCAACATCTGGAACCAGTACCAGTGTATGGTAACATTCAACCTTTCCCGTTCCGCTTCCTACTTCGAATCTGGTATCGGACGTGGTATGGGCTTCCGTGATTCCAACCAGGATATTCTCGGATTTGTTCATCAGATCCCGGATCGTGCAAGAGAAAGAATCATCGATATTGCTTCTACACAGTTCCCGGACGGCGGATGCTATCACCAGTATCAGCCGCTGACAAAGAAGGGTAACGCCGACATCGGCGGCGACTTCTCCGATGATCCGTTATGGCTGATCCTTTCCGTTGCAGCATATATTAAGGAAACAGGCGACTGGACAATCCTGGACGAAATGGTTCCTTATGATAATGATATGTCTATTGCACAGACAATGCTGGAGCACTTAAAAGTTTCCTTCTACCACATTGTAGACAACTTAGGACCTCATGGTCTTCCGCTTGCAATGCGTGCTGACTGGAATGACTGTATCAACCTTTCCTGCTTCTCCGATACACCGGGTGAAAGCTTCCAGACTTATACCAATCCGAAGTTTGCTGCTGAAGGCGGTTACTCTAAGGTTGCAGAGTCTGTTATGGTTGCTACTTTATTCACATATGCAGGTCCAAACTACGTTGCGATCTTAAAGCATCTTGGCAAAGACGACGAAGCTGCAAAAGCACAGGCTGAGATCGATAAGATGAAAGCCAACGTTATGGAATCCGCATGGGACGGCGACTGGTTCCTGCGTGCATACGATGCAAACGGCGAAAAGATGGGATCCAAGGAATGTGAAGAAGGCCAGATCTTCATCGAGCCACAGGGCTTCGCTATCATGTCAGAGATCGGTAAGGATCAGGGTGCTGACCTGAAGACACTGAAAGCGATCGATGAAAGATTAAATACAAAGCATGGTCTTGTTCTGAACAACCCTGCTTATACAAAATATTATGTACAGTACGGTGAAATCTCCACATATCCGGGCGGATATAAGGAAAATGCCGGTATCTTCACACACAACAATGCATGGATCATCTGTGCTGCTGCTTACGCAGGTCAGGGTGATCAGGCATTTAAGTATTATTCAGAAATCGCTCCTGCCTTTACAGAAGAGACTTCAGATCTGCACAAGACTGAGCCATATGTATACGGTCAGATGATCGGTGGTAAGGATGCTGGTTCTGATATCGGACAGACCGGTAAGAACTTCGGTCAGGGTAAGAACTCATGGCTGACAGGTACTGCTGCATGGAACATGGTTGCTATTTCCCAGTACATCCTTGGTATTTCAGCAGACTTCGATGGTCTGAAGATCGATCCGTCTATTCCTGCTGCATGGGATGGTCTTACTGCAACACGTCAGTTCCGTGGTGCTACTTATGACATCAAGGTTTCCAATCCTTCTCATGTCAACAAGGGTATCAAGAGCGTAACAGTTGACGGAAATGCGATCGAAGGCAATGTTATTCCTGCATTCGGCGACGGAAAGACACATACAGTAGAAGTTGTTATGGGCTAATCCATTACAAGTATTAAGGGCTTCGGCAAATGCCGAAGCCCTTTCTTTTTCTTCATACAATTATTATACCAGCGGTCCGAACAGCCGGAACAC
>ERZ808240.1539-NODE-1539-length-28107-cov-7.690503_pt1 | contig 28107 bp, 27 predicted proteins | sample MGYA00521084_ERZ808240 | MGnify/ENA primary metagenome ERZ808240 (study PRJEB31516, sample SAMN03275571) | gut metagenome | biome: mammalia-associated habitat; material: feces | host: Papio cynocephalus | place: Kenya | collected 2012-08-06 ... | reverse complement strand
TGAACAGGAACGGATTTCTAACCTTTATTCCGGTCCGGGTAGCGTCAGCCTGCTGAATTAAATTCCAATTCAATACTTTATATATAATTCATCGCCTGATTCACACTACTTACCCCAATCACTTCTATTCCATCTACTTTTCCAATGGTTTTCAATGCAACTGCTGGTACGATACATGTTTTAAATCCCAGCTTTTTTGCTTCTGCGACTCTTTGTTCCGGCATGGTCACCGCTCTTACTTCTCCGCTTAAGCCTACTTCTCCAAATACAATTGTGTCTTCAGATATCGGTTTATTCTTATAGCTGGATGCAATTGCCATCACAATGCCAAGATCTGCTGCCGGCTCATTCATACGTATGCCTCCTGCAATGTTGACATACGCATCATAATTAGATAATGGAAGTCCCAGTCTCTTTTCCAGTACGGCCATGAGAAGATTAACACGATTATAATCCAGTCCTGCGGCAGTTCTTCTCGGCATTCCGAAATTACTGCGGCAGATCAATGCCTGAATTTCCATCAGCATTGGTCTGGTGCCTTCCATTGCACAGGCAACAACCGATCCTGATGCATTCTCCGGTTTACCGCTTAACATAAATTCTGATGGATTCTCAACTTCACATAATCCTTCTCTACGCATCTCGAACACACCAATCTCATTTGTTGAACCAAATCGGTTCTTCACGCCCCGGAGTATACGGTATGAAGCATGTCTGTCTCCTTCAAAATAAAGCACCGTATCCACCATATGTTCCAATACCCTCGGACCGGCTACGGTTCCTTCTTTCGTTACATGACCAACAATAAAAGTGGAAATATTAAGTCCCTTTGCAAGCTGCATCAGTACATTCGTCGATTCCCTTACCTGAGATACACTTCCCGGTGCTGATGACACTTCTTCATTATACATTGTCTGGATTGAATCGATTACAACAACATCCGGAGTCTCTTTCTCGATCACTCCCTGTATTGTTGCAAGATTGGTTTCGCACAAAAGATACAGACTGTCTGAGAATTTTCCCATGCGGTTTGCACGTAATTTAATCTGCTTTAATGATTCCTCTCCGGAAATGTATAAGACTTTTTTCTGCATTGCAGCGAGTTTCTGGCACACCTGTAACAGTAATGTTGATTTACCGATTCCAGGATCTCCACCTACTAATACGAGGGAACCTTGTACGATTCCCCCGCCTAATACTCTGTCTAATTCTTTTATTCCAGTTTTTGTTCTTTCTTCATCTGTCGTTGATACGCTGGACAGAGTCACAACCTGGCTTTTTGCCTTCGTTATGCTGCTGCCTCTGGATATGCCGCCTGTTGAAGGTGTGACCTTTTCTTCCACAAACGTATTCCATTCTTTGCACATCGGGCATTGCCCCAGCCATTTACTCTCTTCATGTCCACAATTCTGACAGAAATATATGCTTTTCTTTGCTTTTGCCATTATTTTCTTACGACTTTGATCTCAATCTCTTTATCTGGTTCAGCTTCTGCACTTACGCTGAGTTTTCCACTTAAGTTTGTTGTCATATCTCCGATATTCACATCATCCATATATACAACATACTCTGCATCCGCTTCCATTCCAAGTGTGAACTGAAAATCTGTCTCTCCACACACTTTAAATGAAACAACATTTTCTGTTGCCTTGAAATTTTCTACTGCAGTTCCCGGTACAGATTCATACACAAACATACCATTCTTTTCTAATTTTGTAATTTCTTTGAATGTCTTAACTTTGTAAATATCTCCCTGGAAATCAAATCCGTCTAACTTGGTTTTGCTGTCTAATGTATAATCTCCAAAACTAAGTGTACCGTCTGTTTCAGCTCTTAAAAGCTCTTTCACTGCTGCCATTTTTTTATCCTCCTAAGGTTCTTCTTTCGTTCGTTCTATTATATAATAAAACATTTTTAATTTGTAGTCTTTACCGTAAATTTAATTTCTTTTTTAGAGATTCCGGCAACCACTTCCATATCTCTTCCAATCTCTCCACTAAGAATTGCTTCTGCGAGCTTATCCTCCAGCTGATTCTGTACAGCCCTTCTGAGAGGTCTTGCGCCATACTTCTTATCCATACCAGTTTCTACAATATGCTTCTTTACGGAATCACGGATTGTAAGTGTAATTCCGAGCTGATCTTTTGCACGCTTTATCAGTTCCTTGCACATCAGTCCAACAATTTTCTGCATCTGTTCAGCTGTCAACGGATGAAATACCAGGATTTCATCAATACGGTTCAAAAATTCCGGGCGGAAGATAAATTTAATCTCATTCATCACGTTGCTCTTCATCCGCTTATAATCTCCGTCCGCATCTTCCTTTGTATTAAATCCAAGTTTCTTCGGATCAATTATAGACTGTGCCCCTGCATTCGATGTCATAATGATCACAGTGTTCGAAAAATCTACCTTTCTTCCCTGTGAATCCGTAATATGACCATCATCCAGTACCTGCAGAAGAATATTAAATACATCCGGATGCGCTTTTTCTATCTCATCAAAAAGCACAACTGAATAAGGATGCCTTCTTACCTGCTCACTGAGCTGGCCACCGTCATCATGTCCGACATATCCCGGAGGTGAACCGATCATTTTCGCAACACTATGCTTCTCCATATATTCCGACATATCTACCCTGATCATGGAATTCTCATCGCCAAACAATGCTTCCGCAAGTGCTTTCGATAATTCTGTTTTTCCGACTCCTGTTGGTCCCAGGAACAGGAATGAACCAATCGGGCGTCTTGGATCTTTCAGTCCTACCCTTCCTCGTTTGATTGATTTTGCAACAGCCGTTACTGCTTCGTCCTGTCCGATCACACGTTTGTGAAGCGTCTGCTCCAGTTTATTTAATTTTGCACTTTCTGATTCTGCCAGGCGGCTTACCGGAATCTTCGTCCACTGTGATACTACTTCGGCAATATCTTCTTCTGTGACTTCCAGATGTTTTGCATTATTTTTCTTATGGAAACGCTTCTTGATCTGCTCTAATTTATCTCCTGCATCATTCAACTCCTTATGAAGGATGGAGGCTTCTGCAATGTTTCCATTTTTTATCGCATCTTCCAGTTCTTTCGACAGCTCTGTCTGCGTTTTTTCCAGCTTATAAATATTCTCCGGTACTTTGAAGCCGCGAAGGCTGACCTTCGAGCATGCTTCATCCAATACATCAATTGCCTTATCCGGAAGGAAACGGTCATTGATATAACGGCTCGAATAATTAACAGCCGCCTCCAGCGCTTCTTCCTGAATCTTTACTTTATGATGTCTTTCGTATCTGGAACATAATCCCTTCAGAATATCCAGGCACTTTTCTTTATCTGGTTCTTCTACTGTGATCGGCTGGAATCTTCTCTCCAATGCCGCATCTTTTTCGATGTACTTACGATATTCTACGATCGTAGTCGCACCAATCAGCTGAATCTCACCTCTTGCAAGGGATGGTTTCAGAATATTGGATGCATCCATGGCTCCTTCCGCACCACCTGCACCGATGATCGTGTGTACTTCATCCAGGAACAGGATGATATTTCCCGCTACTTTTACTTCCTGGATTAAGCGTTTCATACGTTCTTCAAATTCACCACGGTATTTTGATCCGGCGATCATGCTTGCTAGGTCCATTGTGTATATCCTCTTTCCACGGATTCCTTCCGGCACAATACCTTCTGCAATCTGTGCTGCAAGTCCTTCGATCACCGCTGTTTTACCTACTCCCGGTTCACCGACCAGGCATGGGTTATTCTTCGTTCTTCTGCTTAACACCTGCATCAGACGCCCGATCTCTTCGTCCCTTCCGATAACCGGATCAAGCTTTCCTTCTTCTGCCTCGGCTGTCAGATCTGTTCCATATTGATCCAGTACGCCTTCTCTTCGCCTGTTTCCATCCTGTCCAAACTCTTCCTGATACATCTTCGGATCTATTCCGACTGTCTCGAATATTTCCTGATATATTTTCTGCAGATTGGCTCCAAGAGTACCCAGTATTTTTGCTGCCACACAATCCACATCACGTATTAAAGCCAGCAGCATATGCTCTGTGCCAATTTCATCTGAGCGGAACTGTTCCGCCTCTGTCTTACTGTCTTCCAGAATATATTCCAGTCTTGGACTATAATCCGGTTTCTTTCTGCCGGAAATCTCTCCAGATGGAGAAATCAACTCTGCCATCACTTTTTGTATATTTTCTTCATCTACACCATTTGCCCCCAGAACCTGTGCTGCAACACCTGAATACACCTTTCTGAGTCCAAGGAGCAGATGTTCCGTTCCCACATAAGGATGTGCCATCTCTTTCGCACTTTTTTCGGCGATCTTCAGCACTTCCTGTGCCTGTCTTGTATAATTCATGCCTGTCTGTTCCTTTCTGCATATATTTTCTGATTCTATCTTGAAACTTCTTATCTGTAATCTTTCTGGTCTGTATCCATCTTAACCTCTCCGGTATTCATCAAATATCTCATCCACCAATGCATGTACATCTTCCCTGCTGATATTCTTGCAACACCCCTTTGCAAGTAATATTGTAAGCTTTTCACGAAGTTTTAACATTGCCTGCGCTTTATCCGCATCAATCGCAACAACAGCGCCTCTCCTTCTGTCCAGCTGTATGAATCCTTCCTGTCTCAAAATGGAATACGCCTTATTTACCGTATGCATATTGATTCCTACGGTATCTGCCAGCTGTCTTACCGATGGCAATGTATCTCCCTCACGGATCACATCTGTCGCAATTCCCATGATGATCTGATTCTGCAGTTGTACATAAATTGCTTCACTGCTGTTAAAATCAATCTCTATCAACATCTTATCACCTTACTATCTATCTTTTCATTTGTTATAGAGATACTATAACACAACTAAAAAGAGCTTACAACCTAAATTGCAAGCTCTTTTTCTCGTTCTTTATTAAGTTCTGTCAATTATCATCCGTAATAAATTCTTATCTAAGCTTCATCAATCGCTTTTCCGATATCATGACGCATATATTTATTATCGAATTTTACCCATTCGGTAGCTGCATAAGCGTTCGCTCTTGCCTCTTTCAGGTCTTTTCCTTTTGCTGTTACGCCAAGTACACGGCCTCCGTTCGTCACAATCTGATCTCCGTCAAATCTGGTACCGGCATGGAAGCAATAATATCCATCATGTTTGGCAAATTCTTCCAGACCGCTGATTGGAAATCCTTTGTCATATTTTACCGGATATCCGTCACTTGCAAGAACCACACATACAGCTGCATTATCTTCAAACTGCAGATCAATCCGGTCCAGTGTTCCATCAATGCAGGCCTCTACCACATCAATGATGTCATTCTTCATTCTCGGAAGGACTACCTGTGCTTCCGGATCACCGAATCTTGCATTATATTCCAATACCTTTGGTCCGTCTGCAGTCAGCATAAGACCGAAGAAAATAACTCCCTTAAATGGTCTGCCTTCTGCTTTCATAGCATCAACAGTAGCCTGATATACATATTTTCTGCAGAATTCATCCACTTCTTCTGTATAGAACGGACTTGGTGAAAATGTTCCCATTCCACCTGTATTCAATCCTGTATCGCCATCTCCTGCACGTTTATGATCCTGTGCAGATGTCATTGTCTTGATCGTATTACCATCTACGAATGACAATACCGATACTTCTCTTCCTGTCATAAATTCTTCGATGACCATCTCATTACCGGCCGTACCGAATTTCTTATCCAGCATAATTGTCTTCACGCCTTCTTCGGCTTCTTCCAGATTCTGACAGATTAATACACCTTTTCCAAGGGCAAGACCATCAGCCTTTAATACGATTGGAAATTTTGCTTCTGTCTTCAGATATTCGATCGCTTTTTCCGGATCTGTAAAGTTCTCATATGCTGCGGTCGGAATGTTATATTTCTTCATAAGATCTTTGGAAAATGCCTTCGATCCTTCAAGAATTGCTGCATTCTTTCTTGGTCCGAATGTACGGATTCCGGCTGCTTCCAGTTCATCAACCAGACCTCCGACCAGCGGATCATCCATTCCTACAATAACGAGATCTATTTCTTTTTCTTTTGCAAATGCTACAATTTTGTCAAATTCCATGGCTCCGATCGGGGCACACTCAGCCAGTTCCGCAATTCCCGCATTTCCCGGAGTACAGTAAATCTTATCTACCTTATCGCTTTTTGCAACGCTATATGCGATTGCATGTTCTCTTCCGCCACTTCCAACGATTAATACTTTCATCTTACACTACTCCTTTATCTTCTATGACTCGATCGTCACATGATGTCCTTCTACTTTTACTTTCCCGTTTGCAATCAGATCAATAGCTCTTGGCAGGATCTTCCATTCTGCCTGCTCCATCACACGTCTCTGCAGAACTTCCGGGGTATCCCCCTGTTCTACTTCAACTGCTTTCTGCAAAATGATCGGACCGGTATCGGTTCCTTCGTCCACAAAATGCACCGTTGCACCTACTACTTTTACGCCACGTTCCAATGCTTTTTCATGCACTTTCAGTCCATAGAATCCGGTTCCGCAGAATGCCGGGATCAGGGACGGGTGGATGTTGATCATACGGTTTCTGTATTTTGCGATCATCTCAGCAGGAATTACTACCAGAAAACCTGCCAGTACGATCAGATCCGGCTGTAATGCATCCACAGCCTTCATAAATTCCTGATTAAAAATCTCACGGTTCTCATAATCTTTTGGAGAAATACACTGATTCGGAATACCGTGTTTTGCGGCACGTTCCAGTGCATATGCGTTTTTATTATTACTGATCACACCGGCAATCTTCGTGTTCGTGATCGTACCGGAATCTACTGCATCTATGATTGCCTGCAGATTCGTTCCACCGCCGGATACCAGAACTACGACATTTAACATAATGTCACTCCTTTTTCTCCGTCTTCAATGTGACCGATCACATACGGAGTATCTCCCGTCGCTTTGATTGCTTCCATTGTCCTTTCTACATCAGCCGGATCAACAGCAACGATCATGCCAATACCCATATTATAAGTATTGTACATTGCATGTTCGTCTACATTTCCTTCTTTTGCAAGCTTTGTGAAGATCGGAGGAATCGGATAACTGTCTTTTTCTACCACTGCTCTTACCCCGTCTTTTAACATTCTTGGAATGTTCTCATAGAATCCGCCGCCTGTAATATGGCTGCAGGCTTTGACTTTCACACCGGCATTCTTAATGCTCTTTAATGCTTTTACATAGATTCTGGTAGGGGCAAGCAATGCTTCTCCAAGTGTTGTTCCCAGATCATCATAATATGTATCCAGAGATTCTTTTGTCATCTCAAATACTTTACGGACCAGAGAGAATCCATTACTGTGAACACCAGTAGATGCCATACCGATCAGCACATCACCGGCTTTTAGATCTTCCCCTGTGATCATATCTTTCTTGTCGCAGACACCAACAGCAAATCCTGCAAGGTCATACTCATCTTCCGGCATAAGACCAGGATGTTCTGCTGTCTCTCCGCCGATCAGGGCTGCTTCTGACTGAAGGCATCCTTCCGCAACACCTTTTACAATTGCTGCGATCTTTTCCGGATAATTCTTTCCACATGCAATATAATCCAAGAAGAATAATGGTTCCCCGCCTGCACATGCAATATCATTTACACACATAGCCACTGCATCGATTCCGATCGTATCGTGCTTGTCCATGATCATAGCAAGTTTTACTTTCGTTCCGCATCCATCTGTTCCGGATAACAGTACCGGCTCTTCCATCTCTTTGATTTTTGCAAGAGAAAATGCTCCCGAGAATCCTCCAAGTCCTCCAAGAACTTCCGGACGCATGGTTTTCTTTACATGCTCTTTCATAAGCTCTACTGATTTGTAACCTGCTTCAATATCTACACCTGCTTTTTTGTAATCCATAACCCGATCTCCTTTTGTACTTATATATCTATTATTTTGATGCCAGATATGCCTCATATCCGATAGAATCAAGCTTTGCTGCTTTTGCTTTGACTGCCTCTTTCTGTCCGCTTGTATATTCTTTCAGCTTTTTCAAAAGTGCTTCATCTGATGCTGCAAGAATCTTTGCCGCAAGAATTGCCGCATTCTTCGCTCCGTCTATTGCAACCGTAGCAACCGGAACTCCCGGCGGCATCTGCATGATAGAGAACACTGCGTCCATTCCATCCAGATTCTTTCCGGAGAGAGGTACGCCAATAACCGGAAGGGCAAATAATGCTGCGCACATTCCCGGAAGGGCTGCTGCCATTCCTGCACCGGCGATCATAACCTTTATTCCTCGGTCTTCTGCTCCTCTGGTCCATTCAATCAGTTCATCTGGTTCACGATGTGCTGAGATAATCGTCATCTCATAATCGATTCCTAACTCTTCCAGCATTACAGCAGCCTTGCTCATAACCTTAAGATCTGAGTCACTGCCCATGATAATTCCTACTTTTGGCATAATTTTCATCCTTTCTTATAAGTTTGACAAATAAATCATACCCTATTTATTAGAATTTTTCAATGGTTCATTTAAAATCTCTGTTCCGGGAAGTACAAATTTTCCATTTTCGAGTAATACAATCTCTTTTTTGTCTTTTGTAACAACCGTAATACTTCCCAGTTCTTCATACGGGATCGTAATATCTGTATGGCAATGGAAATATGCTTTGGAAATGTCTTCTTTCCTGCGGATAGATACCGAATTATCTCTGGCGATGATCTCTTTTCCATTCGGGTTATATACTTTAATATCTTCACACCAGCTGTAGCAGGTATCTCCCACTGCAAAATGCGGTCCCATCTTCTCTGCGATCAGTATCGGCATCTTATCTTCGATCCCATATTTCTTTGCTGTCACGTACGCTGTCGTGTTCGTTCCGATTGCAAATTCCCCAAGCGGGAGTGTCGGATGCTTATATAATACATTATCATGGATGTATGCTTTATTTTCCAGATCACGCTCAAAGTTCGCACAGTTGTATTCGGATACCATACCGTTAGAAAATGTTATCTCAAGATCCCTGTATTGCAGTTCATTCAGGAACACTTTACTTACATGCAGGACTCCATTCGTTCCTTCCAAAACCGGTGAGGTAAAGACTTCACCAACAGGAATATTGACATCTGCCACACAGTTTTCAAAAATCGTCTCTTTTTCCGGATCATTCAATGGATGAAGCTGCACTTTCAGGTCTGTACGGTTTCCATTCATTCCAAGAATGTGTACATAGTCTCCCTGATCCAGTGCATCGATCATAGTCTGCTGTACTTTTTCATATACTTTCGCATCCAGTGTATTGATCCGGATGATCTCATCAAAGATTTCTTCATACTTTTCACCAATTTCCGGCACCGGATAAGCAATGATTGTAAAGCTTCGTTCTTCTCCTTTGATATACTGGTTTACCATCTGGCTTTGGCGGCTGTCCGACTGCAGGATCATCTCTTCCTGATTTTCCGAAAGCTTTGCCACCGTCTCCTTTACTACCGGTTCAAATGGTTCTTCACCAAACATCTCAATACATGCCGGGCCTGCAAATCCTGCTGCTTCTTTCTTATGATGTTCATACGTCGTCTGCATAACTTCGAGTTTGCGTTCCAGATATTTCTTGTCCATAAAAAGTGCCTGGTCATCTTTATGATCATATTCGTACTGTTTATTCGCTATTGCTCCATAATACCCAATCTTTATATGCTGCCGTTTGGTCAGCACACTGACGGCCGCACGGTAGATTACCGGCTTTAATCCCATTTTTTCAAAATTCTCAATTGCCTTTTTGACCACGCGTTCAAATCCAAGAATGTAGCGGATATTTACTGTGGATTTTTTTGAAAGGTCTTTCCCTGTATTGATAAATCCGATTCTGTAACCTTCCGTATAGACATCCGCCATTTTCTGTATCGTCTCTTCCGGAAGTTCCAGCAGATGCTCTGCAGTCTTCCATTCATTTTCACTGATATATTCTCCAAACTGATACAGATATCTGAGATCATTAAGATCACTGTTCATGATCAGATCCGTTGCAAATGATTCCTCCGGAAGGATCTGTTCCCTGATACGGTCAGCCAGAAATACATCGCAGTAATCACTGGCATACCAGTAAAACGTATCCCGTACCGCCTTTGCTTCCGGTTCTTTTTCTTCAAACTGATTATATACTTCAATCAGTAATTCAAATAAAATGTCCAGATATTCTGTCTTTCCCTCAAAAACATAAACGACTGCCCCACGAAGTTCCGCATATAACATTCCAAGAATCTGTCCAAATTCCTTTCCAAGCATCTTACATGCATAATCCGGATTCGCATAACTTTCTTCATACTGCTCCGGTAAAACATCCTGATACAGCCGTCTGTTCCATGTTTTTAATTCTTCTAATGTAAGCTTCTGATATTTTCCGCTCAGAAGTTCTTCTCTTAATTCATCCAGCATAAGGACGAATTCTGCCATCTTTTTAAAATAATCTCTGTAAGGCTCCATGACCGTATCTTCCGTCTGCATCAGACGGATACGGTCAAGTGCCAGTTCATATCTTTCTTCTATCATCTACATAAGCCCCCTGACAAACATTGCAATCATACTGACAAGAAATATTACATTCGCTGTAATTCCTACTTTGCACGTCGTATATATCTTCTCGCGTTCTTTTAGTCCTTTTATCCCAAGCCAGATTCCGATCACTGCCATCGCACAGGTCCCCAGACCAAAGAATCCCATCAGTATATTAACATTTCCTTTATTTAAAAATGAAAACAGTATCATCACGACCAGAAGAAATGCAATCACAACTGCATAAGTACAGGAATAGACACCCCTTTTGGAGTGTCTGACTGCTTTCTGTCCATATTTCGTTTTGATCATTTTTTTTCGTTTTTTCTTACGGGCTTTCGCTGCCGCTTTGATTCTGTCATCTTCTGTTCTTAGCTTTTTTCCCAACATGTCTTCTCCTTATTGCCGCACATATTGCAAATAGTATATATCCACAGATTCCTCCAACCGTATTCAATAACAGATCATCCACATCAAAGCTTCCAACTTTCGTGATCAGCTGAAAAACTTCCACACACAGGCTTAATTCAAAACTATAGAACGCCGTAGCCGGAAAACTTCTGTGTCTGCTTCCCATCGGGAGGAAAAAACCAAAAGGAATAAATATGATCACATTTCCAAATAAATTGGTGAACATTGCAAAGAATCCCACCTGTTCCCGGTACTGCCAGAATCTCCTGATTTCTTTAAACAATACGAGATTATAGTGGTATTCCCGCATCTCACCTGTGCGTCCATACCAGTCAGAGAACAGCAGGAAATATATAATAAATATCACATATAATATAAATAATATCTTTCCCAGTATCCGGATTCTTTTTCTTTTCTTTGAATCCAATATCTTACACCCTCCTGTATCTCTTTGGTATTAAAATAATATTCCTTTCTTCTCTTTCAGTAAACGGGCCCCACTGATAATAGAAATTATGCCTGCTGCAATTCCGACAACCGTCACTACAATTCCGACTGCAATTCCAGCTGCACCGGCTAACCCCATTGCTTTATATGCTTTTTCATTCATATCTCGTTCCCCCGTTTCCTATTTTGCACCGTACTGTTCATAATATGCATCGATTGCTGCCTTTAATGTATCATCGATCACAACTTTTCCATTACATTCTTTGTTGTACAGACATTCTACAACTTCTTCCATTGTTACAATCGCTGCTGTATCAAATCCATACAGATCCTTAATCTCGTCCAGCGCACACTTCTTACCGCCTTTTCCTACTTCCATACGGTTCAGGGATACCATCAGCCCAACGATTGTTACATCTGCCGCACCTTTTACTTTCGGAACAGTCTCTTCCATAGACTTTCCGGAAGTCGTTACATCTTCGATCATGATCACACGGTCACCGTCCTTTAACTTACTTCCAAGAAAACTTCCTTTATCGGCACCATGATCTTTTTCTTCTTTACGGTCAGAACAGTAACGGACTTCTTTTCCATACAGATCACTATATGCAATTGCAGTTACAACTCCAAGTGGGATTCCTTTATAAGCAGGTCCGAATAATACATCAAAATCATCTCCATATGTATCATGGATTGCTTTTGCGTAATACTGGCCTAATTTCTTAAGCTGGGATCCGGTTACATATGCTCCTGCATTCATGAAAAATGGGGATTTTCTTCCACTTTTTAATGTAAATTCCCCAAATTTGAGCACATCACTTTCTACCATAAATTCGATAAACTCCTGTTTATAGCTTTCCATTTTGATTACCTCCATATATTTCAGACTTTCAAAGCCTTCTTTGCTACATATAATTCCTTTCAATTCTATCATAAGAAAATCACTTTTTCAATTCACGGCATACAGAAAAAACTGCCGTTGGCAGTTTTTTCATATCTTATATCTCTGATATATCCGCAATCTTTACATGATCTTCGTCTCTTCCAGCTTCTCGGCAAATGCTTCATTCATTCTGATTACCGGCTTGCGGAGTAAAAGGCCAAGAATCAGAGATAAAATCAGGAATATTCCAAGTTTTCCAAGTTCCGTCCAATAGGTCATTCCATACATACCGCCGATCGTCTCTCTGAATGCTGCCATGCTGTGAACAAATGGCAGTAACGGATATACCGCTTTAAAAAATGCCGGTGCTACTTCAATTGGGAATGTTCCACCCGATCCTGCTACCTGTACAACCAGGAGTACAACACTTACTGCCTTTCCGATATCTCCAAATGACACCGTCAGTGTATAGATAATATTTACATACACAATACTTGAGAACCATCCCGCCAGCATGAACAGAAACGGATGCTTACACTGAATTCCCAGATATAACAGGTCGCCCAAGCAGATCAATGTACTCTGCATCAGGCCAACAATCAGGAAAATGATATAACGACCCAGATACTCCTGATGTGGCTTTACTTTCTTTAATCCTTCTGTACATTTTGCCGAAACGCCTGTTTTTAACATAGCAACGAGTACGATGCCGCCAATCCAGATTGATAATGTAGAATAGAACGGTGCCATAGACGAACCATAGTTTTCAATCTTATAAATCTGATTCGTCTTTAAGCTTACCGGTGCTGCCAGGAATTCTCCTATCACATTAGAATCCCCCGAGATCAGTTCTTCTAATTGTGAAAAATCTCCACTTTTCTGCATTTCTCCGATTTTACTTGTAGTATTGCTGATTTTTCCTGATGCTTTATCCAACAGTTCGCACGAGTGATTTAACGATGTATTGATCTGCGTCAGATCTGCAGATGCCGAAGATGAGAGGTCATAAACACCATCTACACTTGCATCCAATTGTTTCATCAAAGCGTTAAGGTTGCTGCTGGTATCACCCATTGATGATGAAAGCTTATTCAGACTATTCTTTACATTTTTTTCATAGTCAGCTTTCACATTTGCAAGGCTGTCAGCACTTCCTTTTACCAATTTATCTAACTCTGCTTTATTGTTGATTGCTGCACCAGAAGCATCTGTCAGAGAGACTGCCGTACTTTGCAGCTTATTCTTAAGTTCCGTCTGTGTTGCAATCGTCTCACCAAGTTTTCCTGAAATATTGCCTAACACCGCATTCAGCTTCGTATTACCCGGCCCGCTTACTTTATCGGCCATATCATCTACCGAATTCTGCAGAGACTGATACGAAGTGGTTATCTTTTCTACGCTGGCTGCCAATGTATTCAATGTGGATGCCACATCTGCAGCACTCTGTGAATTAGATTCGAATGCAGAATCTATAATCTTTGACATCTGCGAATAAAAGTCTTTTCCTGAATTCAGTGCTGCATTTACACCATCTGTTGCACCACTTATCGTTCCATCAATCCCGCTGAAGGATTTCTTCGTCTTCTTCAGAGCATCTGTCGTCTTATCCGAACGTGTCTGTGTCTCTTTCAGAAATGAGCCTGTTGTATCCAGCAGTTCCTGCGCCGATGTCGTCATTCCCGAAAAAGATTTTAATGTAGCCGATGCTGTATTCAGATCCGATCCGATCTGATCGAGATTATTCGCCAGATTTCTGGCAATGGATTCAACTCCATCCTGATCCGCCACATTCGTAACCGCTTTAAAAGAAGCAATGACAGTATTACTGATCGTCTCGATAAATACTTCATTCACCTGCTTTTGTATTGCACTTGCCCCCTTATCAGTAACCTTTGGAGCAATTGCATTCTCTTTCGCATTTGAGTAATATGTGATACTTGGCTTACTGATATTCTCCGAAAAAAGACTCATCATATCTGAACTAAAGTCTTTTGGTATCACGATTGCTGCATAATATTTACCGGATTTTACTCCGTCTACTGCTTTTTTTCTGCTGGTAAATACCCAGTCAAGCTGTGAATTACTGCGAAGAGACGTCAGCACCTGATCTCCCATGTTCAGTTCGATTGGAATCAGACTGCCTTCATATCCTTTATCCACACTTGCTACTGCCACTTTTAAACTGCCTGTATTTCCATATGGATCCCAGCTTGCTGCTATATTAAACCAGGCATAAAGGCAAGGCACAACCGTAATTCCCATGATAACAATCATGGCGATCACATTATTTTTAATTCGATTTATATCTCTCCGGAAGATTTCCCATATATTTCTCATTCGCCTTTTTCCTCCCTTATTCCCTGTATCAGATCTTCCGTTGTTACGCCTGTAACAGCGAGTTGTCTTAACATTCTATCATGTATATATTCTACACATATCAAGTATAATGCAAGTGCGATCAACGATACGATCCACAAAACCAGGAATACCAGTTTGGATTCCAGGCTGAACATTAGTATCAGAAAAATAAGTGGGATAATAATCATTCCCAGGAATCCCCACCGTATCATCTTCGGGTAACGTCTTTCGAATTTCTCGGATTTTTCCAGAAAATCCTGTTTCCATTCCTCATCTTCCATTAACGTCTTCATCATCATCGTCAGTTCCGGACGTTTTCGTTCGGCTGATTCTGTCTCACCTAACATCAATTCCGTCTCTGACAGACGCTTATCAAACAGATGATTCAGGTTCATAAGCAGTGGGCGTAATACCAGACCGATAAAAAGAGAGATTGGGAAGAAGATTGCGAGAATTCCCCGATATTTCCAGATATTCGCCCCATACATTCCGGCAATGCATTCACGCATCGCACTGATTCCATATGTGAATGGAAGAAGCGGATGAAGTTTCTGGAAAAATGCCGGTGTCATCTCTATCGGATAAGTTCCTGACGATCCCGGTATCTGCAGAATAACTAACACAACTCCGAGTGCCTTTCCGATATGCTTAAATGCAAGTGCCAGTGCATAGATTAAATTCACATATATGAAAGAACTGAACACACCTGTACAAACAAATGCGGCCGGATGCACGCACTGTACTTTCAGAAGCACGATATCTCCTGCACACACAATCAAGCCCTGTACCAGGCCGACTGCTACAAATAACATCCATCTTCCAAAATAAGCCTGTGACGTCGTAAATCTATGAACCTTCTCATCTTTATCTACTTCCTGTTTCAGAATCGATACCAGGATCAAACCTCCTACCCACAAAGCAAGGTTCGTATAGAATGGTGTCATTCCAGATCCATAATTCTCCACTTCATACAATACATCAGACTTAATACTTACCGGCGAAGACATAAAATCTGCGATAGAATCTGCATCAATCCCCTCCAGAGATGTAAGCTTTTGATAAGTCTGTGAACTCTGCAGCGCTCCCAGATCATCCTGAACCGAAGCCAGGGAATCGTCTACTCTTTTCAATACGTTTCCTGTCTGTCCCAGTGCTGACGCACTGTCTTTTAAACTGCTGTTCAACTGGTTCAGAATACTCTTCATCTGCTCTACTGTCGGCTCTACCCCATCCAAAGTCGAAGAAAGACTTCCACTCAATGAAGCCAGACTGTCCAGTGACTGATTCAACTGAGGCATCAATGTCTGTGCGAAATTACTGCGGTATCCCTGAAGGCTTTCCTTGCTGTCTTTAGCAAGTTTTTCCAGTGATGTACGCGTATTCTGCGCTGTCGTCACAGCACTCTGTATTCCTTTATTGCCACTTTTAAGCGATGCTGTTAATCCCTGAAGAGATGCGTTCTGACTTTCCAGTTCTGATATCTTCTGCGCAATCAGGGCAGAAAACTGCTGTGATAATTCTGTATTCCCCTGAATCTGCTCATTCAAAGTCTTTAACTGATTCAGTAATTCCTGATTCTTTGTCAATAATGCTGACGCTGTCGTAAGACTTCCATCTACTGCCGTCAGTGCCTGTCCTGCCTTTGTCTCAAATACTCCAAGTTTTGCTGATGCTGACACATACGTATTGTTAAGCAGTGTCTCTCCATCCGACATACTTTCTGAAAATTGCGTTGAAAATGTTCCTACCGCAGTTCTGGTATCTGCAAGTACAGTCTCAGTATCTGAAATTGTCTGTACTCCGGATTTTGCCGATGCATTCACCTGATCCAATGCTTTTACCGCATTCTCAATCACTTTATCAGACTTATCCACCGTTTTCTGAAAGTTATCCAGAACCTGATTATATTCATCCAGATTTTTTCTTGTATCAGCAACCGCCTGAATCAGGCCGGCGTTATTTTCTGTTACTTTTCCTGCTACATCTCCTGCTTTTTCACTTAACAGTTTTGAGGTTGTCTCTGCTGCCACAGAGGAAAAAGTATCATTAATCTCCTGCTGGATTGTACTCGCACCTGTATCCGTAATCTTTGGTGCAATCGCATTCTTCTTTTCATTAATATAGTAATCCAGCTTAGGCTGTCTGATATCTCCAGATAAAATACTAAGAAGTGATTCACTGAAATTATCCGGTATCACAATTGCAGCATAATATTTTCCGGATCTTACTCCTTTTTTTGCTTCCTTTGTATCCACAAATTTCCAGCCAAGCTGGTCATTTTTCTTCAGATTATCTACAATACTTTTTCCCGCATCCAATGACATCTGCTCACTGTCAGCTCCGTTGTCTTCATTGGCAATAGCTACCTGGATTCCTTTGGTATTCCCATATGGATCCATATTCGCCGCAATGTTAAACCATGCATAAAGGGATGGCAGTATACTGATTCCGACCAGAATCAGTACCGCAGCACGGTTGCGGAACAGCCGGCCAAGGTCTCTTTTAAAAATCTGAAATGATTTTTTCATCCACTAATCCTCCTGTTATTGTCATATGCATATCAGTATATCAAAAACAATGTCAAAAATCTACTCAAAAAACTGACGGTTGGTCATATTTTTATTGTGCCATTTGCACCGAAAATGATACAAAAAATGCACCAATATTGAGAAACACTCTCTCACATCAGTGCATTTATATACTCTATTTATTTTACAATGCCAACCATATCTTTCACGGATTCAAATCCATTCTTCTTCATATATGCTTCAATCCCGTCAATAATCTCAATCGTTGCATTTGGATTATAGAAGTTCGCCGTTCCAACGGATACTGCAGATGCGCCTGCAAGGATCATCTCAATTGCATCTTCCGGTGTAGCAATTCCTCCCATTCCGATAATCGGTATATTTACAGCCTGTGCTGTCTGATATACCATCCGGACAGCAATCGGGTGTACGACTGGTCCTGATACACCACCAGTCTTATTCGCGACTGCAAATGTTCTTCGGTTAATATCAATCTTCATACCTGTCAGTGTATTGATCAGGGACAATGCATCTGCTCCGCCAGCCTCTGCCGCCTTTGCGATCTCAGTGATGTCCGTAACATTTGGTGTCAGTTTCATGATAATCGGCTGTTTTGCAATCTTTTTGATCTGAGCTGTCAGTTCTTCTACATGCTTCGCATCCTGTCCGAACGCAAGAAAGCCTGCATTGACATTTGGGCATGAAATATTGATCTCCATCATATCAATTGGTTCATCTGCCAGTCTTTCAACAACTGCCAAATATTCTTCCGGCGCATGTCCGCAGACATTAACAATAATCTTGGTATCATACTTCTTCAAAAACGGGATATCTCTTTTGCAGAACAGATCAATCCCAGGATTCTGAAGTCCGATTGCATTCATCATTCCTCCATATACTTCTGCCACACGAGGCGTTGGATTTCCTGGCCATGGAACGTTCGCCACACCTTTAGTCGTTACGGCACCAAGACGGTTCAGATCCACGAACTCACTGAATTCCTCTCCCGAGCCAAATGTACCGGAAGCCACTGTGACCGGATTCTTCCATTCTACGCCGGCAATATTTACTCTCATATCCATTATAAATCCACCTCCGTAGATAAGAATACCGGTCCATCTTTACAGATTCTCTTATTATTCACATTGCTGTGTGCATCTTTTTCCTTTGTCTTGCAGACACATGCCAGACATGCGCCGATGCCGCACGCCATTCTCTCTTCTAATGAAATATAACATTCGATTTGCTTTTCTTCTGCATAAGCCTTGATTGCACGCAGCATTGGTGTCGGTCCACATGCAAAAATAATATCTGCATCCAGTCCATGTTCGCGGATGGCATCCATAACATTTCCCCTGGTCCCCACACTTCCATCCTCTGTGGAAATATATAAAGTTCCATTTTGTTCGAATTCTTCTTTCAGGAATGTATGCTCATCTCTATAGCCGACAACAATCTGTTCTTCTTTGCACTTAATCTGTTTTGCCAGTTCCAGGATTGGCGGAACACCAATTCCTCCCCCCATCAAAAATGCTTTCTTTCCTTCTGCCTTCTCATATGGAAATCCATTGCCCAGAGGTCCGATTACCGGCACATAATCTCCTGTCTTCAGTTCTGAAAACTGCTTTGTTCCAGTCTTTTCTCCTGTTACACGATACACCAGTCTTAATTTTTTTGCGTCTTTATCAATCTCGCAGATACTGATCGGACGCGGGAGTAATTTGCTTGCATCTGTCGTGTATACAGATACAAACTGTCCCGGTCTGGCAGTCAGCGCTGCTTCTGTCTCAATCCACAGACTGTAGATTCCATCTGCCAGCATCTCCTGTGACAGAACTTTCGCCTGTTCTTTCTTTCTCTCCATCTTTCCTTATCTCCTGTCAAGATTACTTTATTATCTATTCTCAAGAGCTCCTTTGATATCAGCAATCATTGTCTCAACGGCTGCTCTTGATGCATCGCCAAAATGTTCAGCTCCGAACTTCGCATACTGTTCCTGCTTATATGCTGCAATAATTCCTCTTGAAGAGTTTACAATTGCTCCAAGTCCGTCTTCATTGAAGAAATGTACCAGATCCTTTCCTTTTCCTCCCTGTGCACCATAGCCTGGAACCAGAATATAAGCTTTCGGCATTACTTTTCTTAATACTTTTCCCATCTCCGGATATGTAGCTCCAACTACCGCTCCGACATAGCTGTACTCATCACCCATGACTTCAGCTCCCCATGCCGCAACTTTCTCACCAACCAGTTCATAGAGTGGACGGCCATCAATCTTCTGATCCTGGAATTCCCCACTTGACGGATTCGAAGTCTTAACAAGTACAAAGATTCCCTTCTTTTCCTCTTTGCATACGTCCAGGAATGGATTCACTCCGTCTGAACCAAGGTATGGATTCACTGTTACAAAGTCTTCATCAAATGGTGCATAAAATTTACTTCCGACTTTAACTTTTCCAAGATGACCTACGGCATAAGCTGCAGATGTCGAGCCGATATCACCTCTTTTGATATCTCCGATGACAACCAGTCCTTTTTCCTTACAGTAATCTACTGTCTTTTTAAATGCTGCAAGACCCGGAAGACCAAACTGTTCATACATAGCAATCTGTGGTTTTACTGCCGGTATCAGATCATATGTCTTGTCCACAATTTCTTTATTGAACTGCCAGATTGCTTCTGCTGCACCTTCCAGTGTCTCTCCATATTCTGCGAATGCCTTCTTCTGAACCTGCTCCGGAATATAGTTAAGCATTGGATCTAATCCTACTACGATTGGTGCTCCTGTCTTCTTTATGTTGGCTACTAACTGATTAATCAATGTTTTTTCCTCCTACCTTATATGCATTATATAAATTTCACATTGTTTATATTTTACCATAAGGCATAATAAAAGGGAATGCCAAACTGCATTCCCTTTCATACGAAATTATTTCATTTGTGCTTTTACTTCTTCTACCGCTTTGTCCAGCTGGTTATCTGCATCCGGATTGTTATCATCTTTTTCATATTTGACTTTTACATCCGGTGTAATACCTTTTCCGTTAATATTTCTTCCCTTAGGAGTAAAATATTCGGCAATCGTAAGTTTTACTGCCGTACCATCATCCAGATCAAATATCTGCTGTACTACACCTTTTCCATAAGTCTGTGTTCCTACAATTTTTCCGATTCCATAATCCTGGATCGCACCGGAATAAATCTCCGATGCACTGGCACTATTACCATTTACCAGAACGGCAAGCGGCTTGGTAAACTGATGTTCCTCATCTGATTTCATCTCTGTTTTTTTACCATCTTTATCTTTTGTATATACGATCAGTCCCTTGGGAAGCATCAGATCCAGCATGTCACATACCGTACTCAAAGATCCTCCCGGATTATTACGCAGATCTACCACAAGTCCGGTCATCCCCTGCTTTTCAAGAGCATCTAATGCATCTTTATACTGATCATATGTCACGGAATCAAATTCAGATACTTCGATATAGCCAATCTTATCAGCCAGCATCTTATATTCTATCGTCTGTGCCTGTACCGTATCTCTTGTTGCGGTTACTGTTACTTCTTTTGCATCTTCACCTCTTAATACAGTAAGCTCTACCTTCGTTCCTTTTTCGCCTTTTACCTTACTTACCACCTTGGTAAGATCTTTTCCTGTTACTTCTTTTCCTTCGACTTTATATAGAATATCATCTGCTTTGAGTCCCGCTTTTTCTGCCGGAGAATCTTTATACACCTGAACCAGTGTGATCACGCCAGTCTCTGTATTCTGTGACATGACTGCTCCGATTCCCGAATATTCTCCATCAGTTGACTCATATAACTCCTTCGTCTCCTTCTTGTTGTAATATACGGAATACGGATCGTTCAGACCACTTATGTATCCTTTGTAGATTCCATCCTCCAGATTCTTTTCTTTTACATCGCCCATATAATTTTTCTTGATCAGGCTTTGTAATTCTGATATCTTTTCGTCCGTTTTCGTTGTAATATCAGCATTTCTGCTATTAACTTTTAATCCGCAGGATACAAGCCCTGCAACTAATAACATAGCAAGGGCGCCGCAAAGCGCCCCCTTAAAAAAACTTTTTCTGTTTTTCATTTATCTGCCTCTTACTATGATCTGCATACTATTACAGATAGTTTGCCGGATTCACCGGTGTTCCATTCAGCATTACCTGAAAATGCAAATGTGGTCCGGTTGAATTACCTGTTGTTCCAACTGCTGCAACATTCTGACCTTTGCTCACTTTCTGACCGGCACTAACATAGATTGCATTGCAGTGCATGTAATAAGTCAGTAATCCATTTCCATGACTGATTACCAGAAGATTACCTGCATTACCTGCATATCCTGCCGAAATAACTGTTCCGGCTGCCGCTGCATAAATCGGTGTTCCTGTAGCTGCTGCAAAATCAATTCCCTTATGATTCGTACTTGCACCTGCAATTGGCTGTGTTCTGTATCCGAAACCGCTTGAAATATAACCTCCCGGGCAAGGATGTGTAAATGTTCCATTTCCTGATACAACCGATGCCCCTGCCGAGCCAGATGATGTTCCAGCTGACCCCGACGTACTTGCTGCTTTCTTTGCGGCTGCCGCCTTAGCCTTCTTCGCCGCTTCTGCCGCAGCTGCTGCTTCTTTCTGTCTTCTCTCTGCTTCTGCTGCCGCTGCTTCTAACTGAGCCAGTTTATTTTTGGTATCGCCAAGTTCACTGTCCAATTTCTGAATCTCACTCTGTTTACTTGTCAGCAGCTTATTAACATCGTCCTGTTTCGTGATCAGATCATCCTGCATGCTCTGAAGTTCTGTGTATTCTTTCTTAAGTTCCGCTTCCTGATTTTCTACATTCTTCACAATCTTCTGAAATTCTACCAGCATATTTCTATCATAACCAGAAATCGTACTGATATACTCTGCATTATTCAGGAATTCACCAATTGATCTGGACGAACATAAGATTTCAACAAATCCGGTATTTCCATTCTCATACATATACCGGATTCTTTTTTTCATGCTTTCATACTGATCATTTTCATCAGCTTTGGCTAAGATCAGTTCATTTTCCTTATCTGTGATTTCATTTTCTTTAACAGAAATCTTTTTCTTTGTTTTTTCCATCTCATCTGCCAGTTTTTTCAACTGGTTAGCCAGAGATGTTTTCTCATTTTCTGCAGCTTTTTTCTTGTTTTCCAACTCTTCTGCTTTTTTCTTCGTGTCATCAATTTCTGTCGCATAGGTCTGCACGAACATTCCACTTATCAGTGTAAATGTAAGCAAAAGACTTATCATCTTCTTTCTGTTTATCATATGATTCCCCCTTCCGAGCCAGAACCATTACACTTTCAAGTGCTTACGGATTGTAAAGAAACTTCCTACAAAACCAATTCCGACACCAAGAGCAATTCCAATTGGAAGTAATGTTCTGTAAACAGTTGCTACAGGAAGGAAATCCACAATATTATTCAGAAGGCTGAATTTTGTCATAATATATGTAATCGCTTTATTGTACATAAAGTACAGAAGGATTAATGGGATTACCGCTCCTACAGCTCCAATGATCAGACCTTCTATTACGAATGGTGCACGGACAAATCCATCTTTTGCTCCAATATATTTCATAATTGCAATTTCTTCACGTCTTACTGTAATACCCATAGTAACTGTATTACTGATCAGGAAGATTGATACTGCAAGAAGTATTGCAATAATAGCAACTGATACATAACCGACAAGTTTATTTACACTGGTCAGCGTTTTTGCTACTACATCTGACTTATTAACCTTACGTACTCCTTCCAGCGATTTTGCAAAAGATACAACTTCTTTCTGTTTTGAAACATCAGAAAGATATACTTCATAGTTATCGGAATTAGCCAGCGGGTTATCACTTTTGAACCCTTCAGCAAGATCACTTGACTCTCCAAAATACTGGTCTTTGAATTTATTCCATGCAGCATCTGCACTTACATAATTAACTTTCAGTACGCCATCCTCTTTTTTAAGCTTGGCGCCGATTGCATCTTTTTGTTCCTGTGTTGTATCTTCATTGAAGAATACAGTAATTGCTACGCCTTCTTCTGCTTTTTCCACAATATAGTTAAAGTTCACTACAATGGAGTAGAACAGTCCGAATAGAAAGATACATGCTGCCATCGTTGCGATAGAAGCAATGGAAAACAGCTTATTTCTTCGGATGTTCTTAACTCCTTGTTTCATCGAATATCCTATTGTACTAATTCTCATGCTTGTACCCACCTTTTTTCTCGTCGCTTACAATGACACCTTTCTTCATTGTAACAACTCGCTTCTGCATCTCATTAACGATTTCCTGGTTATGTGTAACGACCAGAACAGTAGTTCCTCTTTCGTTCGCTTCTTCCAATAATTTCATGATCTCCCATGAATTGGTCGGATCCAGGTTACCGGTAGGCTCATCTGCAAGAAGAATCGCAGGTTCATTCACAATAGCTCTTGCAATTGCAACTCTTTGCTGCTCACCACCAGATAATTCCTTCGGAAATGCTTTATATTTCTGGGCAAGTCCTACCAGAGACAATGCTGCCGGTACTTTTTTCTTGATAATTCTTGTAGGTGTCTCCGTTACTCTCTGCGCAAACGCAATATTTTCATAAATATTACGGTCTTTCAGCAGACGGAAGTCCTGAAACACAACACCGATGTTTCTTCTGTACATCGCAACTTTGCGGTGTTTCATCCGGCTTAAATTATTTCCATTAACAATAATTGTTCCTGAAGTAGGTTCCAGTTCTTTCATGATAAGCTTGATCAAAGTAGACTTACCAGAGCCGCTGTCTCCTACAATAAACACAAATTCACCCTGCTCAATCTTAAGATTGATTCCATTCAGGGCTGCAACCCCTTTAGAGTACTCTTTCGTTACTTCTCTTAGTTCAATCATACTTTCCTCCTGATTATTAATACTCCAGTGACTCCATATACTTCATGTATTTCACTACCATGAGTGCAATCTTAAATGTAATGGCGTCTTCAAACACACGGAGATCCAGACCGGTACTTTTCTGAAGTTTGTCCAGTCTGTATACCAGTGTATTACGGTGTATATACAATTGTCTGGATGTTTCTGATACGTTCAGATTATTCTCAAAGAATTTGTTGATTGTTGTCAATGTCTCCTCATCAAAATCATCCGGTGATTTCCCCTCAAAAATCTCACGTATGAACATCTTACAAAGCGGAATCGGCAGCTGATAGATCAGACGTCCAATTCCCAAAGCACTATACGCAATAACACTTCGTTCGCTAAAGAAGATCTTGCCAACATCAAGAGCCAGCTTTGCTTCTTTATAGGATTTTGAAACTTCTTTGATATCATTTACAACTGTTCCATATGCGATCAGCACATCTTCTTCTCCATCCTCTTTCAGAAGCGTATACATATTGTCCGCAATCTTCTCCAGTTCTGTATGTCCATCATTTGGTTCCAGTTCTTTTACCACGATAATGTTCTTCTCATCGACAGCTGTCACAAAATCCCTGGTACGGTTTCCCAGAAGATTTCTCACATTATCGAGAGCATTCGTATCTTTTTCGTGCTTTGTTTCAATAATAAAGATAACACGTCTTACTTCTGTGTCAATATGTAATTTCTTAGCACGGTTGTAAATATCTACCAGCAGCAGATTATCCAGCAGCAGGTTCTTAATAAAATTATCTTTATCAAATCTTTCTTTATATGCTACCAGAAGATTCTGGATCTGGAAGGCAGCAATCTTACCGACCATATAAACATCATCGCTTCCTCCGTTGGCAAGAAGGATATATTCTAACTGATGTTCATCAAAGATCTTAAAAAACTGATATCCCTGTACGACCTGACTGTCTGCCGGGGATTCAACAAAGGAAACTACTTCCTCCGCATAGTTCTCCTGTTCTGAAAATGTGCTTGCAAGAGATTTACCGTCTGTGTCCATCACGCAAAAGTCAATTCGTGTAATCCCTTTCAATCCTTCAATTGTGTTTTGAAGTATTTGATTAGATATCATATTCCATCTCCTCCACTCTTTTCAATATACATTTTCCACAACAAATTCACTCAACAAATCATCAAAATGCATATTGTCAAATCTTATCTTAATATATATGACCAAAAAAATAAAGAGGAAATCACACTTTTTTGGTGATTTCCTCGGTTTTTTTACATTTTATTCATATTTAATCCATGGACATAGTGACGAAACATATTTCTTATGATTTTCTTATGATTTCGTTTTCAGCTTATTTTTTTCCATTTCCCGTTTAAAAATATGGTTCAACAGATATTTTGCCAGCTTTCCCTGTCCCAGTCCCGGCTTACGTTCCGAGAACATTCTTTTTCCAACGCCGATCCAGAGACGTGCATCCAGAAGATTCCTGTTTTTTGTTATAAAATCTTCCTGTAACGGAACCGACAATGCCGAAAGGATGCAATCTACTTCACTTCCGTTGATCGCATTGACCAGCATATCATCTGCTCTTCCTTCGGCAGATACTTTTGCCAGCCCTACTAACTGGATACCGCTGTATGCTTTCTGCATATATCTGAATGCTTCCTGCCCTTCTTCTTCCGATTCCACAAGAAGATAGATCCTTTTATGATTCTTATGAAGATACCGCATAAACATCTTCAAGTATAATTTCATATCAATCTCTTTTGGAAGCTTCGGTTCTTCGGCTGCTTCAAGGATCAGTTTCTCTCCTGGCAGTATCAGGTCGAATTCATTCATCTTCTCTTTCAGCTCCGGAAGATCATTCATCTGCATCAGTCCATCCACCGACACTACTTCTATCACGCTTACAGGCTCAGTTTCCAGAAAAGAAATTGTCTCTTTCATGGCTTCTTTTGCCGTACAGCTGTCTATATTCACATCTAAAACATTAATCTTTTCGTTCATATCCTCACCTGCTAACTCTTTTACCAGTTTTTCGATTATAGCAAATGGATATTCCCTTTTCAACCTTTATTACATAATCTTCATACTAATTAACATTCGTAATATTTTTGTCATTTTTTTGCATTTCCCTTTTCTTTTTTGTGATCAGTCCTCCTATTCTTCCGGTTTCTTTTGATGTAAGTGATTTCCATCCATCCTGCATTACCCTGTCTAACAGACCCAGTTCTTCGGCAATTTCATATTTTACTTTTTCATCCGGAGTAAGTTCTTCCAGACGGATGGGATGTTTCTTTTTTGCTGGCATAATGATCGCATTCCTTTCGTTTTCTTTCATTATGCCCGTCTCTTCTTTTTCTATACATTATTTGTAGTATTTAACGTTCATCCGGTATAATAATCGCCGCTATGATATAAGCAAGAACCCCCGATCCGGCTCCCAGTGTAATTAATACAAATGCCAGTCTTACCAGGGTCGGATCAATATTAAAATAATTTGCGATTCCTCCGCATACACCACATATCATTCTGTCTTTTTTTGACCGGTATAATCTTTTTCCATCCATTTTATTACCTCCTGTATTCTTTTCGTCTTCTTTTACATCTGATTCATAAATTTCACAGTAATCTGTCCAATACCACAATCGATCTCCATATCTTTTGCAGCATGATTGTCTATCGTATAGTCTTTTCCAAATCCGGAGTAGCTTTTATCTCCACATACAATTTCACCGATTCCACATTCCAGATCGTAATTATAATCTTCTCTTGCACCTTTCAGATTCAACTGAAGTTCTCCTACACCACAGTCTGCTTCCAGTTTCTTTCCGGCATCCCCTGAGGCTGTAACGGATCCGGCCCCACATTGAAATTCAGCCTGCTCTGCCTGAAAATCAAGGATATTTACTTCTCCCGCTCCGGCATTCACTTCCAGTTTTCCTGTTCGGATCTGGTCTGCTTTTAATTTTCCGGCTTTCAGGTTTAATTCCACTTCATTAAGCTCCATATTCTCCGGAATTGTTACCGTAATGGTACCTTTTCCGATGTTATTACTTTTCTTGATCTTTTTATTCGAAGTTAAATATAATACCCCATCTTTTTCAAATGCCCGGAATCCCAGTTTTTTATGAGTATCTGTACTTTCTACAGTAATTTCACTGACATCTGACTTGCTCTTTAAACTGATGTTTCCTGCATAAACATTGCTCTTAATTTCCTTGATATCTTTATACGAAGCCTTTCCATTGCCCTCAAGAACATTTGTTGCATCATTCATCTTCCTGCTTTCCTCTTTATTGCTTATTGCGTCATTATCATCCTGGTCATCGTCATCCTGATCATCATCCCAGTCATCATCCCAGTCATCATCCCAGTCATCATCCCAGTCATCTTTCTCTGTATATTCATATGTTGTTTTAGGTCCCAGAGAGATTCCTGCCGGAAATCTGTGTGCGATATCTCCAATTGTTGTGCCCATCCCCCACGATACCGCACAACATATGATTCCAATCAAAAAACATGATCCACATACGATCCAGAATATTTTCCATCTCTTTTTCATATCTTATGCCACCGCCTTTCTGTGAAATGGTATTCTTAAAACATATACAACTCCTCTGATCAGTCCCGGAAATACAATTGTGCAAAGTCTTATACCAACCACCGTTCCGACCGCACCAATGGCAATTGTGATCATACCGGCACCAAAAACCGCAAGACCTACGCCCATACTTGTAAACAGGCTTCCGATACCAGCCAAAGCAAGAAACACTCCTAATAGCAGGACTGCAGCAAAGCCTATCACAATTGCTGCGAAGACAGCAAAGACTGCTATCAGAATTCCTGCAGCCGCTGCCACCAGTCCGATCGCTACAGGAATGATAATCGGACATCCCACCAGGATAATGGCTGCTATCAGAAATAATTTCAGCCATTTATTCGTCCATGGTTTATTTTCCTTTTCTTCATTATATGTATATGTTTCATTATCCTGATATACATTTTCATCTTTTGGAGCTGGATTTCCACCCTCCTGAT
>ERZ808240.1537-NODE-1537-length-28109-cov-7.039816_pt1 | contig 28109 bp, 19 predicted proteins | sample MGYA00521084_ERZ808240 | MGnify/ENA primary metagenome ERZ808240 (study PRJEB31516, sample SAMN03275571) | gut metagenome | biome: mammalia-associated habitat; material: feces | host: Papio cynocephalus | place: Kenya | collected 2012-08-06 ... | reverse complement strand
ATCCCCGAATCCATGCATATGTAATATGTCTGCGCCATCCGTCTGCAATAATTGCAATTTTTCGTTTCATGCCTTCTCCATCTGTGTCCTTTATTAAATAAAACACCATGACACGCCCCTGTTGTAAATATGGATTCTGTCATGGTGTCTTTTCTGTTTTTTTTTAACTATCTTTTTGGTACTACTCTGTGATTTTCTCAAGAGAGAAATTCGTCAGAGTAATGTTTGAAGCGGGTGTATTTTCACCACTGATTTTTCCCATGGAAATAAACATTTTGGAATCATTATCTGTGTCCTGCTGCATCGTAAATTCACAACTAACTTCCTTTTCCTCTGCTTCCCCCAGAGAAATATCTGCTCCGCCATACCACTTCTGGCAATTGTTATCCATTAAGCCAAGTTTTATGGTTCGTGCTTTCGTCGAAGTGACTTTGAATTTTACACGATATTTACATCCTTTTTCGAGTGTAACCCCTTCCTGATTAAGCTGAACATCCCAGTCATTTTCGCCCGGATTTTTCACCTGAAACACAATACCGCCATCAGTAACTACTGTTGTTGCCGTCTGATCAGCATTTGTATTAATGCCCCATCCATTCGTTCCCTCCGAAAAATCTCCATTGGTCAGCAGATTCTTTCCTGTTTCTTCCGGCTTGATCTCCGGCGCTTCAATCTTTTCCAGCACAATGTCATCAATGCAGATTCTGTGCTGCTGCGTGATCTGTTTTCCACCGACTGCACCCATGGCGATATTAAAGATCGTTTCCGGATCTGTATCCTCTTTCATCTGAAACTCTTTTGTGATCGTCCGATATTCGCCGGTCAGATCTACTGTTTCCTGGCAGTATGGAGTCCAATCCTCATTTCCATTTGCATCCTTATGGGTGCTTCCATCTCTCTGCAGCGCATAAGACACTTTACGGTCGATAGAAGATTTCATTTTCAGGGAGAGTCGATACCATTGTCCCTTTTCGAGTTTCACACCCGTCTGCTTTAACTGGATATGCCAGTCAGCTTCTCCGGTATCGTTAATTGTGAAATCTGCCGCATTGTCTTCGTTTAAGGAGTCAACAACATACGTTACATTTGATGGTGTATAGCAATAGGCTTCAAAACCTGCCAGGCCCGCATTAAAACTTCCGTTTTTGATCAGACTGTCCTCATCAATCCGCACATCGTCCAGATATACGGTTGTTCCCAGTCCAAGATCAAAGGAAATATTTTTATCTGTCAGATCCGCTGCCGTCTGAAAGGAAAAACGGTAGTTTTTCTTTTCATTGGTAAGTTCTGCCTGAAATTCCTGTCCGGCAACATGTACTGTCATAGTTTCAGCTTCGTTTGCCTGAGCCGAAAAACTGAGCACATATTCTGTATCCGCGCTCAGAGCAAGCCCCTGCTGTCCTGCTGTTACCGCAGTTCCTTTTGGGCTTACCACTTTCAAACGGCGTCCATCTTCCAGACCGGTTACCTCTGCGGTTGCATTTTCCGGTTTTGTGATGTCCCAGTAACCCAGACGATTCTTCCCTTCCTGGAAGGAACCGTTGTAGACATAATTTCCATCTGCAAGTGCTTTCTTTGTGGTGTCTTCTTTGATTTCTTCATATCCGGTCTTTTCAATGCGCACATTGGAGAGGTGCACCGCTGCTGTGGAAGCAGTATTTCCCAGATTAAATTCCAGACGCCCGTTGGCATCATCGGAACCTGTCATCTGAAACTCATAAGTATATGCCTTTTTCTGTGTTCCAAGTTCCACTTTGGTATCCTTCCAATACCTCGTATAATTATGATCCGGTCCGGAAATATCTGCAATCATTGTACGCGCCTCATCCGCATAAGCATCAAAGGTTACCTTATACGTTCCGCCTTTTTGCAGCGGCACATCCGGCTGTACCAGCTGAATACTGTAATCTGCGGTTCCCGCATTTACTGTAGAAATAACCATCTCATGATTCTTAATTTCTGCTTTTCCATCACCGTCTAAAGCGGTAAGAAATTTCCAGTTTTTGTCATCGCTTAAATCCTCTGCTGTGGAGAAATCACCGTTGTTAATATAATTTCCCGTTGCATCCGGCTCTCTTAAAGTAACATTCTTTACCGGTTTTTCCACGTTTTCATCATAACTGTCTTTCTGATATACTTTTACATAATCCACTGCAAACTGCTGATCTGCATAGGTGGTCGAATCATCCGGATACCCTACCCAGCTGCCACCGACCGCCAGATTTAAAATCATATAAAACGGCTGGTCAAACGGTGCCGGATAAGCCACTTCGCCCTGCCCGCTCTTTGCAGAAAACCAGTCGGACTCTTCATGAAATTTCACACCATCAATATACCAGGTAATCTTTCCAGGCTCCCAGTCACAGGCATATGTATGATACTGATCTGCAAAATTATTTTTTGCATCTACTGTACAGGTTCCCTGACTCTGATCATGCGGTTCTCCGTAATGAATGGTGCCATATGCTTTATTTGTTTCCTGCCCCATCACTTCCATGATGTCGATCTCACCGCATTTTGGCCACTGTCCATACAGATTTTCGTCCGTCGGCATCATCCAGAATGCCGGCAGATAACCTTTTCCGGTCGGAACTTTTGCACGGCACTCAAAATATCCGTACTTAAAATCATGTTTGCCCTGTGTATTAATACGACCGGACGTGTAGCTTCTGGTTCCGTCTGCATTCACCGTTTCCACCGGTTTGATCAGCAGTTTTCCGTCTTTGACCTGAATATTTTTGTCAGAATCCACATATTCCTGCCACTCACTGTTGACCCAGCCTTTTTCATGCAGTTCCACATTCCAGTCTGCACGGTTTAAAGAATCTCCGTCAAAGTTATCCTGCCACTTCAGTTGATAGCCCTGTTTTAAGAGATCCGCTTCGGTCAGCTTTGAAGGTGTCTCCACAGTTGTTCCACCGGAAGAACTGCCCGAAGAAGAACTGCCGGAAGAAGCATTTCCGTCCGAGGTATCATCTGTTTTCTTGTCTTTTCCATCCGTCTTATCTTTTTCATCTGTCTTGTCTTCTCCGGAAGTGTCTTCTTTCTTTCCCTTCGGAGTTATGGTGCAGGATTCGCCGGATTCCACTTTCAGTGTTGTTCCATCCGCAATTTTTACAGATATTGTTTTCTTTGTCTGATTATCCACCTGTGCCTGTGCATTTTTTGTACACGTTATGGTTGATTTTTCCGCACCTTTTTTGAGCACAATGTTCACATCTTTCTTTGCGGTTATTTTCGCCGGTGCTGCCAGAATCACCGAAACGTCTTTGGCATTTACAACAACCGGTACTGCCTTTTTACTGTTTCCGGAAAAGGAAACACTTTTGGCATTCTGTACCGTCACTTTCTTTATGGTACCATTGTTTTTGATCGCAACCGTTCCCTTACTGTTCACAACAATTTCTTTGACGGTACCATTATTTACAACGGCTGCCTTTTTGCCGACCACCCGAATGGTCACTTTATAAGTTCCCTTTGGAATCGTAATCTTTACATTTTCCCCTGCTTTTACGGTAATGACCGCATTCTTCCCTTTTACGGTTTTTAATGCCTGATTCAGCTGCTTCTGAGAAGAAACGGCAAGCGTTTTACCGCCTGCCGCCTGTACCGGCGTCGCCGGTACTGTACTCATTACCATGGCAGCGGCAATTGCTGCCGCTCCCACCTGTTTCCATAATGTTTTGTATTTCACTGTAAAAACCCCTTTCTTTTTCAATTATCCTTTTACGCTTCCCAGAGCAACCCCCTGTACAATATGCTTAGAAAGAATCAGATACACAACGATAACCGGCAGGATCGAGAATGTAATCATGACATATACCTGCCCCATATCAAACTTCAGCCAGTCTGCACCACGCAGCTGCGCGATCAGAATCGGAAGTGTCTTTTTCTTGTCATCATGCAGCACCAGTGCCGGTGTAAAGTAATTGTTCCAGCTGCTGACGAAACTGAAAATTGCCTGTACAGCGATCGCCGGTTTCATCAATGGCAGAACGATGCTGTTGAAGGTACGGAACTCTCCGGAACCATCAATACGTGCAGCTTCAATCAGCGAAAGCGGAAGCGCACTCTCCATGTACTGTTTCATGTAAAAGAACGTAACCGGAGATGCAATGGCCGGAACAATGAGTGGAATAAAGGAATCCATCAGTCCCATGCCTGTAATCAGTTTGATAAATCCGAGTGCCGTAACCTGTGTCGGAATCATCATAATCATCAGAATAAACGGATAAATAAATTTCTTTAATTTAAAATCGTATGCATGAATGGCATATGCAGTCATGGTAGAAAAATATACACACAAAACCGCGGTTGCCGCTGCAATGATCAGACTGTTAAACATGCCTGACCAGATTGGCAGTGTTCCATGTACCAGATTGTTCCAGTTTGTCAGCAGATGATCGCTTGGCAATGCCGTAAATCCTGCTTTCAGTTCACCTTTGGAACGTGTTGCATTAATAAACATAATATAAAACCAGAACAGGCAGAAAAACGAAATTATAATTAAAACAATATATGCGATGGCACGTCTGGCATGAATACCAAGTCCGCCTTCCACATCTTTCTTACTTTTTGCCATCACAATCACCCCTTTCTCTTATCGTTTCCGGATACTTTAAATACAAGCAGACTCAAAAGACCTGTAATGATAAACAGTACCACGGAAAGTGCTCCTGCCATACCATAGTTCTTGCTGTACAGATGCTTGTTCAGATACATGATCAGTGTCATGGTTGAACGCATCGGATTTCCGGTTCCGTTTGTCAGAATCTGCGGCACATCAAAAAGCTGTAATCCACCGATCAGTGAAGTAATCACTACATAAATCAGAATCGGGCGAAGCAGAGGCAGCGTAATCTTAAAAAATACCTGTGTGGAAGTTGCTCCATCCACTTCTGCCGCTTCAAATAAAGAAGTATCAATTCCCATCATTCCGGCCATCAGAAGAATGGTTGTATTTCCGAACCACATCAGGCAATTCATCAGTGCAATCAGGCCTCTGGCACTTCCGGTATGGGATAAAAATTTATATGGTTCTGAGATAAATCCAATCTGCATCAAAAGAGAGTTGATCGGACCTGCATCTGAAAACAGTGTAAAGAATAACATGGAAAATGCAGATGCCATGATCAGGTTTGGCAGGTAGATCACGGTCTTAAAAAAGCGCGAACCTTTCAATCGCAGGCGTACATCGGAAAACCAGGCGCCCAGCAGGAGCGATAAAAAGATCTGCGGAATAAAACACATAATCCAGAGGATCATTGTATTTTTAAAATAAATCCACACGTCTCCACTTTTGAATAACTCTCTGTAATTATCTAAACCTACAAATGTCGGTCCAACCTGGTTGAGACCGGACATATAATTTTCGAAAAAACTGTTATAAATTGTGCTGATCAATGGTATCAGCTGAAAAACGACATATACAACAATAAACGGAATCAGAAAAATATAACCCCATTTGTTGTAACGAACGACCTTTCCTTTACTCTTATTCATATTTCTACCTCCGCGGTATTGGCGGTCGTCCCGCCGGAGCCATAATATGGGAGAGTTGGCTCCGGCTTCAGACCTTATGTATAACAAAAATTAGTAAGTAAGCTCCGGATATTTTTCGGTAACACCTTTGTAGAATAAATCTAATGCTTCGTCTTTGGTTGCCTTTCCTTCAAAGTAGTTCTTCATTGCTTTCTGGAACTCTTCGTTGCAACCCTGGTCATATGCGGAAATGTTGCTCAGATCCAGTGTCTCAACACCTGCGCAGTACATAGACAGTGGATTCTGTCCGCCAAGAATTTTGCTGCTATATTCTTTTCCGTCTTTTGTCTTAATCGATCCGTCTGCCAGTCCGTTCATAACGGTGCTGTTGTTTACGAAATCATCATCATCCAGAACGATGTCTTTCATGATGTCATCATCGGTTGTCATCTTTAACATAATGTCTTTTACAAGACTTGCATTATCTGTTCCCTGTGCTGCACAGATCCATGTACCGCCCCAGAAGAATCCCTGTGGTCCCTGGGCTGCACCCCATCCACCGTTGTAACCGATAGATCCTTCGGTATCAGCTGCCATAGAGAAGTTTACAAGCCATGCCGGTCCAAAGTAGCAGAATACTTTTCCGTCCGGATAGAATCCCTTTGACCAGTCATCGGACCACATATCAAATGTTCCTGCTTCTTTTGCATCTACAAGTTTTTTGGAATCATCCACCCATTTCATGATATTGTCATCTACCTGTACTTTTCCGTCTTCTACCCACTTGCTTGAGGCATTGTTCGAGTATACACGGTATGTATCATTTACAGATGAAATCATCTTGTAACCTTTTGCCTGCATTTTTGCAGCAGTATCATTGAAGGTATCCCAGTCGCATACATAATTCTGTACTTCATCCGGATCATCGGTTCCCAGTACATCCTTTGCAGCCTCTCTGTTATAGAAAAGAACACCTGGGCAGCCCTGCCATGAAACGCCTTTTAACACGCCCTTGGAATCGGTTACGATATCCTTCGTGTACTGATACTGCTTGGAAAGATCCGCATCGGTAATTCCGAGATCTTTTATCGGTACTGTGTAATCCGTATCTACATACTTTAATGCATTGTCTGCTTCTACCAGGAAAATATCAATTTTGTCATCTGCCGGAGCGTCCTGCTGGTTCAACAGTGCTGCATCCAGGTTGTTCTGATATGCATTGTCATCACTCGGTGTGATGTTCCATACAACATCTACATCTCCGATTTTTCCGTGTGTTGCATCCACTTCCTTGTAATCCGGATAGTGTGCGGTAATACGGCTCTTGAACTCCTCGTTCCAGCAGTAAATATTTAATACCTTTCCATCATCTTTCAGATTCGAAGAAGCACTTTCTTTTGCATTTGATGCATCCCCCTTAGAAGTATCTGACGGTGTGCTGGAATCGCTCTTGCTTCCACAGCCTGCAAGCATTCCTGCTACCATAGCTGCACATAATAATGCGCTGACTGCTTTCTTTTTCATAGTAAATTTCCTCCTTTTCTTTTCTGCCTTAAGCATGGTTTTATTATAGGGTTTTCCTAAAAGTTCTGATACCAAAATGCTTGCAAATATATCAGATTCATGACATAATCTACAGATATACACAGGAGGTCTTGTCATGCTGGAAAATCAATGGAGCAAAAAAGAAATCGAAAACAGTGAGTCTGAAATCCATCACCGTGCGCTTTCCGAGGAATATTCCTTTTTTGAAGCGGTAAAAGACGGAAACATCGAGGCTGTCAGCAGAAATTTAAAGGAAGAAGCGTTTACCAATCCCGAAGGCATGGGGATTCTTTCCAAAAATCCCCTGACAAACTTAAAATACCATTTTGTTATTACCGTTGCACTGGTCACACGGTATTGCATTGACGGCGGCATGGAAACGGAACAGGCCTACCGTCTGAGCGACTTTTACATTATTCATATGGACGCCTGCAGCACCATTCAGGAGATATCAGATCTGCATCACGAGATGGCACTTGACTTCACCGGAAAAATGCGCCTTCTGCAGAAAAATGCCGCATTATCCAAACCGGTTGCACAGTGTATTGATTATATCTATGCCCACATCAGTGCAAGAATCACCGTAGAAGATCTTGCGGCCTGCACCAACTTGTCAACCAGTTATCTGTCCCGGTTATTTAAGCAGAACCTCGGTGTGTCGATCAGTGATTATATCCGCGAAAAAAAAATCGAAAAAGCACAGAATCTTCTGCGCTTTTCCGATTTTACTTACATTCAGATTGCGAACTATTTATCATTTTCTTCCCAGAGTCATTTTATCCAGACATTCCAGCACTATGTCGGTATGACCCCAAAGCAATACCGCAGTTCCAAGTACAAAAGCACATGGTAAAATTCTGCTATCCCAGAACGATCCGAAGCGTATGGTTTTCTTTTCCCTCAAGTACGGCAAACGGAATGCAGATGCCTGTATTTGCTTCTCCGGCATACCGCTGGCCATCCAGCCATACTTCTGTGATCCGGTAATCCCCATATTCTTTCTTTTGCGGATTCTGGTAAACCACTGCGTACGTCTGTCCGCGGAATGGAAACTGTGCGGAATAATTGCCGCTTTCGTCAAACTGCCGCAACAGAATTTTTGGTTCCAGTACCAGATCCCCCCATTCCCCGCGGAATCCGAAAACCTGTGTCACCATCGTCATCATATACCAGCTGGCTGCCCCGGTCAGATACGGATATTTTCCTTTTCCGTCCGCATCAAAATATTCCGGAATTCCCGGATACATCAGACTCACCGGTGTGTTCATGGCCTGTTCGAGCAGGGTGTACAATGCCTTATATCCTTCCTTTACAAAGCCTCTCTGATACAATGCGTTTGCATACATAACCGTCATATGGGAAAAAACCGCACCATTTTCTTTTTCGCCATAAGCAAATCCAAACATTCGTCCCAGATCAAATTTTTCTTCCTTAAAATCCGTGTTCAGCCGGTAGCCTCCCACTTCTTTTTTATACAAATACTTATCTGCACTTTTTGTAATTGCAGCGGTCTGTGCATCATCTGCGACATTTCCCATAACAGAAAATACCTGACCGGTCAGCATCATGCGGACATGATCATCCCTTATGCCCTCCACCGTTCTGCCGTGATTATCATAATAACCATTAAACCAGCCATTTCCGTTTTCATCCGTTACCCATTCCTGCGTACGGATCAATCCGGTATACCAGTCAGCGCGCTCCCGCAAATTCTGCACCAGCGTATGGATATCCACAGAAATCTGTTCTCCGGAAATATTATGCACACACTGGCTCACATAATTGTTTAAAACAGCATTCCGTTTTTTTGCCGAATCATACGATGTGCGGTCCTGTCTGATCAGAATTTCCATCTCTTTTGCCAGTGTAATCGCTTTCTTTCCGCTTGCCACTTCGTATTTTTCAAGGGTATCTGCCAGATCCCGGAGATTTCCGATATACGCACAGGTAAAAGCCACGCTTTCTCCTTTTTCTGCTGCCATATCCAGTGCATCATTCCAGTCAGCGCCGCGAAGACGCATCATTCCATGTTCTCCCGCCTCGTAGAAAGCGCACAGATTCTGCAAAAGCAGATGTTCTAAAACCGTGCCCTCGTAAACATTACCATTTACATCTTTCTGACGCATCCCATATGCCGGTGTCCACTCTGCATCCCCGGCCGTTCCACGCTTTGCCTGCGGGTCCTTAAAATACGCTACTTTCTGAGTCAGAATATCCAGATCACCGGTCTGGTTCAGATACAGCTTTGTGGTAACAAACGGCCAGTACGCATGATCCATCCAGACTCTCGTAATATTGTTGCGGTCTGCGACAAATTCTCCCGGTTTATCTCCGATAATTGTCGCATTGGTTCCGTCAAAACGGACACCTGCAAAGCTGTTTAAAATCATGGAGCGCACTTCCTTCGGGTCGAGAATCAGAAGGGAAAGACAATCCTGCCACAGATCACGCCAGCCCCTGCCGCCTCTGCCGTAATCATGGTACGGCAAAAACGAACATCCATAGATTCTGCGAAGAATCGGCTGGAAACAAATCCATTTCAGATAACTGTCTTCTTTCGGGTTTCCGGTTTCAAAGGAAATATTGACCAGCCCGTTCCAGTATTTTTTTGCCTGTTCAAAGGCAGCATCTGCCTGTTCGGTCGTGCGAAACATTTCTGCTGCCTGTTCTGCCAGCTTCGGATCCTCGGTCATGCCGCCAAGCAGAATATAATCGACATGTGCTCCTGCTGCAAGGGTAATCTCCGGAAATGCCATCGCCCCCATTGCTTCTTTTCCATCCACGGTACAGCCGGCCGGACAGCCTTTTTCTTTATTTTTAAGCGCATCCGGTGCCAAAAATGTTCCGGTTTCTCCAATAAACGATTCCACCGTTGGAAAGAACGATTCCGGTTTTGTTCCATCCCCCTGACTGCCCATCTCAAAATAAATCATATGGTTTTTCTGATGTCCGCGTTCATCAAATGACAGCACCGGTTTACAGATCACGCCGCGTTCGGTGGTACGGATCCGATGAAGCAGGGAGGTTACATGGCGGTGGTCACGCAGATTATCCGCGCTTCTGCCGTAAATCGGGATAGCGGAAGTCACGCGCACACACATATCTGCATCCGACTTATTCGTAATTCGCACCTGCATCAGTTCTACCGGTACTCCAGGCGGAGCAAAGATCCGCACGGCTGCCTCGATTTTCTGTTCTTTCAATTCCCGCTTCGTCTCCTGCCACATAAATCCGGCATCGAATGTCACTTCATCCTCTTTTCCAAGGAAATGTGCATATTCTGCCTGCGCCGAAACTCCGGTCAGTGACACATGTTCCTTCCGGTTAATTGTACACCAGACATTGCGGGTACTTCTGTTATTGTGCAGATTTTCGATGCTCACCGGTTCCAGCAGAAAATGGTTCTGATCCAGCTTACAATCGCCGCCGAAGTTCTGCGTCACGCTGCTTTTGATCCCCTCTTCATTTGCCACTGGAAAATTGAGCTGTGGTTTTTCAACCATATGACGGATTTGAAATTCTCCGTTTTTTCCTGTAAACTGCATATCGTTTTTCATAACTTCTCCCTTCTATGCCATCACAAGGCGTATCTTGGTCTGATCGGTCATTTTTTCTACCGGAATATAGTTATCTTCCATCTTTTCCTCATTTACATATAAAGCTTTGCATCCACTCTGCACATGCTTTGGATTCTCTACCGTAATGTGCAGATGTTTTCCCCGGAAATCCTTCTCGATGGTAAACTGATCCCAGTCTGCCGGAATGGATGGTGCAATACGAAGTCCTCCAAAATCCGGACGCATGCCAAGGATTCCTTCCACACATCCTACCATCACGGTAGAAGCTGTTCCGGTCAGCCAGTGCACATGAGAACGTCCAAAATGCGGACTGGCTTTTCCTTCCGTAAACTGTCCATAACAGTATGGCTCCAGTTTCCGGATCTCAGCGCGATCGTTCTGTGCAGATGGTGCATTTTCCATAAAATAGGTAAATGCCTGATCCCCATGTCCCAACAATGCTTCTGCCAGAATCAGCCATCCCTGCGACTGGGAGAAGATACCGGCATTTTCTTTTGTTCCAGGGTTGTAAATAACCGCCAGCGCTCCGTCAAATGCATGCAGGTGATACGGCGGATCCATCAGAATCGCTCCGTACTCTGTGTTTAATCGCTTCCTTACATTTTCCATGGAAAGTTCTGCCTGCTGCTTTGTTGCCAGCCCACTGATCACTGCCCAGCTCTGTGGATTCAGCCACATATTTGCTTCCGGGTCCGTGCGTTTTCCAATCACCTCTCCGGCTTCCGTAAATCCACGAATAAAACGATCCTCATTCCAGCAGAGATTATTAATTAAAGTACCAAGTTTTTCCTGTTCTTCTTCCAGATAATCCATATATGCCTGATCTTTTTTGTATGCGGCAAACTGTTTTAAAATCGTCATTGCATAATAAAACTGCAATGCAACAAACGAGGACTCTCCATTTTTTCCCAGACGCAGGCAGTCATTCCAGTCCGCATAAAGTCCTGCCGGAAGTCCGTGCGGTCCCAGATGATTCATGGAAAATGCAAGTGCCCGCTTTAAGTGCTCGTATACCGTTGCTTCATCCTTATTGGCAAACGGAATCACTTCATCGATAAACGCCAGATTTCCGGACTCCGCAATATATTTATATACCGTTGGAAACAGCCACAGAGCATCATCCGCACGATATGCCGGATGCCCGGTTTCCTGTACATAGGAAGCATCATCCGGTGTATCCTCATGTCCGGCATTGTGTGTAAACTTGACAAGCGGAAGTCCTCCTCCGTTATCCACCTGTGCCGAAAGCATAAACCGGATCTTTTCGAGTGCCATCTCCGGTGCAAGATGAATCACACCCTGAATATCCTGCACCGTGTCGCGGTATCCGTAACCGTTTCGCAGACCACAGTAGAAAAAGGATGCCGCACGTGACCAGATGAATGTCATAAAACAGTTGTATGCATTCCAGGTATTGATCATGGTATCAAATTCCCTGCTCGGTGTATGTACCTGAAAATGTTCCAGTTTTTCATGCCAGTAGCCCGTCAGTTCTTTCAGCTCCATCTCACACTGTGCTGCCACATCTGCATAACGGTTGCAGATTGCTTCTGCTTCCTCATGTTCTTTCATTCCGACAAGAAATGCAATTTCTTTTGTTTCTCCAGGTTTTAAAATCATCTGAGTTGCCAGTGCTCCGCATCCGTTTTCGTTGTAGCACATTTCCCCGGATAATTTTCCATTTTCCACCCCCACCGGATTATGATATCCGTGATAACGTCCAAGGAATGACTCTCTATCTCCACAGTAACTGTCCACCGGTGCACCGGTCAGTGCAAAGAAACGGGAGATTGCAAGCTTGTTATCCACTTCCTCTCCTTCTTTCACCCAGTCCAGATTGCCGTGAATTATATGCCGGATACGGTTTGTCTCAAATACCGTACTCGTGATGAACTGGGAATACTGCAGATTTACCTGATCCTGTTCATAATTATTGTTGTTGGTAAATTCCGCATAACCGGTGATGGTCAGCTTTCTTTCACAATCTGATGCATTCGTCACTTTCAGATGCCAGACTTCATACGTCTGGTTCAGCGGCACATAATAACATACTTCGGAGTGGATTCCATTGTAATCCGCCAACATCTTTGTGTATGCTGTTCCGTGATGACACTCACTTTTATAACGGTCCAGATCTTTTCCTACCGGCTGCCAGGATGCAGACCAGTAGTCTTTGCTCTCATCATCCCGCAGATAAATATAGCGTCCCGGCTGATCAAACTGGTTAAAAATATAGCGCAGGATTCTTCCGTTCGCACCAGATCTGGCAAAGCTGTATCCTCCTGCATTATTTGAAATCAGCGCACCATACTCCGGTGACCCCAGATAATTCGCCCACGGCGCCGGTGTATCCGGGCGTGTGATTACATACTCTCTTTTCTTATCATCAAAATATCCAAAATTCATGTGAAACCTCCAACCTTTCAATTTTCAAGCCTGTTTTCCCTATTGTAACGGATTCACAAATTTATGAATATCAGAATCACAGGATTTATAGCAGATTCATGACATAAAAAGCGGGAACCGAAACATACGGTTCCCGCCAAAGGACGATTTAAAATATTTTTTAAGATAATTTCCAGATCTCTTTGTTGTACTGATCGATGGTTCTGTCGGATGAGAAGAATCCAGCCTTGCTGATGTTGATCAGCGCTTTCTTTGCCCATGCCTTGCGATCGGTATAAGCAGCATAAGCTTTCTCTCTGGTTGCGATGTAATCCTCGAAATCCGGGAATGTCATGAACCAGTCTTTGTTTAACAGCTCATTGTACAGACGCTCTAAGTTCTCGCTGCATCCTACAGACTTAGCTGTGTCACTTACAATAAAGTCAACGGCTCTCTTTAACTCAGAATCTTTCTCATAGTAGCTTCTGGAGTTGTAATCGCCTCTTGCATAGCGGTCGATAACCGTCTGGGAATCCTCACCAAAGGTAAAGATATTCTCATTTCCAACCAGCTCTGCGATCTCAACGTTTGCTCCGTCCATGGTTCCGAGTGTCAGTGCTCCGTTTAACATGAACTTCATGTTACCGGTTCCGGATGCTTCCTTGGAAGCCAGGGAAATCTGCTCGGAGATATCACATGCCGGAATCATCTTCTCAGCCATTGTTACATTGTAGTTTTCTACCATAAATACCTTTAAGTATGGGCTGACTTCCGGATCATTGTTGATGATCTGCTGTAAGCAGAGAATCAGATGAATGATGTCCTTTGCGATAATATATGCAGGTGCTGCCTTTGCTCCGAAAAATACGGTGATCGGAGTTGCCGGCTTCTTGCCTTCCTTGATCTCGAAATATTTATGGATGACATAGAGTGCATTCATCTGCTGTCTCTTGTACTCATGTAATCTCTTTACCTGGATATCATAGATAGAATTCTCATCAATATCAAATCCCTGTTTCATCTTCAGGTAATTCTTCAGATCTGCCTTCTTTCCGGCTTTTACTGCAAGGAGACGATCAAGCACGGCATCATCGTTTACAAAATTGCCAAGTTTCTCTAACTCATTGGCATCCTTCTTCCATCCATCACCGATCAGGTCTGTGATCATTGCGGAAAGTTCCGGGTTGCAGGACATGAGCCAGCGGCGGAATGTAATTCCGTTTGTCTTATTGTTGAACTTCTCCGGATAGAGCTTGTAGAAGTTATTTAACTCACTGTTCTTTAAGATTTCTGTGTGCAGGTATGCAACACCATTGACGCTGTATCCGTAATGGATATCCATATGTGCCATGTGTACCAGACCATCTTTGATAATGTAAGTGCTCTCATCGGAAACCTTTGCACGTACGCGGTTGTCCAGTTCGCGGATGATCGGCATCAGCTGTGGAACTGCCTTATCCAAAAACTCGATTGGCCATTTCTCCAATGCTTCTGCAAGAATCGTGTGGTTGGTGTATGCACAAACCTTAGATACAATGGAAACAGCCTCATCCATAAGAATTCCGCGCTCCTGTAACAGACGGATCAGTTCCGGAATAACCATGGATGGATGGGTATCGTTGATCTGAATGGTTGCATAATCTGCCAGGTCATGCAGGTTGGATCCCTTCTCAACTGCCTCATCAAGAATCAGTCTTGCGGCATTGCTTACCATGAAATACTGCTGATATACACGGAGCAGACGTCCCTTATCATCGGAATCATCCGGATACAGGAATAAGGTCAGGTTCTTTGCAATGTCATCTTTGTTAAAATCAATGGTATCTCCGACAATGCTCTCATCAACAGTTTCGATATCAAACAGACGAAGCTTTGTCGTGCGGTTGTTGTATCCGACAACATCAATATTATATAATCTGGACTGTACGGTAAATCCACCGAACTGTACCGGATAGGTGATATCGGTCTTTGTCAGCCAGCTGTCCGGTGTGATCCATGGGTTTGGAGTCTCTTTCTGCAGATTGTGGTCAAATACCTGTTTGAACAATCCGTAGTGATAATTTAACCCGACACCGTCACCGTTTAATCCGAGTGTTGCGATAGAATCCAGAAAACATGCTGCCAGACGTCCAAGTCCACCATTTCCGAGTGAAGGCTCAAGCTCGATCTCCTCAATCTCTCCAATGTTTTTTCCGGATGCTTCAAGCTCGGACTTTACACTGTCGTAAATGCCAAGGTTGATCAGGTTGTTGGATAAAAGCTTTCCGATCAGGAACTCTGCGGAGATGTAGTACAGCTTCTTCTTTCCTTCGTTGCTGACCTTGTCCTCTGCCATCTGCTTTGTCATATCAAGAAGTGCGTAATAGATTTCTTCATTGGAACACTTCTCAATGGTCTTGTTATATTTCATGGATACTGCTTTTGCTAAAGTCATGTGTTTTCCCTCCCACAAGATTTCGTGTTGTTTTGATGTACTTAGTATATGATTTTTTCCTGCTGATTTCTTGTCATATTCAAGCAAAAACTGATACTATTCTATCATTTTTTATATTTTTCAAAATGGTATCTGTGACTATGTACCAATTTCAGCGTCCATAAATTAGTACATTTTCACAACAACCGTCCTGTTTCCGGTTTTTTCTTCTGACACATTTCCTCTTTTTTCTACTTTACGGCTTTTTTTCACTCTGATACAATAAAACCATGAATATACTCGAATATGAAAATTATCATGAAACAATTACACATGGCGATATCGTCTTTCCCTATAACACCTACTTATGTTCCATCCCGCTGGATTTTCCGCGTGTACCGCTGCACTGGCACGATGAGCTGGAACTGATCTACATCAAAAAGGGCATGGGACGCATTACGGTAGATTTCCGGGAATACAAAGTAAAAGGACCGACCCTGGCTCTGATTCTGCCGGGACAGCTCCACTCGATTGACCAGTTAGAAGATGCCTCTATGGAATACGAAAATATCATCTTTAATCCGAGTATGCTGATTCCACGGCAGAACGATGTGACCGCCACCGATTTTCTTCTTCCTCTTATGAGCGGAAAAGTCACGGTTCCAACCATCTTCACCCCGGTTTATCCTTATTACACGGATGTCATCACACCGATTGATGCCTGTGACGAGATCAGTAAAACCAAACCTCAGGGCTATGAACTGTACATCAAAAGTCAGTTGTATCAGTTTTTCTTTATTTTAGACAACCGCTGCCGGAACTTAACGACAAGCAGTAACCGCAAAACGCTTGATAAAATGAAGATTGTTTTAAAATACATCGAAAATAATTACATGCAAAAAATAACGATTGCCGATATCGCGGCAACCGTTGATTTTTCCGAATCTCATTTTATGCGGTATTTCAAAGAAACCATGGGAACGTCTTTCGTGGACTATCTGCGGGACTACCGCCTGACGATCGCCTCGCGCCTGCTGACAACTTCGGACTCCTCCATTCTGGATATTGCAGCAGAATCCGGTTTTGAAAATCTTTCCTATTTCAATCGTGCGTTCAAGCAGAAATACAGCATGACCCCGCGCCAGTTCCGGAAGGAAAGCCGGTAAGTTTTAAGACTCAGCCCAATGTATTTACACCAGGAAAAACAAAGAAAAGCCTGCGGCAAAAAGAAATCCAGCCACCACATCACTGATAAAATGCACCCCGGACACTACCCGGATCCATGCAATCACGACTGTCATAAGCAAAAATAGAATTCCCACCGTCGGGCACACAAACAAGAACGTAAACGCAATCACTGCCGCTGAAAACACATGCCGGCTCGGCCAGGAATGTCCTTTCGTATCTTTTGGAATCACAGGTGTCAGTTCAAATGTTTCATACGGCCGTTTCCGGTTGATCCAGGCCCGCATAGCCGTCACAATAATAAATCCGTCCAACGGCACACAGATGGCCTTGTATAGCCGCATGTCCTTCTGCCACAACAGCCACAGAAGCAGACATGGATATGCCACAAAAATCACAGCTGTCAATATTTTATTTGCTCTATGTAACGCCCCTGCACGTTTCGGGTCATCCCGAAACGGCTGGGTCATTTTAACGTAAGTTTCTTTTTTCATAGGTAATCCTGTCTATCGTCCGGTATTGGTATTACCGCCATTTGTGGTATTGCCGTTATTTGTGTTTGTATTTGCATTCGGATCTACCGCATCAATCGCATCATCCACACCATCTACCACGGCATCGCCGGCATCTTCCACTCCATCCACGACATCTTTTCCCATATTCCCGATATCTTTTCCGACATTGCCGCCGTTTCGGGAATCATTGGTATCCATATCATTGTCTGTGGTACCATTTCCGGTTGTGTTGTCTGTTCCAGGAACAGTCTCCTGTGTGGTAACCTGTGTATTTGTGGTGTCGTTTACCCCATTGTTTGTTCCATCATCGTTTGCTGTACCACAGGCTGCAAACAGGCAGATTCCTGCTGCAAGCATTCCGCTCATCATCAGAACTTTTAATTTTTTCATCACACATTTCTCCTTTTATTTGATCTACGGAGCTAGTGTGTGCAAAATTCCCATTTATTATACAACAGAATTTTCCAACTTTGCTAGTGTTTTTTCATCTTTGGCTGGCAGAGCAGGGAGGCAAGATAAGAAAAAACGAGTGCTGCGGAAAGCCCTGCCGCACAGTTTTTAAAGCCGCCCAGAAAAATACCGATAAATCCTTTCTTGTCCACCATCTCTTTGACACCCTTCCAGAGATTGTTTCCAAATCCCAGAAGCGGCACATTCGCGCCCGCCTGCGCCCATTTGGAAAACGGCTCATAAATCCCCACAAATCCAAGGACGGCCCCAAGACAGACCAAAAGAACCATGATACGTCCCGGAAGCATTTTTGTTTTTTCCATCAGAATCTGTGACAGTGCACAGATCATTCCCCCTGTTACAAATGCAATTACATACTGCATATCCCTATCCCTCCTTTTTTGCGGATTGCACACAGCTTTCCAGCACAACACCGTGTGCAATCCCCGGTATCGTCTGTCCTTCATTGAAACTAACCGTAGAAAGCAGCGCACCTGTCGGAACAAAAAGTATTCTTTTCAGTTCCCCGCTTGCCAGCTTTGGCAGAAAATGCGCACTCAGCACAGAAGCTGCACATCCGCATCCCGATCCTCCAGAACCGGTTCCCTGTGTCTGTGAATCAAAAATTAACATGCCACAGTCCTCATGCTGCTCACGGATATCCATTCCTTTTTTCAGCAGCAGATCAAACAGAATCTGCTGACCGACTTCTCCCAGATCTCCCGTGATAATCCGGTCATAGTCCTCTGGTTTTCGTTTAAAATCCGTAAGATTCTGCGCAATCAGCTCAGCGGCTGCAGGTGCCATCACGGCTCCCATATTCATGGAATCCTTGATTCCGTAATCCACAATCTTTCCGGTTGTGACTCCCGTCACCTTTGCCAGCGGCTGCTTCGCATCCTTTGACAGAATAAATGCACCGCCTCCGGTCACTGTCCATGTGGCACTTACCGGACGCTGATTCGCGTATTCCAGCGGAAAACGGAACTGTTTTTCCGCACTGGCAAAATGGCTCGAAGTGACTGCAGCCACGCGATCCGCATATCCGGCCGCTACCGTCATTGCAGAAAGTGCCAGCGCTTCTCCACACGTGGAACATGCCCCGTACAGGCCAAACAGTGGAATTTCAAATGTTTTTAATCCAAATGACGATGCAATCAGCTGCCCGAGCAGATCTCCGGCAAACAGATACCGCATATCTTCCGGCTTTTGATCTGCTTTCCCGAGGGCAAGCGTCAATGCCTCTTTCTGCAGACTGCTCTCTGCAGCCTCCCATGTCTGCTGACCAAATTTATCATCCGGTCCGATACAGTCAAATGCATCTGCCAGGGGACCTTCCCCCTCTTTGGTTCCAACCACAGATGCTGTTCCAATAATAAAAGGAGCCTTTGCAAAGCAAAGACTCCCTGATCCAACCTGCTGATCCATACTGTCTCTCCTTACTTTGTTTTTCTGATAGTATGTACAGGTCATGCGGTTTTATTCTTTTATAATTATCATCTAACCTCTGCACCATAAGTCATAACTTATTTCATAATCTCCCAATAACCAGATTTCGGCGATCCATGACGAACCAAAATCTCTGACGTTTTCATTTTTTTAATATTATTTTCAACAGTTCGTCCAGACATACCTATTTTCTCTGCTATTTTCTTAGCAGAAATATATTTATCTTCTGCGATGCAATCAAGTATTTTCTGTTGTGTATCCGTCACTTTCTGTCCGTCTTTGCTGACATTGATTTTACCTCCGAAGTTTTTTCCACCATTTACTCCGAAATTATCTCCGAAGTTTTCTCCACCATTTACTCCGAAATTATCTCTGAAATCACCACCATTTCCGTTGTCCTGCATATTTCTAAATAAATTAACTCTAAACATATCATCAAATACTTCCACTGTTGGAACCGGAAGTCCATATTCTCTAGCAGCACCCATAATTCTTCTTATACCGCTTCCCCATGCTTCCACCAACCCCATCTGACTAAAAATATTGGCAATTAACTTATTCCTAATCTTAGAATGACCACTCATTACCTCTTCATAAGTTAGTCCATTATACAAGCCTCCTGGAGAAGTTACTTCCAAACGATCATCATAAATAGCTACCTGTATACAAGATTCATCTAATAGATTTCTGTGACAATGAGCGTTGATTATCATTTCACGAATTGCCTCTAGCGGAAGTTCATAGCTTTCCCGACGCACTAAACCATCTATTGTTGCTCCAAGTCTGATATTTCTTAAAACAAAATCAACCGCACTTTCTATTTGTTTATATATTGGTCCTGTATACTCCCGTTTATCTAAAAATACGGTTCTGTCTGTTCCTTTAAATACTGCACATTGCGTTTTTGAAAATGGAAAATAATCAGATGTCAATAAAACATACGCATTAGATGCAAGTATATTACCATCTTTATTTTTCAGAATCTTCCAGTTAAAGAGCTGCTCTTTTCTTACATTGTACTCAGAAAGACCCGCTTTCTTCCGAAAAGCTTCAATATCCTTACACAAAACCTGCGTTGCTTCTTCTGTCACTTTATATCCTACACAAGTAAGTTCATCCCATGAAATACGTGCGCCCTCCATCTCTAATTCGCTTATCTTTTCCGAATAAGCAAGCCTGGATGTACCGGCAACACGAATATAGGTGCCCTTTTCCTTACCTTTAGACTTGATATAATATGGTCGATTCTTCCCGGCTTCCACAGTTATAACAATGACCGTCTTGCCATCAACTGTTTGTGGCTCAATATCCGGTATTATCTGTGGCTCACATGAATCAGATATTGCATTTGTCAGAGCATCCATAGTCTGAAACAAACTATCATTATCTACTCCAACCACTTTACGTGTTTTATCATCAATACCTATAACCAGTCTGCCACCTTGCGTATTGGCAAAAGCTACAACAGTTTTCATGTATTTTTCGCTTTTATCCGGCACAACCACCTTGTATTCAATATTTTTTGATTCACCGAAAAACAACTCGTCTTTCACCACAGTGCTACCTCCAATTACAAATATCGGCATTCCCTCTATTTTGACCATTCTGGTATACCATATTTTTTCCGTGCCACATCACAAATTGCCATCAAAGCATAATAATTAACCCGATTCGGATAATGTACTGCTGGATGATAGTAATCAATCACTAATGTATCTTTCCACAAAGCCAACATATTATCCCATGTATCTTCATCTTGCAATTCTTCTCCTAACACAAGTTTTAATAAACTGCGATTATTCCCGCAAACAATAATATCTGGTTGAATAATTTCCAGCATCATACTCACAAATATTCCGGCAAAAAGCATTGTGTATCGCCTACGTCCATATGACTACTTTTCTCCCATGATCTGTATAGACTATCACACCTCATTGATATATCCAAAGATACCGTACTTATCAAAGTTTTTGCCACATCTGCGCCGGAAAATTCTTTGAAAAATCATTGAAAATGTTCTCCTCCTTCTTTTGCCAATTCTATAATTAAATGTGCCTTAGATTTTATAATCTCAACAAATTTTTCAACCTGTTTGTCAGAATATCCATTGACTTCTTTTATTTCATAAGTCGGCAAATAATAAGTCATATTATGAAATCCATCTTTTTCATCCGGAGTTTCAATATAAACTTTTACAGTTCCATCTTCTTTCATATCAGAATGCACTATTTCAGTTTCATCATTCAATTTCATAAACAAATACATCATAAAATTATAATAACAAATTACCTTTTTATTTACAATCAAATATTAGAAAGCCCTTCACGCTATGGGACACACCATCGTGTGCCCCATAGCGCGAAGGGCTTTTATCCATCCTCTTATTTCTTTTACACCCGTCTCAAACCAGGTTTTATTTTCCCTCGAACTGTACGACAGATTCCACGTCATAGTCCTTTAAGACTTCCCGTCCGTTAAGATCGCTCAACTCAATGAGAAACAGCATCTTTACCACTTCACCGCCAAGTTCCTCTACCAGTTCCGCAGCAGCTTTCATGGTTCCGCCGGTTGCAATCAGATCATCCAAAAGTACAACCTTTTCTCCTTTTTGAATGGCATCTTTATGAATCTCAATCGTTGCCGTACCGTACTCCAGATCATATGTTTTTTCAACTGTCTCACATGGCAGTTTTCCCTTTTTACGAATCGGTACAAACGGCTTATGCATGACATAAGCAAGTGGTGCTCCAAAGATAAAACCTCTGGATTCTGCTCCGGCGATCACATCAAAATCAACGCCCTCTAAGCGTTTCGCCAGTTCATCAATGGAAAGCTTCAGTGCATCTGCATCCTGCAGTACACTTGTGACATCACGGAAAATAATTCCCTTCTCCGGGAAATCCGGGATACTGCGAATGTACTCTTTTAACTCTTTCATCCTCTTACCTCACTACTGCACGAATTTCTTCGCGTTTTTGACTTTTGACGTTTCTATTATAAGGCTTTCCCCACGCAAGCGCAACTCTCACTTGACTTTTTTCCATTCCTGTGTGCGCCTTGTAACCTCTTTTACCGTCAGGATTCCCTCTGCCACCGTAAACCGGATGTCATAATCATCAAATGCCATCCCATAGATATAATCCGGCTTTTTGTTGTATGCCGCCCTGGGATCCTGTGCCAGAACCTCAAGAAGCGGTTTGCGCAGATGTTCCGGTATCTGTGCCTGCAATTCATCCGGAAATACTACCGGTATCTGAAACTCCCGGAATTCTTCCGCAAAGCCGTTTTCTGCCTCCGGATGGGCATCTACGTACGGCAGATATGGTTTGATATCGAAAAGCGGCGTGTGATCAAGCAGATCCAGCCCGGAAACCGTAAGAACCGGTCCAAGCTTCTGATCGATGCGTACCTTTTCAAGTTTCACACATGAAAGTCCGATGGAATTCGGGCGAAAAGGGGAACGTGTGGCAAACACGCCCCGCTTTTCTTTTCCCCCTAGGCGTGGGGGCGCTACAGTTGCATGAAAGGTATCCTGCTTTGCCTTAGAAAACTCCCAGAGCAGCCACAGATGAGAAAACTCTTCGATTCCACGCACCGCATCCGGATTCCGGAATTTCGGTGTAAAGATGATCTCTCCACAGGTGCTCTCCGCCAGCCCGCTCTGTCTGGGAATTCCAAATTTTTCTTTATACGGGGTCTCTACATAAGCTATATATTCCATATCCGTCCTTACATCTGATAAAACCGCAGATTTTCTTTCAGTTCCGGTGTGATCTCTCCGCCGGCAGCCTCATATTTATCGTAAACAGAACGGAACCGCTGCAGTTTCTTTCTGTTTTCCGCATCAAGTCTGTGAAATGCATTCTGATACTGCGGATTCGTGGCCAGTCCCTGGCGGATATCCTTTGCAAACGGACAATACCTTGCCAGGATGTCCCTTGCCACCTTATTCAGTCGGAAACTTCCCTGTGACTCATACTTCATCCACGCCTGATAATCCTTGACAAATACCTCACGGTAACTGTTGCGCGCACGGGACAGTGCTGTCTTGATCTTTTCCTTTGCATCTGCGGAAAGATCTGAATTTTTGCGATAATACTGAATAAAATCACAGTACTCCGCAGTAAGCGATTTCTCACGGATATCGTTCCAATATACGCCCTGCACACGTCTACAGATCTCCCAGCGGTATCGTCCGATACATTCCACCATCTGATCATCGAGATCCACTGCGGAAAAGATTGGAAACAGAAAACGTGCCGGTGTATCGATTTTGACACCGGATGTCTCCTGCCACATCAGGGTACGGGTTCCTGCATTTGGCATCAGAATCACATCCGGCAGAATCTCCTTTTTGATCCATTCCTGATTGATTCCACGATCCGGATCGGAAAACATGACATCATGATAGAGCGCAGAATAATCCACACAGCGCACTTTATTAATGGCATTCTCAATTTTTTCTGCGGTAACTGCCATCTTTTCCACGGTATTGATGAAATCCTCTTCCATCAGAATCGGACAAAATGTTGTCACACGGCCATAGGTCACACGGTTTCCGGAGGTAAACATATTTCGGATCTCAAACTGGACTTTCTGCCGGTTGTCATTTTTATAGCTTACCATCTGCTCTTCCGTGATATTTCCGGTTCTCTTTTCTTCGAGCAGGAAAGCGTTGAAATCCTGATCGAACTCATTGCGGGATGGTTCTTTCTTTCCCTGATAGATCTGCACCAGCCAGTCATAGATCGTATACACATGGCCCGAATGGAACAGCCCCAGCGAATCGGTCAGATTATACAGCGCATTCGTGTTGGTTTCTCCAAGCGCATCTGCATCCATAAATCCAAAATTGAAAAACATCATCATGATCGGTGATGGTTTGACCAATTCCTCAACCGATCGCATAAACGCTTTGGTATAAATATCGTAAAAAACTTTTGTAATCTCCCTGCGCAGCTGTCTTGCCTCGTTGTCCGTCGACATCATATCCGGCAGTTCCCGGTACTGCTGCACAATGCTGTGAAAATCTTTGATCGTATCGCTGCCATACCCCGCATACTCCATAATATGTGCAATACAGTCCTCGCGCATAATATTGATCCGTCCCTCCGATTCCTGGGAAAAATCGTAATTTTCACAAAGTTCATGGGCCTCTTCCATCTGCTTTTTGTCATATACATCAAGCTTTGTCATGACATCCACCATATTTAATAGACGCTTTTTGATCTCGGAAATGTCCTGCTTTTTCTGCGACTGCTGCACCGCCATCGCAAAAAACAGATGAAAGATATCGTCTTTGGAATCTGAAAATAAAATATCCCGGTTGTATTGCAGATAATTTACCATCTCACCGATTCCCTGCGTCACACGGCGCATCTGTGCGGCTGCTTCCATGATCGCTCCCACACACAGACTGTCATCCTTGATCATCAGCTGCATATATTCTTTCAGATAGCTTCGGACCAGACTGTTACTGTTGGCAATCTCCCAGTTTTCCGCGCGGTGCTGCATCTTTAAAGCCGCAAACTGTTCCATACGCGGAAATTCCTGTTCATCGAGAAGTTTCTCGCTGCACAGATTTTTGTATTCGCTGTACAAAGCCTCCGCAGCATTATGTAAAAGTATGCATTTTTTCTGCAGACTGGCATACAAACACAGCGCCTGATGCCGCTGTTCCACTGCCGTACGCAAAAAAATCGGGCGGAAATTCTCATGCTCCGACAAAATTTTCCGCAGATCCTGTGCATTTTTACATGGGATCACAATCAGTGTCGTATCTTCATTGGCGACATAATCGCAGGCAAACCATTCGTTTTCGAGAATTCCCACGATTGCATTCCGGTGCATAATGATCTCTGCAAATGCAAACTGCCGGATCACCGATCCCTCCTGGATCAGATACCATTCCATCACCTTGTCCTGTTTTCTGGCAAGGGTTTCTCCCTTTTTTACCTTTAAAACATTCATGTACTACTGCTCCTTGTCTGCGCTGCCGGACAACTGAAACGCTATATGATCTACCGTAAGTCCGGTGGCTCCAAAATATAATCTCATATAATGATGTCCTTCAAACGTATCAAATTGAATCTGCTGTGTCACCCACTGTCCTTTTGATCCACGGAAAGACATTGTTCCTTTGATGATATTGTCCAGATATACCGTTACCGGAAGCTGTGCCAGATCATCCAGATCCGATTTCACTTTCATCTGCAGTTCATAAATTCCGGCTTTCATATCCAGATCCGCAAGTATTTCTTTTCCCTGATGTGTATCCCAACCGTCACCGGAAATGCGGATATTTCCCTGCTCATCTGCCACAAATTTCATCATCTTTGAGACATCCAGATCATCTTTTGCTGCACTCTTTCGATCTTCAAGCTCTTCCGGAGAAATCCGGTCCATCTCATACAGCATTGCCGGAGATTTTAGTACAAACTGCAATATATTGATGGCATTTCTCTGCAGCTGTCCTCTCGTAAGATTTCCCTTTTGGAATTCTTCTAACATATCATCCTGCTGCATATCCTGCGCATCTGCAGTCACCATATATACATCATTCTGTGCTGCTGCCATAACTGCATGTATCCGTGGATCCGATGGCTGTCCCTCATGGTTTGCCTTTGCCCACCAGTCAGTCATGACAATGCCGGAAAATCCCCAGTCTTTGCGCAATACAATGGTATTAAGATCATAACTTCCTGCAGTCCACACCCCATTGACCGGGCCATATGTAGTCATAACCGAACGGGCCGGTCCTTCTTTTACCGCAATCTCAAATCCTTTCAGATAAATTTCCCGCAGTGCCCGCACGGAAATAATCGAATCTGCCTCATGTCGTTTCGTTTCCTGATTGTTTGCCGCAAAATGTTTGATCGTTCCGGTGGAGCCTGCAATATTAAGTCCCTGCAGCTGTGCGGCTCCCATTTTTCCGGTCAGGAACGGATCTTCGGAAATATACTCAAAGTTTCGTCCGTTCAGCGGATTTCTGTGAATATTTAATCCCGGTCCGAGCAACGTATCTGCACGGTTTAACCGCAGTTCCAGTCCTGTCATTTCATATAATTGGCGCACCAGTTCACAGTTAAATGTACATCCGAGCAGCGTTCCGTTCGGAAGGGAAAACGCTTTGGTTCCGCAATCCATACGCATTCCGGATGGTCCGTCCGATGCACATTCCGCCGGAATGCCAAACTTTTGCAGAGACGGAGTCAGTCCTGCAAATGCCGCTGCGGTACCCGGAGTCACCTTCGGGCTGCACATGCCTTCTCCGCGGAACAGCATAATCAGATCCTCATCTGACAACTGTGCCACAAATGTCTCCATGGAAATCTTTTTGTCATATACCTCTTCCAGACGATAGCCCCTATCGCCAGTCTGTGGAATCTCTTCCGGTTTTTCCACACGGTCATACGGCCCGTAGATACGTTCTGGTGTATCAAAATATCCGATCACATTGCCCGGCTTTCTTGTCATACGGGCAAACGGTTTCTGCGGTGCACAGACTTCCTCGAGCTGTTCCATTACCGTAAACGTCTGCGGATAACTGCCTGCCTTCTGTGCCGTCCGCACATCGGTTCCCACATAAATGGTATAAGTGCCCTCCAACAGCACAAAACAGTCCCTGTGTCCAGTTGCACCACTGTCATCATAGGAGGCAAATGTATTTTTCGGAATCTCCAGAGTAATATGTTCTTCTTCCCCTGCTGCCAGTTCCTTTGTCTTTGCAAATCCACAAAGCACACGCGCCGGTGTATCCAGTACTCCCTGTGGGGCTTCGGCATATACTTCAAGCACTTCTTTTCCCGGTTTTGTTCCGGTATTTTTCACTGCTGCCTTTACACAGATCGTATGCTCGTCCTTTTCTTCTGCACACGCTTCCACGGAAAAAGAAGTATACGACAATCCAAATCCAAACGGATACAAAACTTTATCTTTGGCAAAAGTCTCAAAATAACGATATCCCACATAGATATCTTCTTTGTAATAGTTTTTCTGTAAATCACCGAAATTAGCTGTGGATGGATAGTCACTGATATCCTCTGCGATCGTATCGGTCAATTTTCCGCACGGATTCACGCGCCCGGTAAGTACATCACAGACACCGTTTCCGCCTTCCTGTCCGCCCTGCCATGCATAGAGCACTGCTGCCGGATCAAATTCTCTGACCCACTTCATATCAATGATATTTCCCACATTTAAAATGACGGCTGTACGGGAAAATTTACTGCTCACTTTACGGATCAGATCTTCTTCTGTCTGTGTCAGCTTATAACTGCCCGGCTTGTCCGTATTATCCTGGTCTTCCCCGGCGGTACGTCCAAGGATCACGAGGGCTACATCATCCCCGGATGCGATTTGAAGCATCTCTTCCGTCACCGGCATTTCTTCCTGTGACCACGGAACCAGTCCCCATCCCTCTCCTTCATCATATGGATGGTCTTCGATCCATTTTTCATAGATTCCCATCAATTCTTCATCCAGCACAATGTCCTTACATGCCCGCAGTGCATCAAGAATTCCAACCACGTAGCGTGTATTTACCAGTCCACCGGAGCCAAGTCCGCTCTTGTAATAATGAAATGCCATGCGCCCAAACACGGCAACTTTATCTCCTTTTTTAAGTGGCAGAGTACTGTTGTCATTTTTCAATAACACACATCCCTCCGCAGATGCAGTCCTTGCCAAATCTGCATATTTTTCCATATCCAATGCATATCTGCTCATTTGAAACCTTCTCCTTTAATCTGTAACTAATCGTATCTTTTATTATACGCCAGGCACAAAGAAGATTGCAATTAGAAAATATGGATTTACCAATATTTTGGGAGCCCGTAACCAAAAAAGAAATAATAAAAAGATCCAACCATTTTTCCAAGTGCCATGGCAATCATGACACTGCTGAGTCCGCGATTGATATACAGCCGCCGGAACAGGATTGGAAAGGTATTTAAAATTTCCGCCAGTGCCACCGCAATACATCCCACAAAAATTCCTGCTGCAGTTCCGTAAGTAGCCAGAATGATATGGGCCAGCCACGAAAACGGCAGCTGTGCCTTCCACTCCACCACAGAAAATACGGCACCGGTCAATACCCCCAGTATAATC
>ERZ808240.1536-NODE-1536-length-28136-cov-18.304726_pt1 | contig 28136 bp, 28 predicted proteins | sample MGYA00521084_ERZ808240 | MGnify/ENA primary metagenome ERZ808240 (study PRJEB31516, sample SAMN03275571) | gut metagenome | biome: mammalia-associated habitat; material: feces | host: Papio cynocephalus | place: Kenya | collected 2012-08-06 ... | reverse complement strand
TTATAACATATTTTTCGTAAACTCAAAATATGCCATAAAAAACTATACATTATATCACAAAAAAGCACAATACTTCTATTAGACTATTTATTTTTCAGTGAAATATTGGCACTAATATAAATAATATAACCATAATTAAAAATATGGAAACATATAGCAATATAATAAAAGTATCTGATTAAAAAAAGCATCTATTTTTCTTTTTAGAAATCTATATTGGAATTATTAGTAACAATAGTATTCCATAAAATATTTTATACTCTGATTTAATTCATTTTCAAAATAATAATTATTATTATCTAATACCTTTCTTAACTTTTTAAATATATTTCTTTTTTCATGACACTGCTACATTATCTTATCGTCATAATTGAATAGCTTGCTAAATTCTTGAGACGCTTGTTCTAATTTATAATTTATATTTTTGAATGCTTTTTCCATTTCTGATTTACAAGGAAATTTACTAATTTTATCATTATATTTAAAATAATTATCTAAAATATGTTTTCTCATATCTTTATCATTTAAATATTTCTTTTTACTATTTTGAAATGCGATCTCTTGAATTAAATCATCAATGGTAATAACATCATTGTATTTTTTATTTTTAACTATATATGCTATATGTTCATATTTATAAATAGCATGATTTACAATAGAATTATAAATATAATTATCTATATAATCTTGTTTTTTATTTGTAATACTATTATCTTTTATTATTTCACTAACATTATTATTTTTATTTAAATTATCAAAATAATCATTAAGTTTTTTTATATCATTATTAATATCATTACGACTATTATATAACTCTGAAGATTCATCATTAAATAAATATTTTTTTATCTTTTTAGTCAATATCTTTATTTCTTTACCAATCTTATCATCTTTTATTGAATTGTATTTAATTTTCGAAGATAATTGATTATGATTTTCACGATATTTTTTTAGTAATTCTCCAAGTTTTAAAATATCTTCTTCAAGGTATATATCATTAATATTATTTAAAATATAATTTTTCTCTGTAGGTTTAAAGTATGATTTTAAATAGTCAATGTCTTCATTTGTTTTTTTCAAACAAGGAGTATAATACTTTTCTCTTTCAATAACCAATTCTACTAATCTTTTTAAATAATTTTGTTCATCAAGATTTATTTTTCCTTTTCTTCTATAATTTATTTTATTATCACAATACAGAAAGTTTGGTTTCTTTTCTATGAAAGCAAAATGAACATGAGGTTGATGCTTCCTATTTGTATGAATTGAAAAAACATAACTCATATTTTTCATATCTTTAAATCCACAATATTTTAAAAATTGAGGCAAGACTTCTTTAGCAATTTTATCTTCCAGTGTTTTTAAATCTATATTTTCATCAAGATATTCTTTTTTAAAGCTTATAACACCTTTCCATAAATTTGAATTTTCTATATATTTTTTATATTCATTTTTTATTCGTTTAATATCCTTTTTTGTTGCATAACTTCCATTTTCTAATACTAAATTATATTTTTCGCCTCGAGTATGTCCCATAAAATATTCAAACATATTAACTGCTTTTTTTCTTTCATCCGAAAAATAATCTATCATATCATCGACATCTTTTAGTCTTTGCTCTTTATAATTTAATGAAGAATTATTGTTATCTCTAGAGGTTAATGCTAAACAAAATTTACTTTTAAATATTACATTGGGACTTTTTTTACTCATTTAAATGATCCTTATTATCTAAAATTTCCTTTAAACATTTATCTTCTTTTATATTTGCATTTGATAAATAACCAAAATTTGCAAAATGCTGTTGAGACAATTTAAAATGAATATATTGTCTTTTAGATATTTTTTCAATTTGATTATAGATATTATCTAATTTTAGATTTAACTCCTTTAGATAATTAATTTCTCTAGGCTGATTAATATATTTTTCCAAAATTGCATTTATAATTTTATTTGTAGAGGTAGAATTTTCTTTTGAAACAAGAGATAATCTATCATAAATATAATCATCAACTCTAACGGTTATCTTTTTCATTGTTTTTTCTTATGACTCTATATTCTAAAGTACCATTATCTTTCTTTGAAATTACAAATGCTAAAAAATTTGGATCATTTAATGTTTTACTTAAATATGGATTATCATTTTTATCTTCTGCTTTATATGAATATTTATTTTTTTCATTAAAGTAATCTTCTCCGAACATTTTATATTTTTTTACCCAAGAACATAATCGTCTTTGAGGAGTACGATCATCTAATATTTTCATATCAAAACCTGCTTTTTCAAATATTTCTCTTGCAGTTTTTTCTGGGGATGAAATCTTTTCTTTGACAGCCGAAAGTTTGAAACTATTTTTATAAATTATATGACATTTATTGTTTACACTATCTATATTTTTATTACTTAATAATTTTTTTATTTCTTCATCATTATATACTCTAATTTTTTTCATTAACATTTCTTTCCTTTTCATTGTTTTCAAATTTTTTAATGTATGAATTATATCCTAATTCAATTAAATAGATTACCATTTTATTAAAACTAAAATTATTTTTTATAGCTAATAATTCTATTCTAGTTTTTAAATTATTATCAATTCTTAAAGTTGTTCTTACTAAACCTTTTATCAATTATTACCATCCTCTCTTAATTTTTAAGTAGCCACTTTTAGCATTTTCAATCTATTTTTTTAATAAAAATACTGCATATTTTTAAAGAGCATAAGAAGAACGACACCACATAATCTTTTTTCTACCATAAAATCAAGATAAATTAATGGTGTCTTACAATTTTTGCACTTGCAAAAATGACCACTTATAAATTTTAAAGTGGCTACTTATCATTCAAAATCCTTTTTATAAAAGATAAATTTTGACTTCTATCTTATTTAAAAGTGGCTACTTAAAAAAATATTGCCATTAAATATGCTTCCTCATATTTTATCTTTTTTAATCAATTATGTTTACTAAATATATAGATATTTCTTATATAGGACTTTCCATAGTAAAATCTATAAATTTCATACCATCTAATTTTTCTCTATTTGAGTTTTCTACTTGATAGTGAAGATGATTACCAGTGGAATATCCAGTTGTTCCTACACTTGCAATTTCAGTCCAGTGAGTAACTTCATCTCCTTCTTTTACTTTTGAACTATTTGGATAAAGATGTGCAAACGTTACATAAAAAGTATCTTCATAATCTTTATCACATTTTATAGTTATAAGATTTCCCGTTTTATTTTTGCTTTGATCATATGGTATATTTTCATTTTGAGTAAACACAATTTTTTCAACTACACCATTACATACGGAATACACTGGAGTTTGAGCAGGTACTGCAAAATCCCATCCACTATGTACATTATTTTCATCATATATAATTCTTTGTTCATTAAAAAAACTAGTAATTATAAATTTTTTAGTAAGTGGAAAATTAAAATAACTATTGCTTACTAATAAATAATCTATATTTTCTTCAATATTATTTTCGGAACAGGCAGTCATATTTTTTACTCTTTGATCTTCACATACCTCATTAATTTCTTTAGCAGTTTTCTGCATTTCATTTTGATTCATTTTATATAAAATGTTTATCGATAAACTTGGATCTTCAAGATAAAAATATAAAAGTCGTTGTAATGGCACATACCCATCACTTAAATACTTGTTTATTGCACTCTTATAAGCATCGGCATACTCTGCATTATTTTGTATTTGTTCTTTTGTCAATACCACACCAAAAAAGTCAAATAATATAAGCATACATATTAATACAATCATCCCAAATGTGATTGATAAAAATGAACTGCTTACAATTAATTTTAATATTTTTCTGTGCTTCTTCATTTTATTTATACTTATAGAAAAGTGATGAATAATATTTTTCGCCTTTATCTATAATATTTGCTAATACATTAATTGGAATTAAATCTAATAAAAAATCCATAAAAGATTCATTTGAATCTTCAAATTCATCTTTATAAATATCTTTAAATTTTTTCCTTATTTGTTTTGTTTTATTATTTCTCATACTTTAATTTTCTCCCATCAATTCTTTTTCTAGTGGAGTCGCTATTATTTTTACTCTTATTCTATTTTTAGAATTAATTGTAAGTAAAAATTCTCCCATTTCGGCTTGGCTTAAAAATTCTCTTTGTGTATCAGTAAGAGGATTTTGATAAAATAATTTTAAATAAGTTGTTAAATCATCTTCTTTAAGCATACCAATTAGTTGATACTGACAATTATTAAATATTGCAGTTGCACTTCTAACACTATCATCATCTCCTAAAAAATCATGAATACTTTGAGTTGCTGGTATAAATGCACCAGAATATTTTCTGATTCTACGAGCAATTTGTTCAAATGTTAAAAGCACCTCACTGTCAGTATTTTTTAAATATAGATGAAATTCATCTACTATAATTGCAATATTCTTGTTCAGTTTCTTATCTAAATCGTTAATTATTTTATTTTTAACAATAATATTATTTAAATAAGTTAATAAATTAACCAGCTGTGTTGTTATAATTCTTTTATTTTTACTATATAATAAATCTTTTAAATTAAATGCAATTAAATCAGATTGTAAATTGACTGATGTATATCCATTAAATAACATTGCATCAGTACCTACCTTAAATCTATCTAATAATATTTCAAGTTTATCTACAATTTTTATTTGTTCCGAATTAGTTATCATTTTTCGATATTCTGGCAAGAAATTAATTAAATCAGTAAAAATAGGATAATCAGTATTTTCGTATTTTTCTAATGTAGATATTTTTGTGTTTTTAGTTATACCAAATACTTTATATAATTTTTCTATCATATCAAGCATTACTACAACTTCACTTTCTGTTATTTCTTCAAATGCACATTTAATAAACGTTTCAAGAGATCCTAAATGCTTGGCAAGTGGACATTCATCATAATTTATTTCATATATATTATCTTCAGTGCTTAATTCCTTATCGCTAGGTAAAAATCTAATTTGGAGAGGATTTATTATTCCTCCACTTGTGGAATACATATCAATATATTCTCCTTTGTTCTTTTTTACTAATTTTTCATATTCTCCTTCAGCATCAAATAAAAAGCATTTATTTCCACGATATATTTCATTTATAATAATTTTTTTCAATGTAAAGCTTTTCCCTCCACCTGTTGAAGCAATTATTGCTAGATTACTTGAAGGTCTCGTTGCATCTTTATGAAATAAATCAAATATGGTCGGAAGTGCCGTATGAATATCAGATCCAATTATATAACCAGTTTCATCATTAAAATGTGTAATAGTTAATGGAAAAGAAGCTGAAAGCGTTAATGTTGGTAAATAATTATGATAATCATTAAATCCATTTTTTGAAATATCAAATGCTTGCCATGCTTCCATTTGCCTCATTCTAGGTATATCTAATTTAATATGAAAAACATCTGCTATCTTCTTAAGTTCCTGTAACTTTTCATTTCTTTCTTGTTTAGATCCATTTATAACAATAATAAAATCTACTTCTTTGATTTTTTCATCTCCTGTTTTTATTTGAGACATTAACAACTGAAAATTTTCTCTTTCAGTTTCCATTTGAGTTGCATCAGATAATTTTCTTGTAGTATTTCTTTCGGAAAGTAAAAATTCATAATTACTATCCAATCTTTTTATTAATTCATCAGTCGATATAGTATCTTTTATATGAATACAACACCTAGTATTTGATACATTAAACAACTCTTCAAAAAATAATTCATCAATAAATGGTGGTAATTCTTTAATAGCAATTATTTGGATTTCTTCTTCATCTAGTTTTAATGAATCAATATTTTCTTGTATATAAAACGGTGATATTAATTCGGTCAAGTCGCTCCACATTAATTGCTCTAAACTTACATTAGAAATATATAAATTTTTAAGAAACTGGTATATTTCTAATTTGTTTGTCATTAATTTTATATTTAATTTTGGAGTCATATTGCAACATTGCATTTTGAACTCTTCAGTCATATGTTCTAATGCTTTATCATTTTCATTAACTAATACAAAATAATATCTACTTGTTGTGGTTAAGTTAGATTCCTCTAGTAAATTTAACCGATCATAACTTTCTTTTAAAAATTTTACTTTTTCTTCATCAGTAGAAAAATCATTTATTAAACTTGCATAATAATCTTTATTAACATTAAGATCGATTTTATCATCTAACTTATATATTCGTAAATTTAAATCTTTTAATTGATATAAATATTTTAATTGATGAAAAAAATTGTTTCTTTGATTATTTGATGTTAATGATAGGTCAATTGCATCAACAGAAAAAACTGTAGCAAAACTCTTATCACGAAGATTAATTATGCCATTATCATTTACAATTTTTGAATTTAAAAATGTTTGTGCATTTTTATATTTTGACTTTAACATTCCTTTAGATATGTAATTATCACTTAATGAATTCTTTTTTAATATAAATTGTTTTATATTATTCTTTTCTTTTAATTTACTTTTCAGATTTATACACCTTTCTTTCTATAAACATATTTACGTTCTCTAAACAAAAAATTAAATATTAAAATTATTACTTTATACATTCTATTTTTTTTGCTAATAGTTATTGGGAGTAAACAAAATACTCCTATTAATAATCCGATTAGTGATAAAATTTTTAACCTTGTAAAGCAAAAAAATACTATAAAAATTATTATTAAGGGAAAAGAAATTAAAATATCTGATATTTCAATTCCTTTAAATCCTAAATTTCTTTTTATTGACTTTAATGTTATATACATTTTTCCTCCTACATAAAATTCTTTCTTCGATAATATGAAGCATTATAACTCGAACGTGGAACAACTTTTCTAATAGCACCTGATAAGCTATTTGCACCAGCATTAATGAAAGCATCGCTTGTACTTTGCTTGTTTAAATCTAGTTTTTTATTCATTTTTTGTCCTGCAACATACATTTTAGATCCCATAGTTTGAGCAAATTTTTGAAGTCTAGTTTGATCTTGATTACCATTATTTATACCAAGTGTTCCTAATGCAATTCCTGCTTGTGATAAAACTTGAGATCCAATTATTTTACCGCCTTTCATTGCACCACCAGTTGCTAATAATCCAGCACCTAATGCAGTTCCTGTACCAATTGTTGCACCTATACCAGCCGTTTTTCCATATCCCATCAATGACATTAATTGCTCTCTACCACTTGATGCACTTACATTAGTTCCAATAAATCTATTTATAATTTGACTACCAGTCAAAATGAATGTCGCACAGCCTAAATATAGTAAAGATTTTGTTGTTAAATTTAAAAAATCATTGGTAAAAAATATTGTAGAATTTATTTCTTGCATTATCATAATAGTTAAATTAACTATTAACATTACTACTGCACTTTGAAGCGATAATGATACTAATTGTTCTATTACTGCTCCTCTTCTTTGCTTATTACATATGCTTGTTGCGAATACTACAGGAGATATTAAAAATAGAAATAAAAATTCTATTTGTTTTCTCCCTAATAATATTCCTGAAAAAAATAATGAATATAGAAAAAATCCACCACTCAAAATTGCCATAATCCAATTTATATCATATTTATAATCCTTATTGTTTGATAGAATCACTCTTGATTTAGTTACAAATTTTGCTAAATACAATTCTTCATTATCAAATGTTCCGTCATGAATTAGTTCATCAATACTTTTTGATTCACTAAATTTATCACTATTTTTATAACTATCCTTATAAGAAATAAACATAGATAACATATTATCACTTATTTTTGTATTATTACTATTTTCAAAAATGCTACTTGTATAATTTGATAATGTAATAGAAAAATTTGACACTTGAATAAATAAAAAAGTGGACATCATTATAAAAGTTCCACATTTTAATATTTCTAACATTATATTTTTAATTGTATTTTCATCATCGGGATTTAGCATTTTATTTATAAATCTCCAAATAATAAATAATGCAAAAAGTGTTAATGATATTGTCAATATTCCTGTATAAAATTTATTGAATGCTTTATTGTTTGATAATGTGTTAATAATATCAACTGCATTTAATTTTTTTATAATTTCTAAAATTCCATCTATCAAATTATATATAAAATTAATTAAATACCATCCTAGACTTCTTAATAAATCAAATACTTTTATCATCATAATACAATTCCTATGCAAACATTTTAATAATTATATTGACGAGTGAAATAGCCATTATAATTCCAAATATTCCTAACAATGTTTGTACTATTCTAGTTTTAACTCTAGGTTTTTGATCAACATCTACAACCGCATACATAATAAAACTAATAACAAGAGCAACACCAGCAACTGATATTCCTATTGCTAATGCCCAATCAGTTATTTGTTTTATTACTTTTAAAATTGTATCTATCGTGTAAGCCCCTCCATCTAATTGATTTATTGCTAACAAATTAAATAAATATTTCATTGTTTCTATCCTTTCTATATATTAAATATAATTATTTTTCTAATTCTTTATAAGATTCTTCTAGCTGATTAACCATATGATTATTTAAGTGCAAATTTACTTTTTCTTTATCATAAATAATATCTTCAATACTTACTATGTCATTATTACAAGCAATAAAATGTTTACCATTAAAAGAATTATCTTCATTTGTTAAATTTCTTTCAAATATTAACGGAACAGTATTTTCACAATTCGAATGATATATTGCAAATACACCACATTGTTTAGAATTAAAAATTCCATCAACATATATATCATTTTCAACAATAAAGCCAATTATTTCGTAATATTGATTAAATTCTTTACTAAAGGCTTGTCCTCTTACTAATGGTCCAATTTTATTAGGCTTTAATTTTAAATCAGAAGTATTAGAGTTTTCTATGATATTTAAACACCTTGTTATCATTTCTTCTATTGAAGCATTTTCTAACTCATCCATTGATTGATAATACCATGTGCAATGTTCAATAATATTTGATTTTTCTTCTAAAATTTCTTTAATAAAAATATTGTTTTTAGTAATATATTCCTGATTTTTCCATAATTCATGAGTAGTAAAAAAAACTTGATTATCATAATCAAATCCTAAAAAATAATATTTATTACCATCCAATCCAATAAATGCTTGTCCCTTTTTTAATTTATCTTTCATTTTGATTATATTCCTTTACCCTATCATCATTAAATCTAGTTTGTAATCCACCATATCCACAAATTATATATTCATTATCATTTATAGTTAAATAATCATTTAAATTATATTTTTCTATTTCATCTTGTAAAGTTAAAATATCATTATCTGAAAAAGAATATTCATTTTTTAAATCTTTCCAATCATTGTTGTCAATATGACACATATTAGATTCACTTTCACAAACAAAATTATATACATATTTTAATAAAGGACTTAATTCACTTACTTTCGGTAAATTAAATTCTATTCCTTTATTACGTTCTATCAATTTCAACAATGAATGCTCAATTTCTTCTAATGATGCACTATTATAACTGCAATCTAAATCAGATATATTAAAATAATTAATTGCGTTCGCCGTATTTCCCGTTGCTAAATTTTCTACTTTATAATTGACATACAATATATCATTGTCATTCCAAAAATTTATTATCTTATAATTCATATTTATCTTTCTATTTCATTCATTACAAATTTTTGATTTGTTTTATCATGAACTTGACCATCAGAAGTATAAATCTTATTATTTTTTCTATCAGTAATTTCAAATCCGAGTATGTCAATACTTTTTTCTTTGTATGTCTTATCATTGTTAATAATATCTTTTGTATATGTAGAAATTCTTCCTTTTATCGTTATCCAATCTCCTTTTTTGATTTTATTTCCATATGAATTAACCAATTCTCCTTTTATTACAATTGGAACATATTGTGTAATTCCATTATTGTTTTGAGCTAAATCAAATCTTAATATTTTTTTATTATTTTGTCCAACATAAATATCACTGATATTTGCTACATTTCCTTCTAATTCAAATTTGTTTCTTGAATTTCTTAAATCTTTTTCTTTTTCATTATTCATACTATTTTCCTTCTTTCATTAAACTTTGATTGTTTCACATCTTTCTGATTCATTACCTGCATTATCTATTGCATAAGCACAAAATGTTCTTCCACTTGCTTCTTCTAAATATAATACATTCTTAAGAATTCTATCATTTCCATCTTTTCTTGATGCACCAGAACCACTTCCATATGGTTTTAACCAAGTTTGATATTTATTGATACCTGTTCCATTATCATATCCTTCAATAAATACTCTTATATTCCATCCTTTATCTGCTCCATATTTCGGATCATAATATCCTAAATTAGTAACACTAAAAGATGTAATTGTTGGTGGAATATCATCATACCATTCTGGTCTAATATCTAAATTTTCTTTTACAATCCATGTATTTTCTCTAAAAGTCTTTAAACTATATCCATCTCTATCATAAACATAAATTTTTAACTTAGTTCCATATTCTATCTCTGAATTATAATAATCTGTAACATGATCAGCAACTAAATTATCATTAATCCATATAGAAAATGTAAAACCATCTATTCCCGAACTATACAAATTATTTTGAATAACTGGATTTACATCAACGTAATATTTTGGTGTATTCCAATTAGCTGTATAATTTAAATTTCCTGTTGTTCCTTTTGGTATTTGAACATTAGTGTTTGGAACACCTCCATTACTTCCAGTCCAACCTATAAAAGTACTACCATCCTTTGTTGGTATGGGTAAAGAAAATGTTTCTTCTACTGTATAAGAGTTTTTTATAGAATTTAAAACGCCACCATTAAGATTATAATTAATAGAATAATTAACTATAGACCATTTAGCATATAATTGCTTATTATTAATCATTTCAGCATTTTTTATTTGATTAGTAAAATCAACTGACTCAGTAGTTTTATCACTATACCCTAGAAATGTGTAGCCATTTCTTACTGGTATCGGTAAAATTGTTTGATTATTATTAATTACTAACTGATCTATATTTTCATATTTACCTTCTCCAGCATTTAATAAAAAGAAATATTTATTTGTATTAAATAAAGACTTTTTAGAAACGGAGGTAGTAAAATATGAATATGTACTATATAACGTAATTAATAGGGCAATAATAAAAGGAGAAATTTTAAGAATCTTTTTCATTCACCTTTCTCCTTTCACTATTTGTTAAATACAAATCAATTGTTATTAATCCTACTGCTATTACTATTAAATACTTATGATTATAGATAAAATCAGCATAATATCCTAAATATGGAATTGACCAATTTGTTCCTTTACCAATTACTTGTGGTTTTAATACCTCATAAGTATCTAATGACAAATTATTATCTCCCTTTGTAATAAAACCATTTTCAGTAATTTCTTCAATTCGATGTGATATTGTGTGATTATTTAACTGATAAACTAAAATATCTCCTTTATTAAATTTATCTATTTCAATATTTTCATAATATAAAATACCTCCAACTTTAAGTGTTGGCTCCATACTTCCAGATATAATGACAAGTGGTTTTTTGCCCCAAATTGCTGGAATAAATATTAATAAATAAATTACAATTAGAATATATATAATTTTTAATATTATATTTTTTAGTTTATTTATCATATCAATTTCCTTTCCAATTTATTTTTTAACTTTTATTTCCAAAAATTATTTGCTTGATCGTATTGTACTGTATCAATTCTAATAGTTAGTGTATAAGTTGCATTATCGTATCCGTTACCTGTTGACGTATAAGTAATTGTTTTACCATCATCACTAATTTTTTCTTTTAAAGTTGCTTCAGTATTTTCATTAAATTTAACACTTTTTATAAATGAAGAACTTGTTTTATTTGGTGCTAATGATGTTTTATTATCTTTTGAGCCATAGTAATAAAATCCATCATTATCCTTTTTCCAATCATCAGCAAAAGAAATTATAGCAACTTGATTTCCTTTTGAATCTTTTAAACTTAATTCTTTTCCATTTGCACTTACCCATTTTTCAGTATAACTTGCTCTTAAAGCCATTGGAATACTGCCTGTATTAGTAACTGCAATAGTCTTTGTTGTTGTAGTACTAGGGGTCCAATTTGATGGTGACTCGAATACTTCTACAATTTCATTTTGATATAAACCTGCTTTAAATTTATTTGTAATATTTGTACTAGTTGTAAAATATGCAAGTGTACCTCCTAATATAGTAAGCATTCCTAGTGCTCCTACTACTAATAATCTCTTTTTATTCTTATTTTCTTTTTCATTTTGAATTTTTTTCATTTTTCTTCTCCTCCTATTATTAATTCAAAAATAAACACTAATTGTTTATTAGTGCCTTGCTTACAAGTGATTAAAGTTAAAGTATTAATATCACTATTCTTTTTAATAAAAACTTTTCCATTCTTAAGAACTTCATATACATTTACTAATTTATAATCGTATCTTTTATTGTCATAATATATTGTTGCAATATCATTCTCACTTAATTTATTTAAATGCTTAAAAAAAGAAATATTACTATTTCCCGAATGACTAGCTAATATGATATTTCCATTTCTAACATCTGGCATATCAGATTCTTTTACTAATAATATATTTTTATTAATATTGTTTAGATATGAATCTAGCTTATAAAATCCACGATATAAATTTATTTTTTTAATTTCTAATACTCCCAAATATTTTTCTAGATGCAAAATATTTTTATTAACATTTATAGTTGTATTAACATTAATTTCATCTACCTGTTTTTCTTCTTCAGTTTTATTAAAGAAGATATCTATATTTAATTTGTTTATTTTATTAATTTTATAATTATTAATTTCTACTATAATCAATATAAATAAACAACTAAATACCATTATAAAACAACCAATAATTATAAATTGATTGTTATTTCTTTTTATTTTTTCTAACTTTTTCATATAATATAATTTCACTTGAAACAATTATACTTACCATCAATATTGGTACTAAATAATTATTATTTTCAGTATTTGGTACTTCAATTTCTATTTTTTCATTAGTCATATCGGCTTTTACAACCTCATTATTTTCTTTGATTTCAAAATATATCTTATCATTAGTCAATCTATATCCAGTAGGTGGTTTTGTTTCAATAATATAATATTTTCCAAGTGGTAATTTTTTTATTGTTACTTTTCCATAATCATCTGTAATACCTGAAAAAATTAACTCATCTTTATCCGTATATATTTCTATTTTTGTATTTGGTATAGCCTCTGATGTTGCAAAGTCAGTTTTTGTAAACTCCAACTCGCCATGTTTTAACAAATTATATACTTTTAATTCATAACTTATAATCTCTGTATATTGATCTTGATACTCTAAATTTATCTCATATACTTGATCATTTTTTACGTAATCATTTAATAAACTAATTTCTTTTATATAATATTTTCCTAAATATAAATCTGCGAATAGTATTTTACCATCTTGATCAGTTTGTTTTATACTAATTAATTCATCTTTTTTATAAATTAATTTTTCTGTACCATCAAAGATATCTTCTTTAGCATATAAGCCAAATTTTATAGTGGGTAATACTTTATTATAAAAGAACAAATTATTATCTTTTATTTCAAATTGTTCTCCATACTTAATAAGTTTTATATTTGATTTTACAGCCTTATTTTCAAACTTTGTTTCAAATATAACATTACTACCATCATTATAAAAATTGCTATTTTCATCTATAGTAAATCTAACTGATTCCTTATTCCATAGATATCCATCAATTATAGAATCTACTTCTTCCAAAGAATAATTACCATGTCCTAGTGGATATTTTGTAATCATTATTCCCTCTTCGTTAGTATAGAAAATTTCACTATTATCTTGATTAACATATTCATTTAAATCTAAATTTTTTATTTTAAATTTTATATTTTTTCTTTTGATTTGATTACCAGTATCCTTATCAATCTTAATAACCTTTAACTTTGCTGATATTTCTTCATTAATTATTTTTTTATCAATTACTTGATTATTTGTATTTATTTCAAAAATATAATTTTGAGAAAATTTATACCCATTTGTTGTTGTCAACTGTTTTAAAACATATTTTCCATAAGGTAACTCAATATTTATTTTTCCACTTTCATTAGTAATAAGCTCTTTTATTAATTCATTATTCTCATTATATAAACCAAATTTTACATTTGGCTCTGATATGGTTATTTCAGTATTAACATTTTTTAAAACTTTTTGTATATTAATTTTACCTTTTATCACTTTTTCATATACATTAATAGTCTTAAAAGTATTATTTTCGTCTATAATAAAAGAATATACTTCATCATCTAAATTATAACCTGTGCTTGCCTCTAATTCCTTTATTGTATATTCTCCAAAATAAGGTAAATAATTACTTACTGCATGACCTTTTTCATCAGTAGTAAGTACTTCTATTAATTTTTCATCTTTGTCATAAATTCCATATTTTGCATTTGATAATGTTGCATTTCCACTAGGATTATTACAATTACAATCAAAGTCTAATTTATTAATTTCAACTTTTCCACCAACAATCTCTAAATTCAATTCTAGTTTAAGTGGATCGTATCGTCCTGATTTCATTAAATTTTGACTAACTGGATCATAATATAGTATTGCTGGAGATAAATTCCTTTTATCACTTTTAGTTAAAGTTATTTTTGAACTCCCGATGTTATTTGGTTTAATAACTAAATCGTTGCCATCAATATAAACATTTGAAATATCATTGCTAGTAACATTCCATGAAGAAAGAACTTGATTATTATCTTTTATTCTAATTTCATTTGTTATATTAATTTTTAAATCATTTGTATTAAAATTAGGAACTTTGTAATGATTGGCAATTAATTCTTCTATTTCATTAATTTCGTTTGTATATTTAATTATTCTTTTACCATTTAATTTATCAGTAAAATAAATATCATAACCGTTAGGACTAACTTGCCAAATCATAAATTGAGTTACTGAATACCATTTTAATGCAGTATGATCAACGTTATTATCTGAATAACCATATCCGTAATATGAAATTAATAAAATTTTATTCCATTGTTCCTCAGTCATATTAGATAAATAAGGTTGATTTACATCGGAGCCTATATATACTTTATTTTTATCTATTGAAACTCCTGGCTCAACACAATATACAAATTGTTTATCACTTTCACGTACAATAACAGATAATTGTTGATATTTCTTAATACTTCCCTTTTGTTTTATGATAAAATCATTTGGTATCCATTTATATCTTTCTATGAATTTATCACTATAGTCACTTGCATTTGCAACAATTGTTGGAACGATTAAGAAAAATAATAACATAATTTTTAATATTTTTTTCATTTTTTCTCCCATTAAAAAAATACCTTTTAGGGCATTTGTACATTATGATAATCAAAAAGATTACCGTTAGAATCAAATAATGTTAACATATAATATTGCTTACCACATAAATCTTCATAATCATCACAATAATATCCATAACTATTAGAATATTTATCGCCTACTTTTACACATTCATCAAATGTTTCAAAATCGGCTCTAACCCAACTAAAAATAAATTTTTTAGATTCACATTGTTGTTTGGTTGTAGTAGTTCTTGTAGTAGTTGTATTATTAGATGATTTTGTTTGTTTAGTAGTTGTTTTTACTTCAGTTCTTTTTTCCGTAGTTTTACTTGAATTTGTTGTACTAGGATTCGAACTATGCGTAGTAATAATATTAGTTGTTACTTCATTATTTTCTTTCTCTTTTGTTATTGTAGTTGTTAAATTGCTTGTTGTTCTTATAGTAGTTATCATGTCATTTTTTTGATATTTTTTCCTATTATCAATTATTTTAGATACATATAAAACAACACATAAAGACAACAAAATTAATACAATACATATAACAAATATTTTTTTACTTTCTCGCACAATTATCTAACCTCCAATTTAAAATCGCTTAAAACGAATAAAATATATCAATTTAATCATAATTCATCTAATATATTTATTACTCAAAGTTTAAATAATTGCAAGTTTTTTTATTTATTTTCTATTCAATATAATCACTTCCTTTAAACATTAGTTTTTTGATGAGATCCCTATAAACTCAAGATTAAATAACTATTTATTTAAATTATTTCTTACAGCTTTTTCTAAACCTAGTGCAATTTTTATGATACAACTTCTTTTGATATGTGCTACCATTGTTTCTCCAACGTGAATTCTTTCGCCAATAATATCATCAGGCAATCTATGATAATAAGACATATTAAAATAATCTAATTCCCTAATATTTAGTCTTGATAATGCTTCAGTTAATAATTGATATGTTTCATTAACTCTTTGTTCTAAATCTAATTTTTTTTGAACAAAACTACCTACTTTATCACTTGTCATTGGAACATAACTTTCATATCTTATTTCATAACTTTGTGTAATTTTTGGTGGTTGAAGATTTAAACACATATATTTCCATTCCTCAATTTGATCCATAAATTCATCCATATTTTTCTTGGTTTCCGAAAAATTAAATAATTCAATATAAGAATTTTTTAATATTGGATTTAATTCAGTTACTTCAATTTTTGTTAAATTATTATTCATATTACCCCATCCTTTAAATGAAAAAAGAACATTAGCAAATACAACTAACATTCTTTTTAATCGCAAATAACCCCTTGTAAACTTGCTAAAAGATTTAATTTGTTAAAATTTGTTTTAATATTAACTTTATTATTTAACATAAAATCCTTTCATTTACATCGAGTAACTTTCCTTGTTTAATTAGTTATTTTAAACTCTTTATAAGAAAAGTCAATTATAAAATTGAATAAACTTGACCTTTTCGTGTAATTTAATCAATTTTACTATATTTTATCACTTGTAATCCTTTTTACAAGGGTGTTTATAACGTGAATTATCCTGTCTTTTGACGGTCTTTTAGCGGTCTTTTGACGGCGTTTTAGTAATTTCAAGCACAAAAAAACGAATAGAGTTGACAATATTAACCCTATTCGTTACTTATTTTAAAAAAGTATTTTATTTGATAAGACTTTTTATATACTTCAAATCTTTTCTTTTAATAATCTCTTTATATTCATTAAATTTTTTATTTGCTTCATTTTTATCTTTTGTAATAAAAGGTAATAAATTATTAGCTACAACATTTTTATTACTAGTAAAAATGTACACTTCATATTGTTCTAAATCAAAAATATAATTGTTAGCACATCCATATTCTATTTCATCATTATCAAAATCAAGATAAATAGAAATTGTGTCTTTTGGTAAACCTATTGTATCACAAGGTTGTGATAAGGTTTTAAGTTCTAAAATTTGTTCTTCTTTAGTCATAGTTTATTCACTCCAATAATTAACTTTATTATATACTATTTTTATATTAAATAAACCATAAAAAATGAAATAATTTAATATTTGTCATTTTTTATGATTAAATATGCATAATTAAGCATAAAAGAACATTAAGAAATTAAATAAATAATTTCTCAATGTTCTTTAAATTTAATTTGATTGCTCTTTAAGTTTTTCAAAGACATCAAATATTTTTTTAGGTAGTGGTAGTCCAAGTGATCCCCAATTTTCTAATATAGAAATTGCTTCATTTGATATAAAAAAATAAATCACTAATGCTCGAATAGCCATGCTTTCATCATGAATTATATTATCAAATAGTGTTGCTAAAATAACTATTAAAAGGTATCCAAATTTTTTTAGGATACCTTTTAATCCAATTGTACTATTTAATTTCTTGTGGTAAATACCTTTACATATACCAGTAATATAATCAATAGCCATTACAATAATTAATGATATAACTAATGAATCGAAACCACCAAATAAGTATATAAGAATACTTAAAATACTACTTATTACCGTTTGCAATGTTTTATTCACTTGCATTCCTCCTATTTTATTAATAGTTTTTGTCCAATTTTTATTAGGTTTGGATTATTACCTATTATATTTTTATTATCATTATATATTTTTTTCCAAGTTGTATTATATTTTTTCGCAATACCAGATAATGTATCTCCTTTTTTTACAATATAATAATTATTAGAAACATTTTCAACATTATTATTTGGTACTTTTAATATTGTTCCAGTAATAATTAAATTTGGATTTTGGATATTATTTAAGTTAACCAATTCAGATATTGTAGTTTTATACATTTTGGCTATTTTTGTTAAAGTATCTCCTTTTTGAACTTTGTAAGATATTAGATCTTTGCTTCCCGTATCAACGATTGGTGTGCTATTTTCTAATGATGGTAACTGCTTATTACCAGTTAAATAGTCTAATGGATCTACCCATTTACCATTTTCTTTAACAGAATAATGAAGATGTACGCCAGTAGCAAAACCTGTCGCTCCAGTTGTTCCTAATATTGTTCCTGCTTGAACAATATCATTCTTTTTTACCTTAACACTTCCATACTTTAAATGACAATATTTTGTATAAACATTATTACCATGGTAAATTAAAACATAGTTGCCAGCTGAATTATATTCATCATAACCTTTTATAGATGTTCTTACAGATGTAATAGTTCCACTAGATGTAGCCACAACTACTCTTCCACCAATTAAATCTATTCCTGAATGAAAATTTGTAACATTTTTCCCAGTTTTTCCATTAAAAAAAGTTCTGTTCCCAAAACTTGATGTTATATTTAATGAAGAAAGCCCCTTTATGGGGCTATTTACAATTTTTTCTTTATACATAAGTACACCTTAATGATTTTTGCATTTGACATTATTTTTTATTATATTATAAATTATGATTACGCTAATAATAACATTTAAGTCCATATACAAATTTATTAATATAAAGGATACAATTGTTGAGACATTTATAAATTTAAAATATTCAATAAATAAAAGTACTATAGAAAAAGTATATAAAATTGCATATAAATTTTTTGCTAATTTTAAAGATGTCTCCACAGGTAATTTTTTAAATATAAATATCAATAAAAATATACCAGATAATATTACAATTATATTTATTAATTTAATTATTAAAATTGTTTTTGATATTATCATGAGTCCTCCATATTTAGATATATTATTTCGTTATTAAATTGAATATAAAAATCTTTTTTATTATCAATAAATGTATAATACGAAGTGTGTGTAAATTTGAAGTCATTATCTAAATCTTTGTATTCTTTTAATAAATTTCCTTTATTATCTTTTATAATTGGTTTATCATCTTTTTGAAAATTACGATTTGATAAAGATACAAAACTACATCCATTTTCATCATATAGATATATATCATAATTTAATTTTATTTCGTGTTTAAGTTTTACACCTCTAGGATATATATAACTCCAATTTCCACTTTTTAGTTTATGTGACATAGCAAATTTTATCGAATTATTATCATCATAGTACATTATTGCATAACATTTATCATTATTGTCAGTAACTAAAATATCTTTAAAAGGATAAGAATAGTTAAATGCACTTGTTGGTGTTTTAAACTCAACATAATTTTCTTCTAATTCTAAATGTTTTAAAAGAATACTAGTTATTAATAAGATTGATGCAATAAAAATAAATTGCACTTTGGTTGGAATTTTGTATTTTTTTATTTTTATGAATAAACATGCACAACAAATAATTAATAGTATTGGTACCCTAAAAATAAAATATGTCAAATAAAATCATCCTTTCATTTATGCAGGAATTAAAACAGGAACCAATTGTTTAAATGCATTTTTTAGACCGCTTAATAATATTGCATCAAAAGTAGCAGGTACGGCATAAATTAAATATAAAGTTGCAAATAACTCTGCTCCTATATGTCCTTCGCCATATGTATCAGAAGAAATCGTGGTAATTAAACCATCTTCTTCATATACATTATTTTCTATATTCGAATTTATTTTAGCATAAAAACTTAGATTTGTAAAACTAATTCCATAACTTAACGTTGTTAATTCTTTTCTATCCCTAGAATAAAATCCTGCTCCCATTTCTACTCCTTCTTTTCCAATAGTAACATGACTACTAGTTATACGATTATTGAAACTTTTTGTTAATTCACCTGGTTTATGCTCAAATTCCACACCATAAGGTTTATCAGAATCACTGTTTTTTGTTGAAACTGTTGAAGACGTTCCAGATTTTATTGTATAACCTAAATATGATCCAGAAACTTCTGTAGGAGGTGTCAAATTATTGGATTCTTTAAATGTTATAGAAGTAAATTCACATACCGTTTTTAGTGCTTTCAGTGCCCATGTAGATGCAGATTTAATCCATCCACCAATTTTTTTCCAAAATTTACCATATTCATCATTATTATTAATAGGATTGTTTGCAAATGCAACGTATAAATTATAGCTAGTAAAATCCTTCTTCTTTCCAATATTTGTATCAATACTTATAAATCTTCCCCAGTTAGGGTTGTAATATCTATTATTTGTATAATATAATCCTGATTCATTGTCATAGTAATATCCTTTATACCTAAATGGATTTATTATGGCAATATTAGTATTATCTACGATTAAGTTTCCATTGGCATCACATATTTTTTCTACTTTTCCCCATGAATCATAAAAATATTTTGCAATTAAATTTAAATCTTTATCAAGAATTCCAGTAATATCCTCTTGAATATTTTTAATATAATAATATTTTTCGTCATTATATGTAAAACCAATTAAATTTCCTTTTGTATCTCTTAGGTAATGTATAATATTATTATTTATTTTTTCTGCAACAATTTTATTATTATCATAATAGTGATATCTTTCTATATTATTAACGATTTTTGATACTCTTAATCCATCACAATTATATGTATAATTAATATTATTTCCATTATCAGTTATACTACATAATTCTTTGCCATTTTTCCATTCTAGAACTTTATTTCCAATTTTAACTGGATTGCCATAAGCATCACTTTCTATTAGATCATCATTATATTTTGTTATTACATCAGGATTAACACTACTATATTCATATTTAATAGTCTCAATAATATCATATGAGTTTATTTTACACTTATCTTTTCTAATAATATTATTATTTAAATCGTAGTAATATCTCCATGTTATAGAATCAATATAGTTATTTTCAGATATTAATTGATTTATTTCATCATATTCAAAGTGTTTATACAATTTATTATTTAACTTAATATCTATAATATTTGAAACTTTATCATATAAGTACTCATATAATAATTTATCATACTTTATCGATTTTATAAGTGTTGACGTGTTATTACCATTGCTAACATATTCAATTTTAAATAATTCATTGTTATTTAAAATTAATGAACTTAATCTTCCAATTTCATCATAGTTGTATTTAAATGTATCAAGATTATTTATTATTTTTGAAATATTATTGTTTTTATCATATTCCATGTTTATATTTGCCAAAGTTTTGATAAATTGATTATAATTTAAAAAATATTTTGTATTAATAATTGCACTACTATTGTTGTAAATATATTTTGTACTGAATAAATTTTCATTTATATCTTTAAAAACTTTTCCGCAAATTCTATTTGCATAATCATATAAAAATTTTGTTGATATAAAGTCATTTTTTACCTTTACTAAATTACCAAAATTATCATAAAAATAATTAAAAGTACAATCGTCTTTTATTTTTTTTGAAATTCTATCGAAAACGTCATAAACATAATTAACATTATATTTATTTCCAAAGTTTTCATTTATTAAATTATTACTATTATCATATGTCATCTTTAATAAGACGTTATTGTTTATTTTTATCAAATTCATGTTATTAAATTCATCATAAACAAAATTATATGTTCTATTTTTTGAAATTATTTTTGATAAGTTATTATTTTCTCCATAAATGAAATTAACTTCTCTTTTATTATCATATAGTTTTGATAAATCACCAATATTATTATAGTTAAGACTTATTTTGTAATTTTTAGCGTTAGTAATACTTCTGACATTACCAGTGGTTTCATCAATATCAAATTTTGTTATATTTCCTAAAGAATCTTTAACCTCATTTACATATTTTTTATTATTTGTATATTTAGCACTATTAACAATTTTTTTTGATTCACTAGAATTTACAAAATAAAATTCTTGATTATAATTAGAACTTTCATAATCTTTTAAAACTAAATTGTTATTTAATATTGTCAAGGCTTTATTATCAATTTTTATTGAATAACTACAATTGTCCTTTTTTAGAAATTCAAAGCTTGATTTCTTATTTAAATCAAGTTTTATATCATCATTTTCAATAAAAATAAATTTATTATTACATTTAATATAATAATTGTTTTCATTTTTTAAAAGCATAAACTCTTTTTGATTACAGCTACTTTCTTTTATCGTAAAACCTTCAGTTGGCAAATAATTTAAATATTTATCAGTACCTTTTAACTTGATGTTATACATTTTATTTTCAACTAATTCATTATTCTCATTTAAGACATTAATAATAGTTGTTATTGGATTGCCATTTGAATCATACTTAATTTCATTTGATATACCAGATGCACTAATTGCATTTAATAGTTTATTTGAATTATTATTATCATATTCATAAACAAAATTTCCCCCTTGTGATTCCATTATTTGAATTAAATTATTATTATTACCATATTTAAAATTATAACTATTATTTGAATAATCCTTAAATGTTTTTATATTACCATTATCATCATATTCAATCGTATAAGATCCAATATTTTTTACTAACATAAAATTTGTTAATAATAAGTCATTTACTTCATTTGCTGAAATAATTGATAAATCAAAACCATTATAATCAGTTTCAGCCATAAAACATTGTGAAAAAAATTGCCATTCATCATTATGTTTATTAAGTTCAATCGTATCCGTTCCAGTTCCCATTTCTTCATCAACATTAAAAAATGATATAGTTGCAAAATTGCCGATTCTTCCTGAACCATCAATTTCTACATTTCCAAAATCTTCTGAAATACTTAATACACCCTTATTTTTGTACAAAAATGACAAATTATATATATCGCCTGCTTTTCCCTTAATATTAAAATGTTTACTTATTGAAATTGTTGTATCTGGACGGCTTTTCATATCTAAATATATTTCATTTTGATTAATCCTTTTAAGTACATAATAATCTGAAATTTTTTCGCCTATTTCCTCATTTACTCCTGATAATTCCCAACCATCAAAATTATATGTAAAATTAGAATTTTCAATCATATTATATTCATTTGATACATTACCTTCTTCAAGCTGTAAATCATCAATATACATAATTCCATTATTATCAATTTCCAATTCTACTTCATTATGACCAGTAGCTCCAGTAAATGGAAAGGAAATTGAAAATTTTGTATATTCTTCATTTATAGGAATTACAAATTCATTTAAAATTTCTGTTTTACTTAAAGTATTAGAATAAACTCTAATAGTTACGGGTTTGTTATTTTTAATATATCCACTAAAAGTATAAATTGTATTACCATTCAACGATAATATTTCCACGTTTATTTTATTACTAGATTTATAACTATATTCTCCAGTTCTAGAATTTTCTTTAACTCTAGAACCTCCAGTAACAAGTTGATCTAAACTATCTTCAAAACTGCTATTTTTCCAAAGATTATTGGTATATTTTAACATTCTAGTTTCTGAAGTTGCATTATTTTTTACAGTACTACTTATGTTATCTACATAATTCTTATTAAATCCATATATATCTTTAATAGATTCAGAATTTTGTTTAATAAGTGTTCCAATAGTATTACCATATTTATTAAAAATATATGTATATTTTTTATTGCTATTATCTACTATAGAAGTAGAATTAAAGTCATACTTAAAATTCCACACTTTGCCAGATGTTCCAAGATTACCATATTCCTTTAATGTCTTTATTTTATAACTTTTATCAAAATATTCCATTGTAATAAAAGTTCCTGATACATCAATTATTTTTGAAATGGTATCATTATTATTATACTCAAAATTTATTGTTCCCATATCTGTTATAATTTGCGTAATTAAGTTATTTGCAAATACAATTTTTTCTTCTTGGGTATTATTTTTATATAATATAATAGAATCATTATTTGAATTATATTCAAATGTAATTATATCATTTTTATCATTTTTAATAGTACTTATTTTTTTAACATTATTGTAGTTAATTATAATTTTATTATTATTTTCATTTGTAATTTCAGTCAAATAATATAAATTTTCATTATTAATTTTAGTAAAGGTTTTTTTAATACCATCTTTTGTACTCATAATATATTTATCCTCTTGATAAATAACATCTATTTTTAAATTATATTCATCTATAAATTTATTTTGTTCAGTGGATTTAAAATAAATTATATTTGAAGATGAAGAAGTATATTCTAATACATTATTATTCAAGCATAATGTTTCAAAAAAACTATATTTCCATCCTTTTTCATAATTATTAAGTAACGCATCATTTGAATTATGATATATACCTATATCATAGTTTACATTTCCAAATTCGAAATTAAAAAATTTAAAATAGTTGATAACGTTTCCATTATAATTATTAATATATGTTTTACCAAATGAATGACTTATTACATTATAATCATTGCCCTTTGAAAGACCATTTTGATTTCTATAAGTAATTTCTAAATATGGCTTAGGGTTTTTCCCTAAAGAAGATGAAGCATCATTATTTTTTGAATACATATAATATTCTTTACAATCCGAATTATAATTTTCATTGATAAATTTTAACATTAAACCATTATTTTCTGTTCCTGAATACCATTTTTTTACTAAATTAGTTATATTGATATCATTAATATATAGGTTATATTTGATTTTTCCGTCTTCTACTGTTTGTTCAGTTCTTGAAAATTCTGCATAATTTTCAAGAATTGAATTATATTTATCATTTAAATTATTCCAATTTGCAGTTTCCTCTGTCCATGAATTTGTTATTTCATGTACACCTATTTTTTCATGAATTAAATCTTGAAGTGGATATCTCCAATCAGTTGGGTGACTTGTCAAATAAAGAGTAGCATTAACAACTTGAGAAGCTGGTCCAATCGTTGGTAAATCAAATTTTAACAATGATCTATAAATCACATTATTTGAATCAACTCCTATTTTTAAATAATCTTGATTATTTCTATCAACAGATTCATCGTTAGGGTAAATATAAGTATCATATACCTCTCCTTTTGTATCAGTACTAATTGTAGGATCAATATATATTGGGAATAAAACATTATTTAGTTTTTCCTTATCAAATTTTAAAATTAATTCATAACAGTCATTATAAGAGTTTAGTTCATATTCTAAATTGATATCTAAATTTTTTTCATCATTATACACGAATGGACTTTCAAACTTATAAATTAGTGTATCATTGTCATACGCATAAACTACATTATTATTTAATTTTAAATTCAAGTTTGTTCTTAAAATAAATCTAATTTGTGAATAATTATTTTGATTTAAAATAATAGTTTCTTTTAACTTCTTTCCAATAATTTCATATTTAAAATCAACATTTTCTAAAAGATTTACATAAGTAATTTCATTATTTTTAACTTCTATTTTATTATTGTCTTGTTTCTTTTCTGCTAATAACACTTCTAGAAATTTATCTTTTAATAAGATTTTATATAACAAATTTTTATCTACACAACTTGTAAACAAAACATTAAAGTCATTACTCTTATTAATGTAATAATCTTCTTGTTTAATTAAAGTATTATCTATTTCCTTGTATTCCCCATTATCTAAATAGTGAATATCATCTTTATAACAAAAAGCCTTAAATGTTCCATCTTCACATAAAAAATGTTTTTCTTTTGCTTTTCTTAAACTTATTATTTCTTTCATTTTTATTTTCTCCTATATTTTGTATTTAATTATTAAGCAACTCTTTTCCACATATAGCAAGTAATATAAGGTGGTAAATTTGTTCCGTCTCCAGTATTAAATGATGCTGAATATTCTGTTCTACCATATACATCTGCTGCCCAATTCATAGTATTTCTTTGATTATAAGTTGACATTCCTGAAAGACCATCAGTTGGTGTCCAATTTGATCTTGATCTACCTTTTAAGTATGCTCTTGCTCCCGTGTAGTTAACTTGTGCATATGCGTTTGCACCATCTAAATTATGACAATGTGCTCCTACAAGATGATTATGATATTTAGTTCCTCCTGTTTTTTCACAAGTATTAAAATCTCCATCATTAACATTAAGACTTACAGGTACTCTACCATTTCCCCATGATTCCCATGTTCCACCAAATAAGTTACCTGGGTTTTCACCAGATACAGACATATAAATACTTCCTACTGGATAAATTTTATTTAAAATATTTGAATAATTGTTTAATATTATACTATTTGCAACAATATTACCTGCTAAATCAATGCTGAATGCATTATTTTTTGAAGTAATACTATTTACATTTAAATCATCAGAATTATTATTATTGCCAGATAATGCGGTTATTGTATTAACAATTAAATTTCCATCACAATCCATACTAAATTTTCCATTAGTTGAATTAAAACATTTTACAGTTAATTTATTTAATGTTTCATTAATATTTCCGTCAACTTCAGTGAAACAATCTTTAAAATAAATATCGTCTAATGTTAATACTTGACCTTCTTTGTTTCCAGCATAAATTATTGAGTTTAATAAGTATTTAATAACATCACTATTTTTAGGATATACAATCTCTAATAATGCATTTGAATAGTTTGTACTAATATAATTATTACCTTCAAATAAAGTGATTAGTTGATTATCTAATTCTTCATATTCTGGTTCAATTAGAACTGCATCATCATTAATATTTCTTTCAACATATGTATGAATTTTTACTTTACCATTTTCAAATTTTGGCTCCATAATAAATCTATCTGAAATTTCATTCAAATATTTTAGTGGTTTAGCTAGGGTAAAAATAAATGTTTTTCTATTCTCATTAGTTTCCTCAGCATTATCTACATAAATAATTAAATCATTTCCTTCAGGTATAATAGTGTTTTGTCCATTTTTTATCTCTAATCTTAATAAAGGTGCATTTAATGAATCTGTTACATTAATTGTATTTGTATTGTTTCTTTTTAAATCAGTTAATTCCATAAATATCATCCCTTTCATAAAAAATATAAAAATTAAATTTAAATTAAAATTTTGCAATAAAAAAAGCAGTTTATAACCGCTACTAAAAAAATTCTTTATTAAGATTAATTTGTTTATGTCTAAGTCATTTTGACACCTCCTACAAACTTATTTATATAAATAAGCATATTAAAAGCAAGACGTTTAATCTTGCTTAAAATATTTTTCCATTTCTATCCATGTTTTAATAATGCAACTCTTTTTATATTTTTGAAGTGCTGTCTTCGATATACCAATTTGATAAGCAATTTCTTCTTCAGATTTGTGGTTTAAAAAGGTATTGGTAAAATATTCGACTTCTTCTTTTGTTAATTTGCTTACGACTAGTAAGATGGAGTTATATATGTTTGTTGTTCTTAATTGCTTATCAACATATCGAGTAATAGAACTTTCAACTTTGCTAACATTATTATTTAAATGTGCAGACATTGTTATCCCATAATTAGAAGTTATTTGACTTATCTCTTCAACAGGAAATTCAAATAAATACTTTGCAGATTTAAATTCTTCAAAAAATTTTAACAATCTTTTCTTAATTGATATTACATCATATTGTTCACAAATTTGTTCGTTTAAATATTGATTTTCTAAAGCATATTCATTATTCAAACTTAAAATTGTTTCTTTTATTTTACATAGTTTATCAAATGATACAATATCGTTCATTATAATCCTCCTCTACAAAAAATTATAGATTTCCATAAGTTGCCATTTATTCTAATTACAAAAGATACTTTTGTCAATAGAAATGATCTATATAAAAAATAAGTTATCTCTTTCGATAAATAACTCATTTTACTACATTATAAACCTTGACAATATTTTTACAATAAACTTAATAGTATTTTATGGCAATCGCATAAAAATATAAAACAAAAAATGATATAATAATATTTAAAATA
>ERZ808240.1534-NODE-1534-length-28166-cov-27.681441_pt1 | contig 28166 bp, 24 predicted proteins | sample MGYA00521084_ERZ808240 | MGnify/ENA primary metagenome ERZ808240 (study PRJEB31516, sample SAMN03275571) | gut metagenome | biome: mammalia-associated habitat; material: feces | host: Papio cynocephalus | place: Kenya | collected 2012-08-06 ... | reverse complement strand
GATTGCTGTTCATCATAACAGGATTGTTATTTACGGCTGTATCTGCCTGATATATTGGTATATCTGAATCATCATTTCCCCAGAATTCCGCATCTGTCTGCCAGCTTATATTCTGGTCGCTTGCAGATGTGCTTTTCTGTTCAACACTCTGATTTATAAGCATCTGCATGGAAAGAGCAGTATTTTCATCAGTCATTATACCACAGGTTATATTGTCATAATTTATTCTGCATATCAGTTCACGGCATTTGTCACATGGGATAGTTACCTGACGGTTTTTGAAAGCAATTGTAACAATTCCGATAATTCTGTTTTCGCCTGACATCATCATGGCAGTTATTGCCTCATATTCTGAACAGGTTCTTACAGGCACGCCGTTTTCAAGTCTGCTGCCGCTGAGAGCAGTATAAACATTGCCTCTGTCAGTGAGAATTGCACATACAGAGGTATTTTCCATAGCCTGCGGACTCATTCCCATACTGATAGTTTTTTCAAGTATCTGCATGGCGGTTTCATATAAATTATGTAACTCAGTCAAAATAACAGCATCCTTTCATTAAATAGTTTATCTTCTCTGTGTAAACTGCTGCTGGCTGTAGAAACAGGTTCTGTCCTTGCCGTTGGCTTTTGCGTTGAATACCGCAATATCAGTACTTTTAAGGATATCTTCTGAATTTATTCCGTCATTCGGATAAACTGCAACGCCAAAGCTCATTGTAGTCTGGAGTACAACGCCGTTTGCCTGAACAGGTTCGCATACAGCGGCACGGAGTCTTTCAATATAGTTTACTATTGAAGCCTCGCTCATATTTCCCTTTACTATAACAGCAAATTCATCTCCGCCGAGTTTGCCGACAAAGTTTGATTTTCCGCAGAAAAGTTTGAGTCTGTCGGCGTATGTTGTAAGCATTATATCTCCTGTATTATGACCGTATGAATCATTTATCTTCTTGAAATCATCGATATCAAAGAAAATTACTGAGAAAGGAGTGTTTTTATCCTCTTCAATCATTTCATCCATATGGTCTATAAAGAGCTGTCTGTTTGCAAGACCTGTAAGTACATCGTAATATGCAAGATATGTAAGCTTTTCATCTTTTTCACGCATAACTCTGTTGGTTTCTGTAAGAGTGCGGTTAGTTTCCATGAGTTCGCCGTTTGCCTTTGAGATTTTAAGTGAATATACATATATTATGGTGATTGTTACTACTGAAATTATCGGAACAACAATTCCCGGAACAGCAGCAGTAGAACCGGCAATAATTACTGCGAATACAAGCGTATAAGCGGCATTTATGAGGTTGAGTATAGTTGAGGCGATATATCCGCCCTTTTTGCAGTAGATTACCAGAAATGATGAGATAAGTACCTGAATCTGAGCAATAACACCGTTAAGGCTTCCCATAATTCCGGTATTTGATGCAGTTCCTGAAGCAGCAGCCTGTGCATTCATTGCTGATATTCTTGACTGTACCATCATAAGTGCAAGAAACAGTATTATTCCGATTATAAGCACAACAATATGCTTTGAACTTTTTTCGTTTTTCATTGAATTTATTCCTCCGTAATATATCATGATTTACCAGTAATATTATATTATATCAACATAAAAATGTCAATAACCAATGTGTATGTATAATCAAACCATTAACGCAAAAAATATGATGATTTGCCGAAAAAAACAAGAGTCCGGCTTTTTGATGATATTCATTGCCGGACTTGATTTTATCATTCAGTCATTTCCCAGTTGTGATATACATTCTGTACATCATCATTATCCTCAAGAGCTTCAAGAAGGAGATTCATTTTTTTGATATGTTCCTCATCTGTAAGAGTTGTATATGTTGCAGGAATTTGAACAGCTTCCGCTGAAATTACGTTATAACCTTTTGCAGCAAGACCTTCTCTTACATTGTGAACATCTGAAGGGGCACATTCTATTTCAATTACATCATCGAGTACTGCAAAGTCGTCAGCACCCATTTCAAAACATTCCTCCATGACGGTATCTTCATCAAGACCGGTATTTTCTATGACAACAAGACCTTTTTCAGAAAACATGAATGAAACACAGCCCTGAGTTCCGAGATTTCCGCCGAACTTGTCAAAATAGTGTCTTATATCGCCGGCTGTACGGTTTTTATTGTCCGTAAGGCATTCAACGATAACTGCAACACCGTTAGGGCCGTATCCTTCATATGTCATATTTTCATAATTGTTCTTGTCGCCGTCACCGGCAGCTTTTTTAATGACTCTTTCAATATTGTCATTAGGAACGTTGTTTGCTTTAGCCTTTGCGATAAGGTCACGGAGTTTTGAATTGCTTGCAGGGTCTGCACCGCTTTCCTTTACGCATACAGTAATTTCACGTCCGATTTTAGTAAATATTTTGCCTTTTGCGGCATCGGTAGCTTCTTTTTTTCTTTTGATATTATTCCATTTTGAATGTCCTGACATTCTGATTCACCTCAAATTTTGATTTTCCAGATTGTATCAAAAAGTTCGCTTATTCTCTGATTGTTTCCGGTAAGATGCAGATATCCGAAAAGACATTCCAGAGCAGTTGCACGTCTGTAATCCGCAACACTTGTATGTTTTGGAACTGTATTTCCGGTAGCATTTCTGCCTCTTTTGAATACAGACAGTTCTTTTTCTGTAAGGAGAGGCAGTATTTCGTTTACAGCTGCTGACTGGAACGAAGCACATACACGCAGAGTTGACATTTTATGCAGTTCTCCTGTGCTTCTGTTGCTTTCAATAACAAGTCGTTCACGCACAAGCTGTTCATATACTGCATCACCGAGATATGCAAGAGTAAGCGGACTGTACTGGGCTGCTTCTTTTTCAGTCATATTGTCACCTTGTTTCTATAAAGGCAGAAAATGTGTTTATAAAATGTTGTAATTAGTGCAAATTCGATGAATTATTTCTGTAGGGGCGACCATTGGTCGCCCGTTAGATTCATCGGAATTTCAAGCGGGCGATAGGTGGTCGCCCCTACAAAAATATCCGCCCGTTTGTAAAATATTATCAACGAGTAATGGCGGGAATAAAAGTTTGAGCAAACGTAGTTTGCTGAATTTATAGTAAACTTAAAATTATGTCAGATAATCAAATTCCCAGCCCATTATGCTTACAGTATCGCCTTCATTGATATTCATTTCCTCAAGTCTGTCAATAATTCCGCTGGTTCTTAAAACTTTCTGGAAGTACTGGAGCGATGAATAATCGTCCATATCAACAGTACGCATAATCGGTTCGAGCCAGTCCGCACTGACACAGTATACTCCATATTCATCAATTTCTATTTCAAAGCTGCGGTCAGATACATTCTGCTGCGGCTCAATAAATTCATCAGGCTGAAATTCCCTGACAGGAGGGAGAGTATCAAGTTTTGCAGATACTGCATTTATAAGCTCTGAAGTACCCTTTGCGGCTGCTGCTGATATCTCAAAGAACTGGAGTCCTTTACTTTCGATAAAGCTTTTTATTTCCGCAATCTGTTCAGGAGATGCAATATCACATTTGTTTCCTGCGACTATCTGCGGGCATTCTGCGAGATATTCGGAAAAATTACTGAGTTCCCTGTTTATCTTTTCAAAGTCCTCAGCCGGATTTCTTCCCTCAATTCCTGAAACATCGAGAACATGGACGATAAGACGGCATCTTTCAACGTGTCTTAAAAATTCATGTCCAAGACCCGCACCATCGCTTGCACCCTCTATAAGTCCCGGAATATCCGCCATTACAAAGGATTTTTCAGCCGCAGTCCTGACTACTCCGAGGACAGGTGTAAGAGTTGTGAAATGATAGTTGGCGATTTTAGGCTTTGCAGCACTTACTACTGATATAAGAGTTGATTTTCCTACATTAGGAAATCCTACAAGTCCTACATCAGCAAGGAGTTTAAGCTCTAAAATCACATCAAATTCCTGACCCGGATAGCCCGGCTTTGCGAATTTAGGAATCTGTCTTGTTGATGTGGCAAAATTGGAGTTGCCTTTTCCGCCTCTGCCGCCCTTTGCAATGATTTTAGGTTCATCTGATGAAAGGTCGGCGATAATTCTGCCTGTTCCGGCATCTTTTACAACAGTGCCTCTCGGAACTTTTACAATAAGATTTTCAGCATTTTTTCCGCTGCATCTTTTTGCACCGCCGTTCTGACCCTTTGAAGCGAGATATTTCTTTTTATATTTGAAGTCGATAAGCGTTGACATATTGTCGTCAGCTATAAATATTACATCTCCGCCTTTTCCGCCGTCACCGCCGTCAGGGCCGCCGGCAGCTACATATTTTTCACGATGGAAGGAAACCGCACCATCACCGCCGTCACCGGCTTTAACTTTAATTCTGGCTTTATCTACAAACATATTTAAATCTCCATCAAATTTTTATAAAGCAAAATCCCAAGCAATATGCTCGGGATTACTTTTACTGAAAAAATCTATAGCTTAAAAAAGCTGTTTCTTACTGAACAGGGTATACGCTTACCTTTTTACGGTCACGACCCATGCGTTCAAATTTAACCTTGCCGTTTACTTTTGCAAAAAGTGTATCATCAGAACCGATACCTACACCTTCACCCGGATGGATATGTGTACCACGCTGACGAACGAGGATATTTCCAGCAAGAACGAACTGACCGTCTGCTCTCTTTACACCAAGTCTTTTTGATTCTGAATCACGGCCGTTCTTTGTTGAACTAACACCCTTTTTATGAGCGAAGAACTGCATACTGATTTTAATCATTATATATTACACCTCCGTATTGTCGATAATTCTTACAGTGATAAAATCACCATATTCCTGTTCTATGAAATCAAGATGGCTGTACAGGGCATTTATTATCCGGTAAGCCGGCGAATCATCAGGAATATTTTTTGTTTTAAGCTCCAGAATATTGTTTTCAGCCGAAACTGAAGCATCAATTCTGAAATCATCAGTTATCATATTTGCGGTAAGCATTGCAGCAGATGATACAGAAGCACATACGATATCGCTTCCCTCATCGCTGTAGCCTGAATGACCGCTTATCCTGAAACCTGAAAATCTGCTGTTTTTGAGAAAAAACTCAGCTTTAATCATGGATTAAGCCTTGATAGCTTCGATTTTAACCTGAGTATACGGCTGTCTGTGACCCATTTTTCTCTTTTCGCCTTTTTTAGGCTTGTAAGTGAAAACAGTAACCTTCTTTGACTTGCCGTTCTTTACAACCTTAGCTTCAACAGCTGCACCATCAACATATGGAGCACCTATTTTAAGACCGTTGTCTGAACTTACAGCGATAACTTTATCAAATGTAACAGCTTCATCAGCTTCAGCGTTAAGCTTTTCGATAAAAACAACATCGCCTTCATTTACCTGATACTGTTTACCGCCTGTTTCAATAATTGCGTACATTCTGCGGCACCTGCCTTTTCATAAAAAACTCGCTGTGATTCGGAGGCTTTGAAAAAAACTCTTTACGACCCGACCACATGCGGCAATATTATTTTAGCATACAAGCCCTCATTTTGTCAAGTATTTTTACAAAAAAATTATTGCTGACGGATTGTTCCCTTATATGCGTTTTTTGTGCAATTTTGTTATTGAATTGTTATTGAATTTACGGTTTTGTAATGATATAATAATATAGGTATCGCAGATTCGGCTTTTTTAACAAGGATAAATCTGCATGAGTCCGCATAAGTCCGGATTCATAAATAAACGCCAATTCGACGGATTTTTTATGTAGGGGCGACTATTGGTCGCCCGTTCAAAATTCCAGTAAACTGCAACGGGCGACCAATGGTCGCCCCTACAAAATGTATGGAAAATCTTGTGCTTTCAATCGTAAAATTTCGTCGTCGGATTTGTGTTAAATAAATATATAAAAAGGACGTGCAGGAAATGGAAACAGCAATGACTAAATCAGAAACTCTCAGAACGGTAAAATCAGTTATCAGTGAAGTACAGAAAGCTGTTATCGGCAAGGACGATATCATTATAAAAGTACTTCTGGCAATACTTTCAAAAGGTCATATACTGATAGATGATATCCCCGGAGTCGGAAAAACTACTATTGCCCTTGCATTTGCAAAGGCTCTTGACTTGAAGCACAACAGAATGCAGTTCACTCCTGATGTTCTGCCGACAGATGTAACCGGTTTTACAATCTATAACAAGACTACCGGAAAATTTGACTATAAACCCGGAGTAATCATGTGCAATCTCTTTCTTGCTGATGAAATCAACCGTACATCAAGCAAAACACAGTCTGCTCTGCTTGAGGTAATGGCTGAGGGAAAAATAACAGTTGACGGAGTTACAAGAGTTCTGCCGCAGCCTTTCATGGTAATAGCAACTCAGAATCCTGTAGGCTCTGTAGGAACTCAGATGCTTCCTGAATCACAGCTTGACAGATTTATGATACGAATTACCATGGGCTACCCTGACATAGAAAGCGAAATCAGCATTATCAAATCAAAACAGTCAGCAAATCCTCTTGACAGCGTTAAAAGAGTCGCAGGTGCAGAGGAGATAATCATGATGCAGAAAGTCGCTGAATCCGTCTACATAGACGATAAGGTCTATATGTATATCGCAAAGCTCATTGAGGCTACAAGAAATCATCCGCTTATAAAGCTTGGAGTAAGTCCGAGAGGTACTCTTGCCCTTGCTTCAATCACAAAAACAACTGCTCTTTTAAAGGGAAGGGATTATGTTATTCCTGATGATGTGGCATTTATTTTCAAGGACGTGACTGCTCACAGAATACTCCTCAGCTCAAAGGCGAGAATAAATGATGTTACCGTTTCAGATGTGACGGACGAAATTCTTTCATCTGTCAGAATCCCTGAAATGTCAAAGAAAAAGCATTATGTTTCATAAGGTGCGGATAATATGGTTAGAAGCAAGATAGTATATGTTCTGCTGCTGGCGGTGCTTGCAGTGTTCTATATAATGTATATAGACAATATGTCACTTTTTCTGCTTGTATTTGCGGCTGTTCTGCCGTTTGTGCTTTTTTTCATAATGTTATGTGCATTCTTCAGGACTGATGCGGATATATCATCTTCATCAATGTCTGAAAACAAGGATTCAGATATATCCGTTGATGTTCATATAACAAACAGGAGTATTTTTCCGGTATCAGATGCCCGTGTTACTCTTGAGATAATGAACTCTCTTGACAGCGTTCCTGAAAAGATGAGTGCTTCAGTACCTGTTCAGGCTCTCAATTCACAGACGGTGTCCTTTACCGTTTCATCACAGTACTGCGGAAAACTTATTGTAACTCTTAAACAGATTCGCATATATGACTATATAAAACTCTTTTCACTCAGGAAAAAATTCAGCAAAACTACAGAAATAGTTATCATGCCGCATACTTATCCGGTTGATATAATCACCGACCATTCATATGATGAGAATACCATGAGCGAACTTTATTCAAAATGCTGTGCAGGAGATGACTGTTCAGAGGTTTTCAATATCAGAAATTACAATGACGGCGACAAGATAAACAGAATACACTGGAAATTAAGCATGAAACAGGATTCACTTATGGTCAAGGATTACAGTATGCCGGTCAACTGTTCAATTCTGCTGCTGTTTGAGTTCTGTACTGACTATTCAGCCGGATATATGTCAAAACTTGATACGCTTGTTGAAACATTTTCATCAGTTTCTGAATCAATCGCTGAAACTGAAGCTGTTCATGATGCAGGCTGGTATGACGTTACAAAGGATTTGTATGTAACAAGAAGAATTGCTTCATGTGAAGATGTTGCCTCATTCCTCGGAACAGTCATGCGTTCAAGAGCCTGCACTGAAACAGGCAAGGCTTATTTCAGACATATGAAGGCTGATGCAGGTGTCAGATATTCTCACCTTATATATGTAACATCATGCATGACAAAGGAGATTTTTAAAAGCATATGTTCAGATGAAAATACTGAACGCAGAACCATTATTTATATAGCTGATGATATCAGCATTCTGCCGGACTATTTTGAAGGCTCAGACAGTGAAAGAGTTACTGTAATCCCTGTGCAGTGCGGAAAAATCAATCAGTGTCTTTATGAAATGCTGGTCTGAATACATAAAAAAGGAGTGATATATAATGCATACCTTTTCAGACAGCGGAATTTCTGTAAGGGATAATATAACGCTTTCAGTTTCAAGGAAAATACTGCCTCTGAAGCATATTATCCTTGCATTTACAGCGGCTCTCGGCTGCTATGGGGGAATGTTCACATTCCTCTCATATTTTGAATTCAGTATAAATAAAGCTATGCTCATCATGTATATGACGGCTTTTTTTATAATTTTCACAGTGATTTTAAATCTTCCCGGAAGACTCAAACTGCTTATACTTCCGGCAAGTATTCTCTATGAAACCATATTTGTGCGTCAGAGAGAGCTTTTTATAAACGGTTTCAAATCAATATACAATGTGATGGCTCAGCGTCTGAGAATAACGGGTGAGGGAATAATGTACTACCGTATTGACGCAGATGTTGACCAGACGCTTGCTTCAACGTCATTCTTTATATTTGCAGGATTTATATATATGCTTGTAATAACATATGCGGTATACTGCCGTCCTCATTTCATTGCAGGACTCCTTGTATCATTTGCTCCTGTTGAAATAGGTCTTTATTTCGGTCTTAAACCGTCATATCCTGCATTTATAGCCGTTGCAGCATACTGGGCGGCTACTGTTGCACTCGGAGTTTCAGGCTGCCGTGACGGCGATTCAAGAAGTACTGCCGGATTTATAAGAAAAGGCAATGATTTCTATGCAAAAAGCCATATAAAATTCAGTACCGGCGAATTTACCGGATTTATAACTATAGTTGCCACTGTACTGATATTTGCCGCAGCTATGCTTTTTGTAAAGTTTTCAGGATATGAACGTTCAGAGAAAATCGATAATTTACGCAGCAACATAAAAACTGCTGTTTCTGAATTTACTATAGATGATGTTCCGGCAAGCATGAACAGAATATCAACATCATTCGGAAATTTTTCTGCTGCTCCCGGAAAACTCGGTCAGTTTTCGGATATCAGTTATAAAAATGAAACGGATTTAAGACTGACATTTGACAGAAAACTCTACAGTGAAATATATTTCAAATGCTTTACCGGCTCATACTATTCAGAAAATCAATGGAACGATTTCCCCAAATCAGTCTATAAGGACAATCAGCAGCTTTTTGACCTTATGCAGGCAAATAACCTTTATCCGCAGGATTTCCTTAATTTTTCAGCTGCCGCAGTTCCTGATTCAGCTGAATGCATGGTTAAAGTCAGTCAGCTTGCAAAAAATCCAAGATATCTCTATCTTCCATATGGTGCTGATACAAGCGGCTTTGAGAGAAAAAGAGATTCATCTGTAAAATCTGATACTCTCAGAGAATACAGTACAAGCTTTCAGTATATAGGAAGCTATGAGGATTTTCTTTCATCAGGCTGCTCAGAAAAGACTGATATTTCAGAAAGCTTTTCTGAAACAGAACAGCAGTACCGTGAATTTGTCTATAATAATTATCTCCAGATTCCCGACAATCATGATGTAAATGCTGTCAGACAAAAATATTCAGGTGTTATTGAAAACTGCTCCGGCAAATCATATGAGGACGTATACAGTGTAATGAACAGGATAAGAAATGTCATAGCCTTTGATACTGAATACACTCTTTCACCGGGGCGAACTCCTGCAACAAGAGATTTTGTAAGCTATTTTCTCCTTGAAAACAAAAAAGGATACTGTTCTCATTACGCTTCAGCAGGAATACTCCTTGCAAGAATGTGCGGCATACCTGCACGATATGCGGAAGGATATATAGTTACTGATTCGGATTTCAGCTTTGCAGTTCAGAATGCTGACGGTTCATGCACTATTGATGTAAAGGACAGCAGAGCTCATGCATGGGCTGAAATATATATTGATGGTTTCGGCTGGATTCCTTTTGAATTTACTCCCGGATATGATGCAGGAATAGTTGCCGCTGAAACTACTGCTCCTCCGAAAGTAACCGTTGTAATAAATGAAACTGTTACTGAAACTGCTGCGGCTTCGGAAACTACAGGTCAGGCAGCTGAAACATCTGTTTCAGAGGAGGAAACTACTGCTCCGGCTTCGGAAACTTCATCTGTTTCATCTGATACCTCACAGACTCAGAGTGCAGGCGGATTTGTTTCTGATGACAGGAATAATAACAGCAAAAACTCACTTCTGACGGTTATTATACTCTCAGCTGCTTTTATAGTTATAATTATATCCGCTTTTCTGATAAGACGACAGATTAATACAAATAAACGCAGAAAAAGCTTTGCAACTGAAAATTCCAATCAGAATGCAGTCAATGCTTATCTTTATATGATAACTCTGCTCGGATTTCTTGGAATAGAAAACAATTCAAATATGACTTATCTTGATTTTGCTGAATATGCAGAAAAAAATTCTGGTTTTTTCCATAACGGCGAATTTGTAAATGCTACTAAAACGGCTCTTGAATCAGACCTCAGCAATCATCAGATATCAGAAAAAGATGCGGAAAAAGTTGTAAGGCTCGCTGAAAAATTTGCGGCTCATATCCTTTCAGCGGCTGATGTTAAACAGAAATTTTATCTTAAATATATTTCAAATTTTATATGATATTACAGGGACGATTATATTTCGTCCCTTTTATTTTTTAGGTAACAAAATTTTATAGTTGAAAATATAATCATCGATTTGGCATTAAATATGAACAGAATATAAACAGAGTTGTTACACACTGGTAACAAATATTAATAATCAGTATATGCAGATTTTATAAAGCGACTGATTTTTACATATTTCTTCATCAGAATATTACAGCAAAGCTGATATATTGCTGTCTGAATGCATAAAATAATTAACATTTTTTAATTAATTTTATCCTGAATGTAAGTAAATTGTCATAATTAGTTACATCACGGTTACAGAATGATTAAAATTAACTGTTTGTATATTAAATATTTAAAAAAAATTCATATATGCAGGTCTACTAAATGATATAATTAATTTGTAACATTTCAGTAACTTTTGATAAATAAGTTACGCCAAGGACAGATATTCAACCGGCATAAATTTTATTTAAAAAGGAGCTATTATTGCTATGCAGTGTTTAAAGTCTAATCTTAAAAAGGCAGCAGCCTCAGTTGTAATGTGTCTTGCAGTATTTATGACATCAGCAGTTTCCCTGAATGTATCAGCCGATACAGTTACATATTTTTCAAGCTCGGCTGATGATTTTTATATCGACGGCTATTCCGATGAAGATATCGAAATGCTCTGTGCTGTCGTTGAACGTGAAGTAGGAGGCCTTTCAACAGCTTCAAAACAAGCTGTTACAAGCGTTATAGTCAACAGAGTTAATTCTCCGCTTTTCCCTGATACAGTATATGATGTTCTGCATCAGCCAAATCAGTTCAAAACTATCCAGAATTATTATACAAATGAAAGACCTGTTCAGGTTTCAACAAGAATCGCTGTTTTATATGCTTTGAAAAGCGGTCTTGACTGTGCAGACGGTTCTCTTTACTTCTATGCACCAAAGGTTATTGATTCAGTTGACAAGTCAAACTGGTTTGAATCAAATCTTGAATTTACCATGGAAATCGACGGACAGAGATATTTTAAATAAATTTTCAGAAAATCCTAAGGGCGGACTTGCAGTCTGCCCTTGTTTTTTATATTTTTTAAAAAACAGTTTGCATTTTTTCCGTTTTGTGCTATAATAGATTAGTATTAAATTTTATCAGGAGGTTGTTTTTTATTATGAGAGCTGTTATTACTGTTGTTGGCAAGGATAATGTGGGTATACTTTCAAAGGTAAGCGGCGTATGTGCAAAATATAATGTCAATATCATTGAGGTTTCACAGTCTGTGCTTCAGGATATGTTCGCTATGATAATGATGGCTGATATCAGGGATATGAATACTGATTTCACTGTTCTTGCAGACGAAATGAATGAACTCGGAAAATCTCTCTGCCTTTCAATACATACAATGCATGAGGATATCTTCAATTCCATGCACAGAATATGACAAATAACTGACTACTACAAAAAAAGGTGGATTCTGCTGTATGATAAATGTAAATGATATTCTCGAAACAATCCGTATGATTCAGGACGAATGTCTTGATATCAGAACAATTACAATGGGTATATCCCTTCTCGACTGTATAGATTCCGATATCGACAAAGCCTGTCAGAAGGTTTATGACAAGATTACTTCAAAAGCTGAAAATCTTGTAAAAGTCGGTGAACAGATTGAAAAGGAATACGGTATCCCGATTATTCACAAACGTATCGCTGTAACTCCTATAGCTATGATATGTGCTGCCTGCACTGACAGAAATCCTGTCAAATTCGCTCTTACTCTCCAGAAAGCTGCTGATACCTGCGGAGTAAACTTTATAGGCGGCTATTCTGCACTCGTTCAGAAAGGTTTCAGTTCCGGCGATATCGAACTTATAAAATCTATTCCGGAAGCTCTTTCAGTTACTGAAAATATATGCTCATCAGTAAATGTAGGTTCAAGCAAATCCGGTATCAATATGGATGCTGTTGCTCTTATGGGTAAAATCGTCAAGGAAGCTGCTGAAAAGACTGCTGACAGACAGTGTATTGCTCCTGCAAAACTCGTTGTATTCTGCAATGCTCCGGAGGATAATCCGTTTATGGCTGGTGCTTTCCATGGAGTCGGTGAACCTGACTGCGTTATAAATGTAGGCGTTTCAGGTCCGGGAGTTGTCCGTGCTGCTCTTGCAAAACACCCTGATGCAAATATTGATGAAGTTGCTGACATCATCAAGAAAACTGCATTCAAGGTTACAAGAATGGGTCAGCTTGTAGGTACACGAGCTTCTGAAATGCTCGGCGTTCCATTCGGAATAGTTGACCTCTCACTTGCTCCTACTCCTGCGGTAGGCGACAGTGTAGCTCATATCCTTGAGGAAATAGGTCTTGAATGCTGCGGTACTCATGGTACTACTGCGGCTCTTGCTCTCCTCAATGATGCAGTCAAAAAAGGCGGCGTAATGGCTTCTTCTCATGTAGGAGGTCTTTCAGGTGCATTTATCCCTGTTTCTGAAGATGCAGGAATGATAGATGCTGCCAAAGCCGGTGTTCTCCGCCTTGAAAAGCTTGAAGCAATGACTGCTGTATGTTCTGTAGGTCTTGATATGATAGTAGTTCCGGGAGATATCTCTCCTTCAACAATTTCAGCAATAATCGCTGATGAAGCTGCTATAGGCATGGTAAACAACAAAACTACTGCTGTTCGTCTTATTCCTGCAATCGGCAAAAAAGAAGGCGATATGCTCGAATTTGGCGGACTTCTGGGAAGCGGCCCTGTAATGCCGGTAAATAAAAAATCTGCTGAGAAATTTATCTCAAGAGGCGGAAGAATTCCTGCTCCTATGCACAGCATTAAAAACTGATTATTATTTTTATGCGGTCATTTCAATAATGGCCGCTTTTTTATTGTAATATGCTGATTATTTTCTGTAGTATTTTTGTAATGCTTGAAAGTTTACTTTATACAATCTGCAAAATATCCGCCCATTTGAAAAATAATATAGTCAAGTAAGAACGGGGATAAAAGTTTTTGCCCAGCTTTTTTCAAAAAGCTGGCGGAGTCCAGAGGCAGAGCCTCTGGTCAGGGGTGCGGGGACGAAGTCCCTGCCCTTTAATGTTTTTAAGTTTTTTGTCAAACTTTTTTTGAAAAAAGTTTGAGCAAACGTAGTTTGCTGAATTTAGTGCAAGCTTAAAGTTTTAGAATTTATAAGGTACTACAAAATGAATCTGTATTTATTTAATCATATTTTACTTGATTTTTTTCCTTTATATTGATATAATATAAAAGTACGGCTGTTTTACAGATTCAGCCTTAAACTATATAATTTTTTCAGGAGGCTTGTTTTCATGAGCAGAGCAACCAGATTCTTTGACGAAACAAAAAACAGTCATGTGGCTGTTATAGGTACAGGAGTTTCAAATCATGATGTTATAAAATTATTCCTTGCTAAAGGATATCATGTAACCGTATGCGATAAAAAATCACCTCAGCAGCTCGGTGATGTATATGATGAACTTAAAAATCTCGGTGCGGATTTTTCTCTCGGCGAAAATTATCTTGATGCTGTATTTTCATGCGATATGATAGTACGCACTCCGGGTATGTATTACAATAACCCAGTTCTCACCGAGGCAAGAAAAAAAGGTATTGCTGTAACTTCTGAAATGGAGCTTTTCTTTGACCTCTGCCCATGCAGAATATACGCTGTTACAGGTTCGGACGGAAAAACCACTACTACAACACTTATCAGCGAAATGCTTTCAAAAGCCGGAAAAACTGTCCATAAGGGCGGAAATATCGGACGTGCTCTTTTCCCGATAATTGAGGATATAAAGGAAGATGATGTGGCTGTAGTCGAACTTTCAAGCTTTCAGCTTCTCTCAATGAGAAAATCTCCTGATATTGCCGTAATTACAAATATTGCCCCGAATCATCTTGATGTTCACGGCACTATGGAGGAATATATTGATGCAAAGAAAAATATTATTCTTCATCAGAATGCTTTCTCAAAAACTGTTCTCAATCTCGACAATGAAATAACTCATTCTCTTTCAGACCTTGTAAGAGGAAAACTTGTTGAATTTTCAAGAAAAAGTATTCCTGAATGCGGTGCATTTCTTAATGATAAAAATATGCTCTGCTATAACGATTACGGAAAAATTACTGAAATAATGAATGCTTCGGATATAAAAATCCCCGGAATCCATAATGTTGAAAACTATCTTACTGCAATATCTGCTGTATGGGGTGAGGTTTCAACAGATGATATGATATCAGTTGCAAAACAGTTTGGCGGAGTTGAACACAGAATCGAATTTATCCGTGAAAAAGACGGCGTTAAATGGTTCAATGACAGTATTGCAACAAGTCCTACAAGAGTCCTTGCAGGTCTTAATTCATTCAGTCAGAAACTTATTGTAATAGCCGGCGGATATGATAAGAAAATCCCGTTTGAACCCCTTGCTGAACCTGTGAATCAGAAAGTAAAGGCTCTTATTCTCCTTGGAGTAACTGCTGACAAGATTGAAAAGGCTGTTACTGACTATGAGGGCTATAATCCTGAAAATCTTAAAATATACAGAGTTTCAACACTTGAGGAAGCTGTCGCAAAGGCTGACGAAATCTCTCATGAGGGCGATATAGTTACTCTTTCTCCTGCGTGTGCAAGCTTTGATATGTACCCGAACTTTGAAGCAAGAGGAAACCATTTTAAAAAACTTGTAAAGGAGCTTTGAACCTTATGAATCTTAAAAAGCTTGTTTTTTCTCTCGCTGATGCTGACGGAGTTTCAGGAAGCGAAAAAAATGCTGCTGAAACTGCTCTCGGATTCATAAAACAGTATTCCGATGATGCTTATATAAAAAATAATTCTGTGATATGCAATATAGGAAAACGCTCCGAAAACAAACCTCATGTTCTTATAGATGCCCATATTGACCAGATTGGCATGGTATGCTCATATATCACCGATGACGGATTTATAAAAGTCGGAAATCTCGGCGGTCTTGACAGACGCATACTTGCCGCTCAGCAAGTCACAATTCACGGAAAAAAGGATATCTGCGGAATTATATGCTCTGTTCCTCCTCATCTCTCTGACGGTGAAAAAAAAGTTCCTGCAATGTCCGATATAATCATAGATACAGGATTTTCTAAAAATCAGCTTGAGGAAATAGTGTCTTTAGGCGATGCAATATCATTCTCTCCGAAATGCAGAAATCTCCTCAACAGCCGTATTTCAGGAAAATCTCTTGATGACAGATGCGGTGTTGCGGCTGTAATCCGTATGCTTGATATCTTAAAAGATGATTTTGACAAGCTTTCATGCAGTCTTACAGTCCTTTTCTCATCTCAGGAGGAACTCGGAGAACGTGGTGCGGCTGTTGCTGTATATGAGATAAATCCTGATATAGCTGTGGCTGTTGATGTAAGCTTTGCTCTTACTGCTGATGATTCCCGTGAAAAATGCGGAATTATGGGTAAAGGCTGTATGATTGGATTTGCTCCTGTTCTTGACAGACAGCTTTCAGAAAATCTTGTAAAAATTGCTGAAGATATGAAAATCCCTTATCAGACCGAAGTAATGAACGGCTCTACCGGAACAAATGCCGACCGTTTCAGCGTTTCACGCTGCGGTGTGCGTACTGCTACCTGTTCCATACCTCTTAAATATATGCATACTCCGGCTGAAGAAACTGATATTGATGATATCGAAAATACAGCTCTTTTGCTTGCTGAATTTATCAGGAGGTGCGGAAAATAATGCTTGAACATCTTGAAAAACTCTGTATGCTCAGCGGCATATCAGGCGATGAAGGCTGCGTAAGGGATTATATATGCAGTCAGATAGACGGAAAATGTGAATATAAAACTGATAATCTCGGAAATATTATCGCTTTCAAAAAAGGCAGAAAAATTCCTTCAAAAAAGCTCCTCATTGACGCTCATATGGACGAGGTAGGCTTTATTGTGACATATATAAAAGATGACGGAACTCTTGCATTTGCTCCTGTAGGCGGAATAGATGTTTCCGTTGTGACCGGCAGACACGTTTTAGTCGGAAAAAATCATTTGAACGGCATTATCGGCTCAAAAGCTGTTCACAATCTCTCAGATGATGAAAAGGATAAATTTCCGTCATTTAAAAATCTTTATATAGATATAGGTGCAAAAAATAAGGAAGATGCTTCTGGATATGTCAGGGCAGGCGACAGCGTATGCTTTGATTCGGAATATATCATGTTCGGCGATGATAAAATAAAATGTAAGGCGATTGATGACCGTGCAGGCTGTGCGATACTTATCGACCTTATAAACAGCGATATCGAATATGACACTTATTTCTCATTCAGCGTTCAGGAGGAAGTGGGTCTCAGAGGTGCTAAAACAGCTGCTTTTGCGGTTAATCCCGATTTTGCAATAATAGCTGAAACTACTACTGCGGCTGATATATACGGTGCTGCTGACGAAAAACGTGTATGCGAACTCGGAAAAGGTGCTGTAGTTTCATTTATGGACAGAAGTACTCTCTATGACAGGGAGCTTTTTAATCTCGCTTTTGCTGCTGCAAAGGAAAAAAATATACCATGTCAGACAAAATCAATGGTTGCAGGCGGAAATAACAGCGGTGCTGTACATCTTTCCGGAAACGGCGTGAGAACTCTTGCTGTTTCTGCTCCGTGCAGATATCTCCATTCACCGTCATGCGTTGTGAAATATTCAGACATCGAAGCCTGCGAAAATCTGATTATGGAAATGATTTCAAGGATTCAGAGCTTATGATAAAACAAATTGATAATATTAATCAGGCAGACAGAAACTATCTTGTAAAAAGCTATTACGGCAGAAAATTCCTTGCCTATCTTCAGGCTTACGGCACGGATTACGATTTCTGCCGCTTCTTCAGGCTCGAATATGATAACTGTACAGGTTATATGTTCCAGATAAATGCAACTTTAGTAGTCTGTGCAGACCATGAGTTCCCAGCCGGCGAACTCGAACAGTTTATCCTTATGAATCTTCCGTACAGAGTTGAAGCTCCTTCATATGTTCTGAAAAATATTGAAAATATTGAAGGATACCATAAGCTTAAACGCACTCAGTTTGAATTTTCGGAGCATATGCCGGAACATTTCAATGAAGCTGAACTTGAGGAAAATCCTAAACTCGATGAAGCTTATGCGATAATTACCGAGGGCTTCCCGAATATGAAAAATTATGGTCTGTGGATAACTGAAAATTCTCACAGAATACGCAGGGGAATAAGCCGTATATACCTTTATAAAAAATGTACAACCGCTACAGTAATCTATGATGTTGATGACCATGTTCTGATTGGGCAGGTCGCTACAAGAGAATCTGCAAGAGGAAACGGCTATGCCCGTGAACTGCTTTACTGGCTCGGTCATAAATTACGCCTTCAGGGTAAAAAAATTTCACTCTTTGCCCTTGATTACCGTGAAAGCTTCTATCATGAAATCGGTTTTAAGGAAATCAGCGTTGAATGTGTGATTGAAAGGAAATTATAATGTTTGATAACTCATTTTTTAATTTTGATGATAAACTTATCACCCTTGCAAGGGATACTGAAAATTCATGTGCATTAAGCCTTGCAGGCTGCGACAAGACCGCTGAATACAACGGTTCAAAGGTTCTTTCAGCATTTATTAAAAATCGTGTCAGCGAATCATGCTTCTATGGAAGTTCCGGCTATGGCTATGGTGATGTCGGAAGGGATATTCTCGATAAGGTGTATTCAGATGTTTTCGGTACGGAAGATGCTCTGGTAAGACATAATTTCGTATCAGGTACTCATGCTCTTTCAACCGCTCTTTTCGGAGTCCTCAGAACAGGTGACAAAATCGTTTCAGTTACCGGAAAACCATACGATACTCTTGAAGAAGTAATAGGTATATCAGGAGATAAGGGAAACGGCTCTCTTATGGATTACGGCATTGAATACTCTCAGGTTGACCTCCTCGAAAACGGAAAACCTGACCTTGAAGCAATTCCTGATGCCGTAAAAGGTGCTAAAGTCGCATATATCCAGCGTTCAAGAGGCTATTCCTTAAGACCTGCACTCCTTATATCAGATATCGAAAAAATTACTGAAGCTGTACGCTCATCAAATCCTGATGCAATTATCATGGTTGACAACTGCTATGGCGAATTTGTCGAAAAATCCGAACCGTCACAGGCTGGTGCTGACCTCGTTATAGGCTCGCTTATCAAAAATGCCGGCGGCGGAATTGCAAGCACAGGCGGCTACATTGCAGGCAGAAAAGACCTCGTTGAACTCTGCTCATATCGTCTTACCTGCGTCGGAATGGGCAAGGAGGTAGGCTGCACTCTCAGTCAGAACAAGGAAATGTTTATGGGTCTTTTTATGGCTCCTGATGTAGTTGCAAATGCTCTTAAAACTTCTGTTTTTGCCTCTGAAATCTTTACAAAGCTCGGATTTGAATGCTTCCCTAAGAAAAATGAACAGAGAGGCGACATAGTTGCTGCTATAAAACTCGGAAATGAAGAACTCCTGACCGCTTTCTGTCAGGGTATCCAGAAAGGTGCTCCGATTGACTCGTTTGTAGTCCCTGAACCCTGGGATATGCCAGGCTACAGCAGTAAAGTCATAATGGCTGCCGGTGCTTTCAATATGGGTGCTTCAATTGAACTTTCCGCTGATGCTCCTCTGAGAGAACCTTATGCTGTATGGCTTCAGGGCGGAATCACATATACAAGCGGCAAAATAGGAATTATGCTCGCTGTTCAGGAAATGATGAACAGAGGTCTTGTTACCCTCTGATGACTTGTTTATAAATTGGTTTCATGGATTGAAAAAAATATTGATAATCGTTAAAAAATATTACAGAAATAATACAATTGCGGTTTTATTTCCGTTTTCAATGCTAAAAAAGTTGACAATCTGAAAAATTGCTGTTATGATATTTTAGGTACAATCAATGGAACAGGAGGGTTTGCTTTGGTAGAAAATAAACTTTGCTACGGCTGTATGAAAAATATCGGAAATGCCGTTGTCTGCCCTGAATGCGGATATGACAGAAATTCTGCAAATCCGCTGCCTTACCTTGCTGCCGGCACTCTGCTCAATGACAGATATATTGTCGGCAAGCTTCTGCATCATAACGGTGAAAGTGCAGATTATATTGCTTATGACAAAACACTTGCCTGTAAAATATTAATTAAGGAATATATGCCCGAAAACCTCTGCTCAAGAGATAAAGACGGTCTTGCAGTCAATGCAAATCATAATCAGAAAGTTCAGTATAAGGCTCTTATGGACGAATTTGCTGAACTTAACCGCTCAATCGCAAAAATGAGAACTATAAGCCATATTACTCCGGTTACGGATATCTTTTCAGCAAATAATACCGTATATGCTGTATTTGAATATATCGAGAGCATAAGCCTTCTCGAATACTTAAAGGAAAATGCCGGAGAACTTACCTGGGAACAGGTTTCAAAAATGCTCCCGCCGTTTTTCACTACTCTAAGCCTTATCCACAATGCCGGAATAGTCCACAGAGGCATAAGTCCCGAAACTATTATGGTAACCGAAAAAGGCGAACTAAGACTTACAGGATTCAGTATATCGGCTCTCAGAACTATCAATACAGAGATAAATTCTGAACTCTTTCATGGATATTCTGCTCCCGAACAGTATTCACTCAGCGGCTGGCAGGGAACATGGACGGACGTTTACGGCATATCCGCCGTTCTTTACAGAATACTTACCGGCTGTCGTCCTACTGAGGCTCAGACAAGAATTACAAATGACAGCCTTTGTTCTCCTCATGAGATAAATCCAAATATCTCTGAAAACGTTTCAAAAACTATTATGGAAGGCCTTGCTGTCAGAAATGATGACAGAATCCAGACCGTTACCCAGCTTGTCACTAAACTTTTTGAAGAAAACGGTGAGGCGGAGAAAATTACCCGCACAAGTACTGCTACTATTGCTATACCTCGTCAGATTGCTGAACCTAAACAGCAGCATCACAGACCTGTAAGACGTGAGGAGAGAATTGCTGCTGCTGAAACTGCCAGCGAAGCAGAAACTATTTCAACTCTTGACAGAGTTAAAGTTCCTCTTATGATAGGCGTTCTGCTGATTGCTATTTTCCTCGTTATCGGAATAATCTGCATGGCGTTCTTCTCCGGTGGTGGAGATGATGATATTGACCTCTCAATATACGGAAATTCTTCCTCATCTCTTGACAACGTTATCGAAATGACAGGCACTGACGGCGAAATAATTACCGGTCTGACCGGCGACAGCGATATGCCGCAGCTTGTCGGATACAAATATGATGAAGTCGCTGAATCATCAACTTTCCTCGGCTGGCTCGTCATAGAACCTAAATATGAATATAATGACAGAGTTGAAAAAGGTATAATTACTGAACAGTCCATTCCCGCAGGCAGCAAATTCTCAAGCGGCAGCACTGTTACAGTTACTGTAAGCAACGGCCCTGCAAAGGTCGAAATCCCTGATTATATGCTTACTTCCTACAGCTCATACAAATATGAGGAATACTTTAAACTGCTTGAAGACCTTGGCATTGAGTATGAACCAAAACCTGAAGTAAACTGGGGCTATGCTGACGGTTATGTAATCGGTATATCAGTTGACGGTGAGTCAGTCAAGGGCGGCGATATCATCAACCTTAAAGATGGTGAAGTCCTTGAAGTAAGATATACTGACAACTATAAAAATTCTCAGACTTACTATTATCAGAATACTGAAAAAAATACTGAGGAAAATCAGGACGATGATAACAACGTTCAGACTACAAAGGCTCATGTCTGGACTAATCCTCCTGCAACACAAGCTCCTCCTAAACCGACAGAACCTCCGGTTATAGTAACAGAACCTCCGGCTACTCATGCCCCTGAACCTGTTGTTACAGAAGCTCCTGCTCCTGACCCCGAACCTGTCGAACCGCCTGCGGATAATCCTCCGGCTGACAATAATGATAATAATGCTGAATAATTTTTCCAGAGGGATGCTCCGGCATTCCTCTTTTTTATCATATTTTTAAAAATTCATAAAAAATATGTAGAATTTTTTATGATAATATGCTATAATTGTTTTTATAATCACTATAACTTTTTTAGGAGGAATTTTTTTTGAATAAAGTAAAAGTACCTAATACTGTATCTTATATGATGACAGTTCCGAAAGATAAACAGGAAATAAAAACTCCTGAAGCCATTCTCTACAGACTCGGAAAAACAAAAGAACTTAAAGTTTCAGATGTTATACTCAGCAAACGTTCAAATCACCCTGTGGCTGTAATAGAATATAAGGGCAAAAAATATAATATCGAATTTTATACAGAAACTTTCACTATCCCTAAGGGATATGTTTTTATGCATAAATTTGCCCCTGATGACCTCAAGGTTTTCCAGCAGGAATTTACCGGAGTCACAACTGTTATGAAGTATGACGAAAATCCTCTTGAATGTTATCATCTCCAGCTCAAATTCATGCAGTGCATTATTCCTAATATGGCTGGTGCGGTGGACTTCAATACTGAAAGAGTCCTCTCAGGCGTATGGCTCGGAATGGCTGCAATGTCAAATACTCTGCCAGCTCCTTATCATCTCTGTGCTGTAAGTGCAGTTTCTGAATCTCCTGAAAGCAAGACTGTCTGGATGCATACTCATGGCCTTAACAGATGCGGATTCTGCGAATTTGAAATAATCAATGCAGACAAGGAACGTGTAAACGAATGCGGAAATATTCTTACCTGCATAGTGAACAATATTCTCTGCTCCGGCTCTTTCCCTGACGAAAAACAGCCTTTCGATTTCGCTAACTTCTCAAAGCCTGAATATGAATTCAGAATTACATGGCTCGACTATAAAACCGCTGTTGAAAGATATGACCCTAAGGTAGTAGGCGGAAAAAATGACCATCAGATAAGCCACAATATGTTCGTTGCCTCAGTATTTGCATATATGTCTGAAAGCGATGAAAAAAATAATATCCTTACAGATATCAATGATATCCCTCTTGAACAGCTTAAAAATGCTGCCTGTGCCGTTCCTGCTCCTGAAAACAACAGAGCTTCACAGCTTGCAAGGGAAAGACTCGGTTTTCTCCGTGACGGCGTTAATCTCCATAACAAATCAAAGGCTCTTGTTAAAATCTGTCTTGCATTCGACAAGGACGGCAGAAAAGCTATGGAATATGTCTGGATAAATCTTCACAGAATTGATAACGAGATGATTTACGGCGTTGTTGAAACTCCTCCGGCATTCTCGGATTCCGTTAAGAAAGGCGATGCTATAAAAGTAGAAATATCAGCTCTTACTGATTGGATTCTTTATACTGAAAACTATCCGGTTACCCCTGATACCTCATACCTCATAGTTGAAGAAATGGTTGCCTATAAACAGCATCTTCTCAATAAACCGGAAAATACTGAAAAATCTGAACAGCCTGAACTCGCTTCCGCTGACGATATATCCGGTATCGATGATATAATTAAAAATATGGATTGACAAATATATTATATTTTGTTATACTATACAAATAGGCTTTCACTGAAACAGTTACGGTTTTAAGCGGCGGCGGAAAAATTACCGGTATCCCCGCATTTGTTTCAGTTTATCCGTTGAATTACCGGATTTGGAGTAATTTTTTATGAAGGAATTGTTCGGCTGCATAAAAAACAAGGATTTCAAGGCTCTTTTCGCTGACCCGACTACAAACATCTTTATCCAGATGTTCAGATATCTGTTTGTCGGCGGAGGTGCTTTCATCGTTGACTGGGGTTCGCTCTTTGTATTCAAACAACTGGGCTGCGGTCTGTTTCTGGCAACCGCCCTCGCATTCGTCCTCGGTCTTACTGCTAACTATCTGCTCTCAAAGGCTTTCGTTTTCAAGGCTGAAAAAACAAAAGTCAATAATGCTGCGGAATTTGTTATCTATGCCGTAATCGGTGTTATAGGTCTTGGACTTACTGAGCTTCTTATGTTTATTCTTGCTGAAAAATTAATGATTCATTATCTTATCGCAAAAATTATTGCAGCAGCTATAGTTCTCGTCTGGAACTTTGTTGCCAGAAAACTCATTTTATACAGGAGTGATTCAAATTGAAGAAAAAAGTTGTTATAATAGGTGCAGGCCCTGCCGGTATTACTGCCGGTTATGAACTGCTGAAGCAGAAACCTGATGACTATGATGTCTATATCTATGAAGAAACTGACTCAATAGGCGGTATCTCAAAAACTGTAAAATATAACGGAAACAGAATGGATATCGGCGGTCACCGCTTCTTCTCAAAAGATGACAGGGTTATGAAATGGTGGGACGATGTTATGCCTCGTCAGGGTAAACCGTCCTTCGATGACATAAAGCTTAAACGTGAAAAACCTCTCGTTCCGGGCGGCCCTGACCCTGAAAAAACTGACAGAGTTATGCTCGTAAGAAACAGAGTTTCAAGAATATATTATAAACATAAATTCTTTGATTATCCTGTAAGCCTTAAAAAACAGACTATTGTTAATATGGGATTCGCTACTACTGTAAAAGCCGGTTGCAGCTATCTTAAATCCACAGTTGCAAAAAAAGAAGAAAATTCTCTTGAGAATTTCTATATAAACCGTTTCGGAAAAACTCTTTATTCAATGTTCTTTGAAGGCTATACCGAAAAACTCTGGGGCAGACACCCAAGGGAAATTTCTGCTGACTGGGGTTCTCAGCGTGTAAAAGGTCTTTCAATTTCTGCCGTTATAAAGGATATGTTCTCAAAAATCGGCCCTAAAAAAGCTGACAGAAAAGTTGAAACTTCTCTTATTGAGGAATTTTATTATCCTAAGCTCGGCCCGGGTCAGCTCTGGGAAACTGCTCTCAACGATTTCATTAATATGGGCGGAAAAGTCATTATGAATTCAAAGGTAACAAAAATTGTTACTGATAATCAGGGAAGCGTTAAAAGTATCGTTATTGACCATAACGGCACTCCTGAAACCATTGACGGCGATATATTCATTTCATCAATGCCTGTAAAAGACCTTGTAAACGGTATGAATGATGTTCCTGATGATATGCTTAAAATTGCTAATGGTCTGCCGTACAGAGATTTCGTTACTGTCGGTCTGCTCGTTGACAAGCTTAACCTTAAAAATGAAACTGAAATCAGAACTCTTGGAAATATCGTTCCGGACTGCTGGATTTATGTTCAGGATACAGGCGTAAAACTCGGAAGAATTCAGATATTCAACAACTGGTCACCTTATATGGTAAAAGATGCTGAACATACTGTCTGGATTGGTCTTGAGTATTTCTGCAATGAAGGCGACAGCTTCTGGAATATGGACGACAATAAATGTATCGCCTTTGCAATAAAGGAACTCATTTCAATGGGAGTAATCTCAGGCAAGGAAAATGTCAAGGACGCTCACCGTGAAAAAATCAAAAAAGCTTATCCGGCTTATTTCGATACATATGCTGAAATTGACAAGCTCATTGCTTACCTTAACAAATTCGGCAACCTTTACTGTGTCGGAAGAAACGGTCAGCACAGATATAACAATATGGACCATTCAATGGCTACTTCTTTTGAAGCTGTAAAGAATATTATAAACGGTGTTCAGTCAAAGGATAACGTATGGAGCGTAAATACTGACAAGGAATACCATGAAACAAAAAGCAACTGATAAATAAAAGAAACAGGCGGATTATTTCCGCCTGTTTGCGTAAATGGAGGTATATTTTTTTATGCTGATGATAGGCTGTCATCTCTCCGCTTCAGGAGGATTTACAAAAATGGCTCAGGACGCTGTCAGTATAAACGCTGATGTATTTCAGTTCTTTACCAGAAACCCAAGAGGTGGAAAGGCTAAAAATATCAGCTCTGATGATGTCATGGAATTTAAAAAAATCGCTCAGCAGAATAATTTCGGAAAAATTCTCGCTCATGCACCTTTTACCATGAATGCCTGTTCTGCCGAAAAAAACAAGCGTGATTTTGCTTCAATGGTCTTTAAGGACGACCTTGAACGAATGGAGCATATCCCCGGAAATTACTATAACTTTCACCCCGGAAGTCATGTGGGGCAGGGTTCTGAAAAGGGGATTCAGCTTATTGCCGATATGCTCAATGACTGCCTTTATTCTGAACAGTCAACTACTGTTCTGCTTGAAACTATGGCGGGAAAAGGCTCTGAAATCGGCGGCAGATTTGAAGAACTTTATTCAATTATAGATAAAGTAAAACTTAGCGATAAAATAGGTGTATGCCTTGATACCTGCCATATTTTTGACGGCGGATACGATATTGTAAACAATCTTGACGGCGTTCTTGATGAATTTGACAGAATAATCGGTCTTGACCGCCTTAAAGCAATTCATCTCAATGACAGCAAAAATCCTCTCGGAAGCCATAAGGACAGGCATGAACAGATTGGAAAAGGTTATATCGGCATTGATGCAATTACCGCAATTATCAACAATCCACGTCTTAAAAATCTCCCGTTCTATCTTGAAACTCCTCAGGATTCACTTGACGGATATGGTCAGGAAATAAAACTCCTGAAATCTCTTTACAGGGAGCAGAATTTATGATGAGAATATCTGTAATCGGTTCAGGTGCTATGGGCTGTCTTTTCGGCAGTCTGCTTTCAGTTAAAAATGATGTTGTTATAATCGGAAGAAATAAAAATACTGTTGATTTTATCAATAATCACGGCATTACAATCAATTCATCTGAAAAATTTTATCCGAAAGCAGCTTTAAATGGCAGCTTTTATGAAAAATCTGACCTTGCAGTCATTATGGTAAAAGCATATGATACTGCAAAGGCTCTTGAAAATAATAAAAAATTAATAGAAAATTCACAATATATTCTTACTTTGCAGAATGGTCTTGGAAATGCTGAAAATATTCTTGAATTTGCTGAAAGAGATAAAATTTTTATCGGCACTACTGAACATAACAGTTCTGTTGAAAAAACAGGATATATCTGTCATGGCGGAAACGGTGCAACTATTATCGGCGGACTTTCCGGTTCAGCTGAAAAAATTGCTGATGTTTTTTCTGAATGCGGCATATCTGCTAAAGCAAGCAATGATGTATTTAGGGTAATATGGAAAAAACTTTTGCTTAATGCAGCTGTTAATGCGGTTACTGCTGTTCTCGGAATCCCTACCGGATTTATCGTGAAAAATAACAATGTTCTTGAAATATGTCAGAATCTTGTTTCAGAGGCTGTTAAAACCGCTGAATCCTGCAATCTTTCATTCAGTGCAGATGAAATAATGCAAAGCGTCAGAAATCTTTCACTTCGTCAGCCTCATGCATTTACTTCAATGTATTCCGATATCACCAATAACAGAAAAACTGAAATAGACAGCATAAACGGGGCAATAGTTTCAATAGCCGAAAAAAATAATATCAGCGTTCCGTTTAACAGAATGATTACTGATATGATTCATGCACTTGAAATGAAAGGAATTTCCGGAATATGAAAAAAAATATTTTTTTATGCGTTTTTCTTTGTTTTTCCCTGATTGTCTGCAATATCAGCATATATGCTGCGGACGCTCTTCCGGCTGTTGTGGAGCAGAATACCTCCAAAATGGAACATATAAATGACCATGGTGCTGAATTTGTAGTTGACTATATTTCTGAATCATGGGACTATAGCACCGTTGAGTCAATTCTTAATCAGGTTAAAACTCTTTCAGATGAGATATGTTCCGGCTGCGGAGATGATTATGAAAAAATATGTGCAATGGCTGATTATGTCAGCAGCACTCTTTCATATGACCTTGATGCAAAACATAATGCTGTAACTTTTGATGTTATAAGCCTTGAAAATGTTCTTGAGAAAAAACGTACAACCTGTGCCGGATTTTCAAATCTTTTTTCATCAATGTGCAATGCTCAGGGGCTTTACTGCGTAAATATCAGAGGTTCTGCTGTAAGTCCTTCTGATGGAATTTATTCCTCAAATCTTGATGACGAAAACACAGTTATGAATCATGAATGGACTGCGGTTTACTATGATGCTGAACAAAGATGGATATATGTTGACTGCACATGGGACTGCACCAATTATTATGAAAACAGCGAATTTCGCTATGGAGGCTCTGTCAGAACCACTTACCGTGATATATCACTGGAAAATATTTCTAAAGACCATAAGGCTATAATAGTTGACCATCGTGAATTTTTTGATGCTCTGACAGTACTTGAAAAACCTTACTCTGAAACTGAACCTCCTCAGACTCAGGCGGAAACTGCTGCTGAAACTCAGCCGCCTGTCAGTTCTGAAAATGTTCCGCAGACAGAGGCTTTTGCAGAAACAACAACTGCTGTTCAGTCTGAAACATCAGTTGTTTCCACGGCTTTATCAGAAACATCTGTTTCAAAATCAGAAAAACAATCCGTTTATGTTTCAGATTCAGAAAAAAATGAGGTAACAGGTGCTGTTTCAGTTTCAGAGTCTGAAATATCATCAGAATCCACTGAAAAAATTACAGATACAGAGGAAAAAGCAGTTCAGACTGTCAGACAATCAGAAAAAAATAACAATAA
>ERZ808240.1533-NODE-1533-length-28195-cov-11.182907_pt1 | contig 28195 bp, 23 predicted proteins | sample MGYA00521084_ERZ808240 | MGnify/ENA primary metagenome ERZ808240 (study PRJEB31516, sample SAMN03275571) | gut metagenome | biome: mammalia-associated habitat; material: feces | host: Papio cynocephalus | place: Kenya | collected 2012-08-06 ... | reverse complement strand
CCGGCACCGCTTCCGCAGGCGAGATGCAGCAGGCTATGAACCTGGGCTGCGAGGCTCTGAAGTTCTTCCCGGCTGAGGCAAACGGCGGCGTTGGTATGCTGAAGAACATCGGCGCAGCTCTGAAGGGCGCACGCTGGATGTGCACCGGCGGTGTCAACGCAAAGAACGTCAACGATTATCTGGGCTATGATCAGATCTTCGCTGTCGGCGGCACCTGGATGTGCAAGAGCGACGTCATCAAGGCTGGCGACTGGGCAAAGATCACCGCTCAGAGCAAGGAAGCTGTCGACACCATGCTGGGCCTGAAGCTCATGCACGTCGGCATCAACACCGGCAACGAGGAAGAGGCTATGAAGGTCGCGAACCTCATCGGCGGTCTGCTGAACATGAAGGTCGCTCCGGGCAACTCCAGCATCTTCGTCGGCAACAAGGAATTCGAGATCATGAAGAAGCCGGGCCGCGGCACCAATGGCCACATCGCAATCGGCTGCAACAATGTCGACCGTGCGATCTACCACCTGTCTCAGCGCGGTGTCAAGTTCGACCTCGACAGCAAGAACGTCAAGAACGGCAAGACCGTTGCCTGCTACTTTGCAGACGAGATCGGCGGCTTCGCATTCCATCTCGTTCAGGCTTAAGTTTTTCTTCAAAAATGCCACCGCTCCGGGAAGCACCCTGCGGTGGGATGATATTCCGAACACATCTTTAAAACAAAAAGGAGAATACCACAATGAAAGTCGTTACTTTTGGCGAACTGATGGTCCGTCTGCAGCCGTTCAACTATGAGCGTTTCGTTCAGGCTAACAGCCTGGAGTTCACCTTCGGCGGCGGCGAGGCAAACGTTGCTGTCTCTCTGGCTAACTACGGCCTGGACGCTGCCTTCGTCACCAAGCTGCCCGCACACGCAATCGGCCAGGCAGCCGTCAACAGCCTGCGCCGCTACGGCGTTGACACCAGCATGATCGTCCGTGGCGGCGACCGCGTTGGCATCTACTACAACGAGAAGGGTGCTTCTCAGCGCGGTTCCGTCTGCATCTACGACCGTGCCAACAGCGCCATCCAGCTGGCTCAGCCCGCTGACTTCGACTGGGACAAGATCTTCGAGGGCGTGGATTGGTTCCACTTCACCGGCATCACCCCGGCTCTGGGCGCAAATGTCGTCGAGATCTGCCTGCAGGCCTGCAAGGCTGCTAAGGCTCACGGCGTGAAGATCAGCTGCGACCTGAACTACCGCGGCAAGCTGTGGACCCGCGAGCAGGCTCGTGCCGCTATGACCGAGCTGTGCCAGTACGTTGATGTCTGCATCTCCAACGAGGAGGATGCCAAGGACGTGTTCGGCATCGAGGCCGAGGCTACCGATATCTACGGCGGCAAGCTGAATGCTGAGGGCTACAAGAGCGTTGCCAAGCAGCTGGCTGACAAGTTCCACTTCGAGAAGGTCGCTATCACCCTGCGTGAGAGCCACAACGCTTCCGAGAACGGCTGGAGCGCTATGCTGTACGATGTCGCTTCCAACGAGTACTGCTTCTCCAAGAAGTACGAGCTGAAGATCATCGACCGCGTTGGCGGCGGCGACTCCTTCGGCGGCGGCCTGATCTACTCTCTGCTGACCGGCAAGTCCACTCAGGAGGCTGTCGAGTTTGCAGTTGCAGCTTCTGCTCTGAAGCATTCCATCGAGGGCGACTACAACATGGTCACCGTCTCTGAGGTCGAGAAGCTGGCTGGCGGCGACGGTTCTGGCCGTATCCAGCGGTAATTACAGGAGGATTCCGAGATGGATATCCGTTATTCCTGCAACCAGAAAGATTTTAAGCGTTATACCACCGAGGAAATGCGTGACGAGATGCTCATCACCGGCCTGTACAAAGCAGATGAAGTCGTCGCTGTTTACAGCCACGTCGACCGCATGGTAACGCTGGGCTGCATGCCTGTCCACGAGACCGTGTCCATCGACAAGGGTATCGACGTCTGGGCAAACTTCGGCACCCATTACTTCCTCGAACGCCGTGAGATCGGCATGTTCAACATTGGCAAGGATTCCACCGGTATCGTTGTTGCAGATGGTGTCGAGTACAAGCTGGGCTACAAGGACTGCCTGTACATCACCAAAGGCACCAAGGAAGTGACCTTCGCTTCCGCCGATCCCGAGCATCCGGCCAAGTTCTACATGGTCTCCGCTCCGGCACATTGCTCGTATGAGACTCGCCTCATCAAGATGGCCGATGCAAACCATCGTCCTCTGGGCAGCGTCGAGACTTGCAATAAGCGTACCATCAATCAGTTCATCCACCCGGATGTTCTGAAGACCTGCCAGCTGAGCATGGGTATGACCGAGCTGGAGCCGGGTTCCAACTGGAACACGATGCCCAGCCACACCCACGAGCGTCGGATGGAGATCTACACTTACTTTGAACTGCCCGAGGGGCAGGTGGTGTTCCACATGTGCGGCGAGCCGACTCAGACTCGCCACATCGTGATGCACAACGAGGACGCTGTCATCAGCCCCTCCTGGAGCATTCACAGCGGCGTAGGCACCTCGAATTACACCTTTATTTGGGCAATGGGCGGCGAGAACATGGAGTTTGACGACATGGACAACATCGCTACCACTGACCTGCGCTAAACAGCACCTGAAACCCCATACCGGACGACTCTGGTATGGGGTTTTTTAAAACTGAAAAATAGAAGGAGATTACAACAATGGATCTTTCTGCATTTGATCTGAAGGGCAAAGTCGCTCTGATCACCGGCGGTGCGCACGGCATCGGCTTCTCCATCGCTGTCGGCATGGCAAAGTGCGGTGCTACCGTCTGCTTTAACTGTTCCAACGAGGGCAGCCTCGAAAAGGGCATCGCCGCTTACAAAGAAGCTGGTGTCGAAGCTCACGGCTATGTTGCTGACGTCACCGACGAAGCAGCTGTCAACGAGATGGTCGCAAAGATCAAGGCCGAGGTCGGCCCCGTCGATATCCTCGTCAACAACGCCGGTCTGATGAAGCGCGTTCCGATGATCGAGATGAGCCACACCGATTTCATGCGCGTCATCGACGTCCATGTTGGCGGTGCATTCAACTGCTCCAAGGCCGTTCTGCCCGACATGATCGCAAAGCGCGAGGGCAAGATCATCAACATCTGCTCCATGATGAGTGAGCTGGGCCGTGAGACGGTCTCCGCTTACGCATCTGCAAAGGGTGCACTGAAGATGCTCACCCGGAACATCGCTTCTGAATACGGCGAGTACAACATCCAGTGCAACGGCATGGGCCCGGGCTACATTGCAACCGCTCAGACCGCTCCCCTGCGTGAGATCCAGCCGGACGGCAGCCGTCATCCCTTCGACACCTTCATCTGCGCCAAGACTCCTGCTGGCCGCTGGGGTGACCCGGAAGACATGGTCGGCCCCTGCGTCTTCCTCGCTTCTCACGCTTCCGATTTCGTAAACGGCCAGATCCTCTACGCTGATGGCGGCATCCTCGCTTATATCGGCAAGCAGCCTAAGTAAGTTTTCCACAGAGCAAGCGTCAAAAGTTTAAAGCTCACAACGAAAAACACGGAATCTCTCCCAAAAGGAAAGATTCCGTGTTTTTTGCTCCATCCAGAGAGCGTGAAAGAAGAGTATATAGGAGGGGTGATATCGCTTAGCAATGCTCCTTCTGCTTCAGTTCCTTCAGATAACCGTGGAATATCTCAAAGAACTTCGGGCTGAGCAACAGGATCGCGATCATGTTGGGGATCACGATAAAGCCAACCGCCATATCTGCAATATCCCAGACCTGCTCGACCTCCATCGTGACCGAGAGGATCGGCAGAGCAAAATAGATCCACTTGAGGACCTTCATCAGCTTTTCGCCGAAGAGGTATTCCACGCAGGTACGGAACTCCACATAGAATCCAAGGTAGCTGGAATAGGTAAACAGAACCACTGCAATGGCAAGGATCACGATGCCGAACTGGCCCCATGTGCTGCGGAAAGCATCGAAAGAGAGGACAACACCTGTGTTGCCGTTGCTCCACACGCCGCTGCCAATAACAGCCAGTGCAGTCAGTGTGCAGATGATAATACCCGTAATGCAGACTTCAAGGATGCCATACATGCCCTGATGTGCAGGGTTGTCGGTGACAGCGGTCGCATGGACCGTCGTAGCCGTACCCATACCGGCCTCGTTGGAGAAGATGCCGCGTGCTGCACCGCGCGCCATTGCCAAACTGATGGATGCACCAGCAAAACCGCCAATAGCCGGAGCCGGAGCAAACGCATACTGGAAGATCATACCCAGCGAAGCAGGCAGATTTTTCGCGTTGAGGACAACGACCACCAGACAGCCAATGATATAGACAAGGATCATCGGCGGAACCATTTTGCCGCAAAAATCGCCGATCTTCTGGACGCCGCCAGACAGGATGACAACGATCGAAACACCAACGACGACAACGCCTGTCACGATAAGGGGCACTTTGAACACATCGTTGACACAGACTGCCAGCGTATTGGTCTGAACGAAGCAGGCATCGGCCATGACCTCGACAAACAATGCGACTGCGTAGATGCCTGCCAGAACACTTCCGACCTTGCCCAGACCATTTTTCATATAGTACATCGGGCCGCCGTAGTATTCGCCGCTGTCGCTTTTTTTGCGGAACGCCACAGCCAGCGTGACCTCGGCCATCTTCGTCATCATACCCACGATGGAGATGAGCCACATCCAGAACACAGCACCCGGGCCGCCGATGGCAATGGCAGATGCCACACCAGCAATATTGCCGCTGCCGACTGTTCCTGCCAGAACGGTACTCAGTGCTTGGAACGGTTTCAGCTGGCCGTCATCGCTGTTCGCAGAATCAGCCTTTTTCTTGCCGAATACTTCGCCTAGAGTCTGTTTGACCCATGTTTTGATTCCGAGTACCTGAAAAAAGCCCGAACGCACCGTAAGATACAGGCCCACGCCGATCATCAGGATCAACAGCGGTGTACCCCACAAAAAGGAGGTTAAATCAACAAGCAGACTCCACATAATCGATACCTCCCGTTAAAAGCTGGGGAACAGGCCGTCCCACACGATACTGCGATAATTTTCACGGTCGGTATCGCCCTCTGTGGAGAAGCAGAGGATACGGGAATTCTCGTCCAGCTTGAGCTGCTCCTTCATTTCGCGCAGGGTGGGATTCGTCAGCACCTCTGCCACAAAGCCCGTGGTGGACGCACCGCTTTCACCGGAAATAACACGGTCATCCCCGGGCAAAGGATTTCCCAGCACACGCATTCCCTTAGCGGCAACGCAGTCGGGCATGGACACGAAGTTATCTGCATGGTCGAACAGAACGCTCCAACCGATGGTGCAGGGCTCGCCGCAGGCGAGACCTGCCATGATGGTGTTCATATCGCCGCCCACAAAACGAGGCTTGCCGTCACCTGCAAGAGCACTGCGGTAGATGCAGTCGGCCTTGTTCGGCTCTACGATGGTAATGATAGGACGCTCCTCGTCGCCGTACAGATCTGCAAAGAAGCCCGTCAGACCGCCGGACATCGCGCCGACGCCTGCCTGCAGGAAAATATGGGTGGGCTTTTCGCCCTTGAGCTGCTCGATTGCCTCCAGTGCCATCGTGGTATAGCCCTGCATGATCCAGCTGGGGATGTCCTCATAGCCCTCCCATGCGGTGTCCTGCACCATGACCCAGCCGTACTTTTCAGCGCAGGCATTGGCGTGACGAACTGCATCATCATAGTTCATATCCGTGATGGAGGCATCTGCTCCCAGTGCTTTGATGTTATTCAGACGTTCCAGCGCGCTTCCCTTGGGCATGAACACGACGCTCTTCTGTCCCAGCCGGTTCGCAGTCCATGCAATGCCGCGGCCATGATTTCCGTCGGTAGCCGTGACAAAGGTCAGCTCGCCCAGCTTCTCGCGGATGGCGTCGCTTGTCATGGTCGCATAGGGCAGCTCCGAAATATCCATTCCCAGCTTTTGAGCGATATAGTTGCCGATGCAATAGCTGCCACCCAGCACCTTGAATGCGTTCAAGCCAAAGCGATAGCTTTCATCCTTGATATGGATGCTCTTGACGCCCAGCATCTCTGCCAGATGGCTCAGATCTGCCAGAGGAGTCGGCTCGTATTCGGGGAAGCTTGCATGGAAGGCCTGTACCTTCTTTGCGTTTTCAAGTCCGAACTGCTTGACCGGGTAGAGGCCCTCGCCCGTTTTGCGCTCATAGTGGATGCTCTTAAATGCTTCTTTCATCAGAATCTTCTCCTTATTCCTGCTTCGCTTACTTGCCTGCTACGACTTCGATCTCAACGAGGGCGTCCTTGGGCAGTGCGCCCACCTGAAATGCAGCACGAGCCGGGTAGACACCCTCGAAATAGGTGGCATACACCTCATTCATCTTACCAAAATCTGCAATGTTCTTGAGCAAAACGGTCGTCTTGAGGACGGAGCCCATTCCCAGACCGGCTTCTGCAAGGATCGCTTTGATGTTTTCGAGAGACTGGCGTGTCTGACCCTCGATGGTGTCATCCGGGAAAGCTCCGGTAGCCGGGTCGATGGGCAGCTGGCCGGAAACATAGATGGTGTTGTTGTGCTCGATTGCTTGAGAATACGGGCCGATGGCGGCAGGTGCATGGGCGGAGGTGATGTTGGTTTTCATTTGTCGGTTGCTCCTTTTCTTTCGATATACTTCTTGTGTGTTTTGCAGCCATATCGGGCTGTCCTTCTGTTGACGCGATTGTATATCCGCCACAAGAAAAAGTCAATATTTATCTTTGATTCGACAAAAATTTTGGAGCTTTTACAAAAGAGATTCTGATTTCTTTGTGCGTTTTCATTACGAAATACGCAATATATTGCAAGCAGAGATGCAACGTGATATACTGTACTTGGAAAATATGCCGCAAAAAAAGGAGGAACGCATATGCCCATTCCTGTGAAACGCAAGGAGGAAAAACCTCGCACGGCCAAGGAACGTGTTTACACTGCAGTGCGAGAATGGATCATTGATGGAACGCTTCAGCCGGGAGAACAGATCATCGATCAGGAGATTGCAGAATACTTTTCGGTCAGCCGCACCCCCGTGCGAGAAGCCATCCAGCTCTTGGCCGACCAGAAGCTTGTCGAGATCCGTCCCGGCAAGGCCACTCGTGTAACGGCGGTAAGCCTTGAAGAGGCGATGTCCAACTATCGTGTGGCGGCAGAACTGAGTGTTCTCGCATTGGAAATGGCCTATCCCAAAATCAACGATGCTGTACTGGAGGAGCTGCTGCGCATCGACTACAGCTTCGATGCAGCAGGCCGCAGCCGTGATGTAAAAACGGCTGTCGCATTGGATGCGCAGTTTCATCACCGGATCTTTGAACTGGCAGGTAACTATTTTCTCGGAGAGTTCGCCCGTATTCTGGAGAGCCACAGTCAGCGAGTGGAAAACATCTACTTTTCCCAGAACGATGAGCTAAACTTCCAATCCCATCAGGATATTCTTGCCGCCCTCAAGCGGAAGGACCTTCCCACCGCAAAAGAATCGATGCGCCGCAACTGGCTGCATACGGTAGAGCTGCTCAAAGAAAAGCAGGAAGCACTGACCTCAGGGCTATAACAAACAAAACACCCCTCCATCTCGCAGGCATGATGCCGTTGAGACAGAGGGGTGTTTCGTTTATCACGTCAGAACTCTTTTTTGCTATTTCAAGCGGTCAGAACCGCCCAAATCTTACAGAGCGAAGTAACGCTTTGCGTTGTCGAAGCAGATACCGCGGACGATTTTCTCCAGAGCTTTCTCGTCGTTGGGATACTCTCCATCCTCGACCCACTGGCCGATGACGTTGCAGAGGATGCGGCGGAAGTAATCGTGACGGGTGTAGCTCAGGAAGCTGCGGCTGTCGGTCAGCATACCGACGAAGTTGCCCAGCAGACCCAGGTTTGCCAGACTCTTGATCTGGTTCTCCATGCCGATCTTCTGGTCGTTGAACCACCATGCGGAACCGTGCTGGATCTTGCCCGGGACCTCGCTGCTCTGGAAGCAGCCCAGGATGGTGCCGATCTGCTCATTGTCAGCCGGGTTCAGGCTGTAGATGATGGTCTTGGGGCACTCATCGGTGTCGTTCAGTGCGCTTAGCAGAGCTGCGATCTCGCCGCCGCAGGTAGCGGTGTTGATCATATCGAAACCGGTATCGGGTCCCAGCAGAGCGTTCATCTTGCGGTTGACACCACGCAGGCAGTTGTAGTGGATCTGCATTGCGATGTTCAGGCGATGATACTGCTTGCCCAGATGGATGAGGATGTAGGTCTGATACTTCTCAGCCTCTTCGACGGTGCAGGTCTCACCAGCCATGACCTTCTGGTAAATGGCATTGACCTCTTCCTTGGAAGCCTCACGGTAGGGGATGTAATCCAGACCGTGGTCGGAAGCACGGCAGCCCAGCTCAGCGAAGAACTCGATGCGCTTGGTAAGAGCGTCGGTCACGCAGTCGATGCAGGCCAGCTTCTCTTTGCCAACGACCTCAGCCAGCTTGCCCATGTACTCAGCAAAGCCGGGCTTATTGATGTTGATGGCCTTGTCGGGGCGGAAGGAAGGAGCCACGGTGAACTTGATGGTGGGATCTTCCTTGATTTTCTTGTGCCACTCCAGGCTGTCGATAGGATCATCGGTGGTGCCGATGAAAGCAACATTGGACTGCTCGATCAGACCACGGACGGTCAGCTTCGGGTCATTCTGCAGCTTCTCGTTGCACAGGTTCCAGACTTCCTCAGCGGTATCGCCGTTCAGCACACCGTCATAACCGAAGAATCTGTGCAGCTCGAGGTTGGTCCAGTGGTACATCGGGTTGCCGATAGCCATCGGCAGAGCCTCTGCAAACTTCTGGAAACGCTCACGGTCGGGCTTATCGCCGGTGATGTACTCCTCAGGAACACCATTGGAGCGCATGACACGCCACTTGTAGTGGTCGCCGAAGTAGCTGCCGTCCGGGTTGCGGCCGCCCAGCCAGACCTGAGCGATGTTGTCAAAGCGGCGGTTCTCGTAGATCTCACGGGGAGGGATGTGGCAGTGATAGTCGCAGATGGGCATATCCTCTGCGTAAGCGTGATACAGATGCTGAGCAGTGGGAGACTGGAGCATGAATTCCTTATCCATAAATGCTTTCATGGGTCGATAACTCCTTTTCTATACCTTAAAAATGAGTTTCAATACGGGCCGTCTGTCCAGACAGACCGTGCCTAGCTATAGTATACCGGAAAATGTCGATGTATACAACTGAAAAACTGCCAAATTTTTAGCCCTTTGATTGTGAAAACCGCCAGACTTTATGAAAATAGCCCATTTTCGGGGTAAAAACTGTAAAGAACCACTTGACTTATTTGTATACAACAGCATAAAATAGAGACAGAGAAGCGGAGGGGGTCTTCCCCTCCCGAGCGAAGCAAAGCAAAACAAAAAGGAGAAAAGTGAAATGGAAACTTTGAATTACAAGGTTCTGGAACAGTCTGGCTACAACGGCTACGTCCTGAAGGATGCTCCTGTTAAGGTCATGCAGTTTGGCGAAGGCAACTTCCTGCGTGCCTTTGTTGACTACTTCTTTGATATCGCAAACGAGAAGGCTGGCTACAATGGCAAGGTCGAGCTGGTGCAGCCCATCGGCAATTTCCCCCAGATGGCACACTGGATCGAGGATCAGGAAGGTCTGTACACCCTGTATCTGCGCGGCAGCGAGAAAGGCCAGAAGGTCGACGCAAAGCGCGTGATCTCCTGCGTCTCCGGCTGCGTCTGCCCCTACGAGGACGGCAAGTGGGCTGAAGTCCTCGAGCTGGCAAAGTCTCCTGACCTCGAGATCGTTGCATCCAACACCACCGAGGCTGGCATCGCTTACACTCAGGGCGACAGCGAGTTCGATCAGGTTCCTCCCAACAGCTTCCCTGCAAAGCTGACTCGCGTTCTGTTCGAGCGTTACAAGGCTTTCAACGGCGCAGCTGACAAGGGTCTGGTCATCCTGTCCTGCGAACTGATCGACAACAACGGCAAGGAGCTGCAGAAGTGCTGCAACAACTATGCTAAGGACTGGAACCTCGAGCAGGGCTTCATTGACTGGATGAACAACGACAACACCTTCTGCTCCACTCTGGTCGACCGTATCGTTCCGGGCCGCATCCGTGATCCTCAGGAGCTGGCTGCTATGGAAGAAGCCAACGGCTACCACGATCAGGTTCTGGACGTCGGCGAAGTCTTCGGCGTCTGGGTCATCGAAGGCCCGGCATGGCTGGAGGACAAGCTCCCGTTCAAGAAGGCCGGCGTCAACGTCATGGTCGTTCCTGATGTCACCCCGTACAAGAAGCGCAAGGTCCGCATCCTGAACGGCGCACACACCGGCTTCGTTCTGGGCGCATATCTGGCAGGCTTCGACATCGTTCGTGACTGCATGCACAACGACACCATCCGCGGCTTCATGAACAAGATGCTGCACGAGGAGATCATCCCCACCCTGCCTCTGGACAAGAAGGATCTGGAAGAGTTTGCTTCCGCTGTGGAAGACCGCTTCAACAACCCCTTTGTCAACCATGAGCTGATGAGCATCTCCCTGAACTCCACCTCCAAGTGGAAGGCTCGCAACATGCCGTCCTTCCTGGCTTACATCGAGGAGCAGAAAAAGCTGCCCAAGTGCCTGACCATGTCTCTGGCTGCTTATATCGCTTTCTACTCCAACGACATTCAGGAGCGTACTGCTGACGGCCTGATCTGCAAGCGTCCGGCTGGCAACACCTACAAGATCCAGGATGACGCATGGGCTCTGGACTTCTACTATGCTCACAAGGACGACACCGCTGCCGAGCTGGTAAAGGCTGTCCTGAGCAACACCCAGATGTGGGATCAGGATCTGACCAAGATCGACGGCCTCGAGGCTGCTGTTCTGGCTGATCTGGAACTCATCCGCACCGAGGGTGCTGAGGCTGCTTACAAGAGCTGCCTGTAAGCTCTGAATTTCCGATATTTCTGTGCGAAAAGGGCTGCTGCGTTCAGCAGCAGCTCCTTTTTCGCATTTATGAGAATTTTTTAGGAGAAAAACTATGCCGCAGGCTATTCATATCAGCCCCATCGACAATGTTGTTGTTGCGCTGCATCCCATCGTCAAGGGTACGCTCGTGGAAGTTGACGGTCTGTCCGTGACTGCTCTCGAGGATATCCCTCAGGGCCACAAGATGGCCGTCGCTCCCATCAAGGCAGGCGAAAACGTCATCAAGTATGGTTTCCCCATTGGCCACGCTACCGCAGACGCCGAGCCGGGCACCTGGATGCACACCCACAACGTCAAGACCAACCTTTCCGGTGAGGTCGAGTACAGCTACAATCCCTCTCCCGATCTGGCTCCCCTGCCCAAGGTCGAGCCGGAGACTTTCATGGGCTTCCGCCGCAAGGATGGCCGTGCCGCCATCCGCAACGAGATCTGGATCATCCCGACTGTCGGCTGTGTCAACGACATCGCCAAGAAGATCGTAGCGGACAATCAGGATCTCGTCACCGGCTCCATCGAGGGTCTGTATACTTTTACTCATCCCTTCGGATGCAGCCAGACCGGTCACGATCATGCGCAGACCCGGAAGCTGCTGGCCGCTCTGACCCGTCACCCCAACGCAGGTGCCGTTCTGGTGCTGCATCTGGGCTGTGAGAACCTCCAGCACGATCAGTTCGTGCAGGAGCTGGGCGAGTACGACCCCGACCGTGTCAAGTTCCTGACCTGTCAGGACGTAGACGACGAGTTCGCCGCTGCTCGTGACATCCTGAAAGAGCTGGCTGCTTACGCAGGCCAGTTCAAGCGTGAGCCGATCCCCGTCTCGGAGCTGGTCGTCGGCATGAAGTGCGGCGGCTCGGACGGTCTGTCCGGCATCACCGCAAACCCGACCATCGGTCGCTTCTCGGATATGATGGGTCAGCGCGGCGGTTCCACCGTCCTGACCGAAGTCCCCGAGATGTTCGGTGCTGAAGGCTTCCTGATGGACCGCTGCATCAACCATGACGTTTTCGTCAAGGCTGAGAAGATGATCAACGGCTTCAAGGAATACTTCATCAGCCACAATGAGGTCGTCTATGACAACCCGTCTCCGGGCAACAAGCAGGGCGGCATCACCACGCTAGAAGACAAGAGCTGCGGCTGCGTCCAGAAGGGCGGCACGGCTCCCATCATGGACGTCATCGGCTATGGCGACCCCGTTGTCACCAAGGGTCTGAACATGCTGTACGGCCCCGGCAACGACCTCGTGTCCGCTACTGCAATGACCGCAGCAGGCGCACACCTGATCCTGTTTTCCACCGGCCGCGGCACTCCGTTCTCGGCTCCGGCTCCGACCCTGAAGATCTCCACCAATACTCCGCTGGCAGAGAAGAAGTCCGGCTGGATTGACTTCAACACCGGCGTCATTGCTGACGGCGAGAAGACCATCGACGAAGCTGCAAAAGACCTGCTGGATCTGGTCATCCGTGTTGCAAGCGGTGAGCAGACCAAGGCAGAGAAGCACGGTTTCCGTGAGATCTCTATCTTCAAGGACGGCGTTGTTCTGTAATTAAAAGGAGGCTGCTGTGCGCTTTTTGCGATACGGCAGCCTCTTTATATTTGAAAATTATAAGGAGGATTTGAAATGAATCAGATCACAACTCAGTATGTCACCGAAAACGGTGCCTGCTACGAGCAGTACGTCATCACCGACCCAGCCGCAAAGACCGCTCTTACCATCACCCCGGAGCGCGGCGGCATGATCACCGGTTTCACCCTCGACGGCGACGAGTATATCTGGACGCGCCGTCCGAACTTCAGCGAGTGCAACCGCCCCCGTTTTGGTGTGCCGGTGCTGTTCCCTAGCTGCGGCAACCCGGATAACTGCGTCCACATCTTCGATGGCAAGGCATACCCGATGGAGACACACGGCTTTGCAGACCTCTGCGCATGGGAAGTCGAGAGCGTCGGCCCGGACGGTGTCTCTCTGGTTCTGGAATCCACTCCGCTCACCAAGTTCCTCTATCCGTATGACTTCACCCTGCTGGTGAACTACAACCTCGAGGGCAACAAAGCCATCATCAGCATGACTGTCATCAACGAGGGCGACAAGCCGATGCCGTTCAGCTTCGGCTATCACCCCTATTTCCAGGCTTCCAAGCTGGAAAATGTTGATTTCGATATCAAGTGCGCTACCTGCTCTGAGAACGCCAAGGGCGAGCAGCCTGCCGCTCCTGAGAAGATCACCCTGACCCGGAAAGAGGGCGCAGACAACACCATCCGCCTGATGACCGGCGTTGAGTTCCCCATGACCTTCACCGACAAGGGCAACGGCCACAAAGTCACCGTCGATGCCGATGAGACTTTCGATAACGGTGTTCTCTGGCAGCAGGATGCCGAGAGCTTTGTCTGCATGGAGCCGTGGAATGGCTGGGCAAACAGCGTCAACGAAGAGGGCAAGCATGAAGTCCTCGAGCCGGATGAAGCAATGACCAGCGAGTGGAGCATTACCATCGAGAAGGTCTGAACGGTTTCCGCATCGTGGCGGCATACTACTTCCACAAATTCCGTGGAATGTGGAACCCGGAAAACAACCTCTAAAAACTGAAAAAAGGACGCCTGCTGCGTAAAAACGTGCAGCAGGCGTCCTTTTTATCAACAGATTAAACTCCCGAGTATGCCGAGAAGCCGCCGTCGACAGGCAGGCAGATGCCGGTGATGAACCCGGCGGCATCGTTATTTAACAGGAAGAGCAGTGCGCCGACAAGGTCTTTCTCGCTGTCGCCAAAGCGGCCCATCGGAGTGGCCGCAAGGATCTTTCCGGTACGGGCGGTCGGGGTGCCGTCCTCATTGTAGAGCAGCTTCGAGTTCTGCTCGCTGGCAAAGAAGCCGGGTGCAATGGCGTTGACCCGAATACCGACCTTGCTGAAGTGGACAGCCAGCCACTGGGTGAAATTGGTGACTGCGGCCTTGGAGCCGGAGTATGCCGGGATCTTCGTCAGGGGCAGATAGGCGTTCATGCTGGAAATATTCAGGATGTTGCAACCCTCACGGCCCACCATCTGGCGTGCGAATGCCTGCGTCGGCAGCAAGGTGCCGATAAAGTTCAGATTAAATACCATCTCAACGCCGCTCTCATCGAGGTCGAAGAAAGTAACGGTATCGCTTTCGAGGTCGCCCAGCTCGAAGTATTCCTTGTCTGTGTTTGCACGGGCATTGTTGCCGCCTGCGCCGTTGATGAGGATATCGCAGGGACCGAGATCGGCCATAACGTCTTCCGCGACCTGCAGGCAGTTCGCTTTGTTCATAACGTTGCAGGTGTAGCCCTTCGCTGTGCCGCCCTCTGCTTCGATTTCATCTGCAAGAGCCTTGAGCTTGTCCATATTCCGGCCCAGCAGAGCGACCTTTGCGCCTGCGCGAGCCAGAGCCTTCGCAAAGATGGAACACAGTGTGCCGCTGGCACCGGTGACGACTGCGACTTTGCCGGTAAGGTCGGTATTCAATACGTTCTTTTCCATGATCTTCTCCTTTTTCTGCGTGAACTGTAATACTAGTATATCAGAAAAAATGAACTTTGGATAGAGATTTCTTTCGATTGTTAGCAAAAATTAGGGTTTCTGAGAAGAGAGGACAGGTTAAAATCACTAAATCGGGAAGAGGAATTTTGTGACTTCAGACGATTTTCGGTTTCGGTTTGGAATCTTTGTGGGAAACGTTGACAATCTGTCGAATTGTGTCGTATCATGAGTTTATAAAAGCGTTGCATCACCGCTGAAAAATTGTTGTAATAGAAAGGAATACTGCCATGAAGACCGCACAACTGACCCGAAAAGTATTTGCCGCTTTTGCTCTTGCAGGAGTTCTTGCGTTTGTGACAGCATTTCCTGCATTTGCAACAGAAAATACAACGTTAGGACTTTTAGATAATGCCGTTCGGTTTGACGTCTATACTCTCTGTGAGGAGCCGACTTACAGCGTCAGTTTTTCGTGGGGCAGCATGGAGTTCTACTATCAATATGACACGGGATGGGAATACCGTGACCCGACGTTCAATGAATTGAGATTTGAAAATGCCAGTCTGGTTCCGGTCGGTGTAACGCTTGAGTTTGATGGACAGGCCGGTTATACGGGAAGGTTCAACACAGAACATACCGGAAAGGGCAAGGACTACAAGGCACTGTACCTGAGCGCAAGGGAATCGACGGATGAGCCGGATGTCCCGACCGGTTCGATGTATCTGATTTTGAACGATAAGGTTCCGTTTACCACGCAAAAACAGCGCATTGGTGAGTTTGTTGTAACGCTAAAAGATGTCGCAACAAACGGAGCAGACCAATTTGCGGATACTTATGGAGAAAAGAACATCGGACATGTTACGCGCAGCAACAAGATCGTTCCGTTTGACCGGGATGATTTGAACCGCTGACAGCTTTGTAAACATTTGTTAACAAACTTTCACTTGCAATTTCCTATGAATTGAGTATAATAAAGACTCGTGAGTAAATTTCACACGAATTTACTCGAAAGAAGAAACTTTTCATCGAAGGAGTCTATACATCATGAAACTCAAGAATGTTGGTATTGCAGCTGTTGCTGTTGTTCTGGCTGTTGGTATGACCGCTTGCGGCGGTTCTTCCTCTTCCACCGCTTCCTCTGTCGCATCCTCCGCTGCATCTTCTGTTGCAGCTTCTTCCGAGGCTGCATCCTCTGAGGCCGCATCTTCCGAGGCAGCTTCTTCTGAGGCTGCTGCTGAGAGCGCAGAGTACACCGTCTACAACACCACCGGTTCCAAGGTCACCGAGCTGTACCTGTACGAGGCTGGCTCTGAGGACAAGGGTGAGAACCTGGCAGGCGAGGGTCTGGCTGACGGCGAGAGCATCGTCATCACCCGTGACGAGGACGCTGACAAGCAGAAGGACATCAAGTATGTTCTGGAGTTCACCACCGAGGACGGCACTACCCAGAGCTTCGAGACTCTGAGCTATGAGACTGCTCCCATCAGCCTGCTGAGTGCTGATGCTGCTGCAGGTGCTACCCCCATCGCTTTCTCTGCTCCCCAGCAGTAATCGGTCGGGTACATCTCCCATTCTGACATATAAGACATAAAAAAATTGCCGCACAAGGTTTTGACGCCCTGTGCGGCAATTTTTGTTTGTATACTTAGATTTCGGTTGGCTTGTTGTCGTCTTCTTCTTCTAAATTGTTGAGGGCATATTCAATACAAAGAATAGTCAATTGTTCAGGGAGATGTTTTTCTCGTTGCAGATGGTTTCCATTTGGTCGACAAGTTCCTTTCGCAAACGAAATGTCCGATTGATGTATTCTTCTTTTGGAATCTTAAATGCCATTTTGTGCCCTCCCTTTAACCTTATTATATGGCAGCTGAAACGCGGCAGGAGAACAGTGCTGTTCGGATTCTTCGCCAGCACTTCATCGTTGCAGTCCTGGATGATGCGCCAGATGGCCTTGTTCAGCGTCCCCTGATGCTGGCACTCGCCAAAGCGATTGACGAAGATGAAGTCGGTGTATCCATCCACCGTTACCGTGCAATGGATTTCTGCTTCTTCCTGATAGGCACGTTCCTTTTCAAAGGCGTCTTTCACGAAGTCCATCATCGGAACGGTGCGGACGCCAGCCTTCGTTTTGGGCGAGTGGCAGTTGAAGTAGCAGCCTTTCTTGCCGCCGTTGTTCTCACGGTGGTCGTAGTTGACCAGCGTGTGATTGACGGAGATCGTATCGGCTGGTGTCGCTTTAATATCGTTTGAAATATCGAGACTTTTGCTTGAACAATTTTTGCGTTTGGAGATTCGTTCGTTTAGCACCGGCGAGGATGCACCGCAAGCACAGTTTATGTGCTGAACTTCGGGTTTGGGCGAAGCTCAACAAGTGTTTTTGAATCTGAATTTGAAAAATTGGATTCAAAAATTGTGAGTTGGTACCATCTCACACTGCTTGCTGCGGTTTACAACCTCAAAAATTTTAGCACAGAAAAATGGGGCTGGTGCACATCGTTTTAGCCGAAAGTGCAGCAGCCATTTTCAAAATCAAACGTATAATCAAACAATTCAAAAAGCATGTGCATCACAAATCCATCGAAAATTTCTGATTTTCAAGAAAATTTGTTGCACATGCTTTTGTTTTGGGTATTGATACTGTTTGATTCTTACGCCGATTCGTACAAAAATAGAGGCTGTCGCTTGTGCAACAGCCCCTTGCTTGAAAAATGATTTTCAAAGTTTGAAAGCACTCTGAAAGACTTCACAGAGGACGCAAGCAGTGCGTCTGTCTATACAAACGCCTATTTTGCGCTGCAAAATGCTTGTTGGGAACACCCAAACCCTTGAACTGCATCCGGGGAATGCAGGCTGTGCGATGGCGCAAATGAAGAAAACACCATGTCTGAGTAAAGCGCAAAGACGAATCTTACAGTTCGTGATAGTAAGGACAGATATTTTCATAACTGCCATCTTTCATGCGGAAGCCTTTCGGAATCGTGCCCAGTTGGACAAAGCCCAGCCGCTCATAGAGGTGGCGGGCATGGACGTTGCTCTCCACAACGGCGTTGAATTGCAGCACCCCAAAGCCCAGTTCCCTCGCCATACGCAGACAATCCGACACCAGCTTTTCGCCAATGTGTTCTCCGCGGTGGTCAAAATCTACGACATAGCTTGCGTTGCAGATATGCCCACAGCGGCCAACATTATTCGGGTGCAAGATGTAAAGTCCTACAACACTTCCATCATCTTCCGCCACGCCGCAGTAGGACTGTACCGCAAAGAACTCCCGACCGGTTTCTACGGTCAGTGTTTCTTCCTGCGGAAATGCCACGCCATCTTCGACCACGCGATTCCAGATGGAAACCATGGCCGGAAGATCTTTTTCTTCATATTTCCGAACGATCATTTATGTCTGCCTCCAGACTTATACATTTTTCACGAGCAGTGCCTGATACGGTTTCAGTTCCACATCGGCCAGCCAGACAGAGGCTCCGCCTGCAGTCTGATACTCGCCGCCCAGCGCATCCAGACTGGCTCCTGCCGGGTATTCCGTAAAGTTGAACAGCCCCACCAGCGTTTCCTCGCCGCGCTTGCGCACCAGTGCCAGAACGCCGGGATTGTGGCTGTCCCAAGTCGTGACCCACGCATCCGGAGCAAAGCACTCATCTGCTCGCATTCTGCGCAGTTCTTCCATGCCCTGCCACAAGGCATTTTGCAGCGTACCTTTCCGGGTGCGCTGTTTTGCGTTCTCCCAGTTGAACTTGCTGCGGTGCAGATTGCGGCTGTCCTCTACACGGTCAGGGTCAGACTTGTAGTCCCAGCCGTTGAGCTGCGCAATTTCATCGCCGCAGTTCAGCATGGGGAAGCCCTGCAAGAAAGCCATCGCAGTATGCAGGAGCAAATCACGCTTGACTGCATAATCCAGCGCAATTTTGTCGTTTTTCTCAAGAGCTTGTTCCACACCGCACAGGCTGGCGGTGGTGCCGCAGCTGCGAGCATCGCCGGTGGCAGGGTCATAGTTGTACAGTTCGCCCTTTGCCCAGCTTCCGGGGAAGTTTCCCTCATAGAAGTGATACAGATATTCTTTATGTTTCTGCGGGTCAATGCCGAGCCGGTTTTCTACGGCTTCATCCAGGCCCCAGCCAATGTCATCGTGGCAGCGCAGATAGTTCACGAACCAGCAGTTCTTTGGCAGAGCGTGAAGGGCATCCAGCTGCGCTTTCAGCAGACGGGTATCCCGGCTGGCCAGTGCGCTCCACAGGTTGACCATAGTGGACACGTTGTAGAGCATATGGCACTCCGGCTTTTCGGATGTGCCAAAGTACACCGCCAACTCCTTGGGAGCCATGACCACTTCGCCTTTGAGGATGACAGCAGGGCAGACACATTCCAGCACCATACGGAGCATCCGCACGATGGTATGCACCTGCGGCAGATTGCGGCAGTTCGTGCCCAGCTGTTTCCAGATATAAGGCACAGCATCAATACGGAATACTTCCACGCCGAGGTTTGCGAGATGCAGGATGCTTTTTGTCATATCCACAAACACAGCCGGATTTGCATAGTTCAGATCCCACTGGTAGGTATGGAAGGTGGTCAGCACCCACTTGTGCATTTCTTCGCACCAACTGAAATTGCCGGGTGCGGTGTTGGGGAATACCTGCGGCACGGTCTGCTCGTACTGATCAGGAATCGTGCGGTCATCATAAACATGATAATATGCCTGATAGGTCTTGTCACCAGCTTTAGCTGCCATTGCCCAGCGGTGGGTGCTGGCGGTATGGTTCATGACAAAATCCAGACACAGGCTGATGCCAGCTTTCCGCAGTTCACGAGTCAGATTTTCCAAATCTTTGTTGGTGCCGAGAGCCGGGTCTACGGTATCAAAATCTTCCACCGCATAGCCGCCATCATTGTGCGGATGGGGCATTTGCAGCAGGGGCATCAGGTGCAGATAGGTCAATTTCTGCTCTTTGAGGTAAGGCAGTTTCTTTGCCAGTTCTTTCAGGTTTCCGGCAAAGAGGTCGGTATACATGGTCATGCCGAACATATTGCCGCGCTTGTACCACTCCGGGTCTGCGGTGCGGGCTTTGTCCAGTGCTTTCAGTTCTGCACTGCGGACAGTCCATGCCTGTTCCATTTCGGCTTCCAGCGTGTGAAGTGCAGCTCGGTCATGGTATAATAAACACTCTGTTTGGAATTTCCTACGGGGTTTAGATGTGAATAGAAGATTTTTAAGCTAAACACCTTTCTGGATACGCTCGATTATACATTCATGCTTCTTTGTGGTCTTATCATAATTGATGCCAACCAGTAGCAGATTTCCCTGATAGTCTTTCAAGGCATTCCCATAGTGCTTCTCTTTGATTTGAGCAAGCGCACCGGATGCGCTTTTGTCCCATTTCAGTTCGATCACCACGGCAGGTTTATCCAGATGCAGCTTACGGGGAATCATGCAAACATCTGCAAAGCCTTTTCCTGCTGGCAGTTCTTGCACCATCGTGTAGTATTCTCGTGCAAAGTAGAATGCCAGATTGATAGTGCAGCTCAACGAGTTTTCATCGTTGTATTGAAGAATCGACACTTCTTCGTGTGCCTTATCAATTCCGGCTGCAACAGCATCCGCATCCATCGCCCACAATGCTTCCAGTAATTTGTGCGATGCTTCTACGGAATCCATCACACCATGCCAGTTCATCGTGCTGATAGCATTGACGTACTCCTGTGAAACTTCCTTATTGGGAATCGTAACCGTTTCATTTGAACTGTTATAGGTCAGATAACCCAGATGCACCAGCAGCGTTAACACATCATCTTTGCTGGCAAAGGTCGTCATGTCATTGCTGAATGTGCCTGTATTGATTTTTATAGCTTCGCCTGCAAGCATTCGGACAACTGCATCCTGCAAGCCATCCATATCCATCTGGATATAGATTTTTAAGGCTTCATAAGTTTCGGTCTGGTTCCAATAGGTTCCAAATTTGTGCCGCAACATTGCCTCCACAACAGATTTAGGGCTGTACATGGAATAATGTTCATCCTCTGTCTGCCGATGGGCAATCAGGTCATAGCCATCATACCACGCTTTGGCTTCCTCAAAGTTCATCTGGTACTTTTCGCAGAGAGCTGCTACTTCCTGTTCGGTGAAGCCGAAATACTCCGCCAGTTCACCGGGGTCAGTCATGGAATACTCGGTGAACATATTCAGCGCAGAATGAGAGCCATACTTTTTGATGGGCAAAATACCCGTCATGTAGGCCAGTGCAACATAATCCTTATCCTTAAGCCATGCCCGCAGGAAATCCAGATACTTCTTTTGCGCATCCTGATCCTGCTGGTATTCCCGGAACAGGCAATCCCATTCGTCAATCAAAATCACAAAAGAACGCTTTGTTTTTGCGTAAATATCCTTCATGACCTGAATGAGATTGCTCTCATCCCGGAAGCGCACATCCTGAAAATGGTCGGTCAGGTCAAAGACCAGATATTTTCGCAGCATCGTCAGCATTTCATCCATGCTGTGTGTCATGCTGAGAAACTCCTGCATATTGACCTTAATAACATCATATTGGTTCAGGTGCTGCTGATAGGATGTCGCATGGCTGATTTTCAGGGAATCAAACAGCGGTGCAGAATCTTCACCACGGTCATAGTAGGCTGCCAGCATATCCGCTGCCATCGATTTGCCAAAACGCCGGGGACGGCTGACACAGATGAACTTCTGCCGGGTGTTCAAAACAGCATTGGTATTTTCAATTAAACCAGTTTTATCTACGTAGATTTCCGAGTTCAGACTTTCCTGAAAGCCTTTGTTGCCCGGATTCAAATAACTGCCCATGCTAAGGCCTCCTTATCTAATAGTCTGTTATTGTATCTATTATACCGAACTAGAGCACGCCAGACAACAGAAATTTTTTATAAATTGAAATTCCAAGAACACTTTATCCCTTCCGCTTCAAATCTTGCCTTATAGAATGGCCACGCCCACTTCGGCGCAACGCTGCTACCCCTGTCAGATATCTTTTGCAACCTGCGTTTGCCCACCCTTCGGTCAAGAACAGCAAGGGCATTGATGAAAGGCGAATTGGACTTTAAGTTAGATTCAATATCGGAGCTGAGGTATTCACCAAGCATCACCATGGCATCTTCCAGAAAAATTCTGCCCTGCTCCTGACGCTGGCAATTACGGATGTAGGAACAAATGAACCCAGCAGCGGTTCGGATACTGGTAGAGTTGACTTCAGCAGATCCGTTGGAAGAGTCTGCTTTGAGGTACTTCGTCATGATACTGCGGATTTCAGCTTCGGGCATATGGACACAATAGTGGGTTTCGTAGAATTGCCGTTCCACATCCGAGAAAGTCACGGCCAGATCATCCGGGTCTTGTGGGTCGAGAGCCGAACGGAAACCGTGGTAGCAGTCCCAGTAGATGTTGCCTTTGGCGCGTTCCGAGTCGATGTGTTCGCTGTTGGCAAGGTTGAAACTGCGGTCATTATGCTTGGGATTATAGGTGCCGTGGGTTCCGGCTCGTCCGTTGTGTCGTGTCAGTTTCAGATAGACATCCCTCCGTTTCAACATCTTGGCGGGGAGAACGCAGCAGCGAAGCTGCTGAATCTGCCGCCGTTTTGCGCCAGATAATACCCAGTAGGATATGACGCACAGCATCATATCACTGGGGCAAAGGGCTGCACCCTCTGCACTCCTGCACCGGGCAAGCTGACAGGCAAAGATTTGCGAATCCCTGCCATCAGCTCGTCCGGCTTTTTCAGTGGGCCATTTTGACCCACTGATTTTGTTACGGGTACGCTGGCGGTAGTCTTTCTGCCGACAGGCATTGCTGCAATATCTGGCATCCGCCCGAATCGGTAAGAACTGCTCGCCGCAGCAAGGGCAGGTGTAAGTCCCGCGTTCAACGCGCTTTTTAAGGCTTTTCCGTAGATTCAGCATCTTGTGGCCGCAGGTCTGGAAACTGCAATATTTGCGGTTTCGGGTCTGGGTGTAGATGATTTTGCGGCAGCATTCACACTGGATTCTGCGCACACTGGGGTCGCCATCAATGAAATATTCCATCAAGGTGTCCTGATTTTCGCGTTCCCATTGTTCTGTTGTCATAGGCATCCTCCTTTGGCTGTTACAGATATATGGCGGTTACCAAAATGGTAACCACCACTTTTACACAATAAAGCGTTACGATTGTCTGGTTGGTGATCAAAATGACCACCAACTAAAATCTGTGCGTTATGGCTGGGTGGTAAGTGGACAGCTTGTCCACTTACCACTTTTCACCGTGACTCGACAAAATGTCAAGTCGAGGTTAAGCGTAACACGGCCTAATTCAATGTGGACAAATTGTCTACATTGAATTGGGCTGCGACAGTGCACTCCATGTAGTCAAAATGGCTACATGGGATGAACCGTAACGCAGAAGGTTTTTCTGGTGAATGACGCTTTATGTCATTCACCACATCAACTGGCTATTTTGGCCAGTTGATATTGGGTGTGCCGTTCTCCCTGCATGGCTTTCCAGCCCCCTTTCGGCGGCGTTTTCCGGCTCTCCCTTGTAGGGGTCATGGCCGTGTATCCCATGCAGACGGTTCTTCTGTTCTCAAGGTGCGGTGCTGGACAGACAACAAAAAAGTCGCCACAAAACAGACCGGTCATGCCTTCGCTTTTTCGGAAGGCTTTTCCCAGTCGGTTATGTAGCGACTAAAAGTCAAAAAGTAAGTTATCCAGCCCCCGCAGGGTCTGAACGATAAGTAAAATATGTTATATTAAATTGTTGGAATAGATTACCATAAAATTCGTGCCATGTCAACAAGAACTTTTGAAAACATTCCACTTTCGGCAGAGTGCAAGAAGATGCTTCCGAAACTTTGGCAAAAAGATAGAGAGCTGGACAGTGCTAGCCCTCTTGACAAGGTGAAAAGTTGTTTTATGACGTGTTTTTCTTGTTTGTAGTGCTGTGTTTATCTACTCTGACTTGCAGAGCCTTTTTGATGGCCAGTGTTATTCCAACGCACATTGGGAAAAATGGTGTAAACGGTCCAGCCCAGAATAGGAAATATGCGGATGCAACAACAGAACACCAACTCCATCCAAAAGCGGCATAAAGCAGATAACCTCCCCACACGGGAGAATACATCACCAGAACCACACATAGCAACAGAACGAACGTACGCCAATCTTTGCATTCGTGCCAGATCCATTTGAAAAAATTCTTTCCTTTAGAAATCGGTTTCTTAAATCCCATACTGCTTATTTCCGCACGATTCCTCGATTTCTGATACTTTATTCTTCGCTCCTTGCAGATGTCCTTCCTTCAAGCCCCGGCAAAATGTAGGTATCGTAAATCAGAATCAGAATTGCTACACAAGGTACTGCAAGGAGAATGCCTATTACACCAAACATATTTCCGCCAACGATCACACCAATCAAAATCCACAGTCCGGAAACGCCCAAAGAATTACCGAATAGACGCGATTTGATAATATATCCATCGCAGAACTGCAATGCCAATGTAAAAATCACAAATATAAGGGCGTGCACAGGATTTACGATCAACAGCACAAATCCTCCGATGACAAGCCCAACCAGAGGCCCGAAGGTGGGCACGAGATTCGTTAAGGCGACTGCAAAAGAAATCAGGCCGACATATTGCATTCCTGCTATTGTCATAAATATAGCATTTGCACTTCCGACAATCAGGCTGTCGATTAGGTTGTATACGATATATCGGCTGCAAATCATGTTGCTTTTATGGAGAAAAACGCTTACACCATGATATCGTTCCTCACCAAATACTGCTTTCAAAAATCTTTTCGCACCCTTCTTCAAATTTTCTTTTTCGGACAGAAGATAAACCGAAAGGATCAATGCGATTCCCCACTGAAACAATCCTTTTCCTGTGCTGGTTGCAAGCGAAATCAGCTCTCCGGCGTTCTCGGAAATCAATTCAGACAAGTCTGAAAGAATCGTTTCAGAGGAAGCAACGAACCTGCTGATGTCAATAACGCGGTTGGAAATGCCGAAACTTTCCAGCATACTGCTGGCAGAAGCAACGTAACCATCCAGATTTTCAACAAATGTTTCAATGCTCTCTACCAACTGCGGCACCAGAATGGATACGGAAAAAACAAGGAAAATGAGCACAACACCAAACGCCAGTCCGTTTGACAGCAGCTTTCTCGTATGTTCTTTTTTGACATTTTTAAGCAATCCAAAGAACAAATTCGCCAGTGGATTTACCAGATAGGCAATCACACAACCCATGATCACTGTCTTGAAAAATCCGAAGAAGGTTTTGATGCCTGCCCAGATTCCTGCAAACCTCGACAGCAGGATATAAAGCACCACTCCGATGCAGATTGCCGCCGCCATTGGAAACCACGCGGCATCTCTGATTTTTCGCTGTTTCACGATCTGATCTCCTCACTCCAATTCGGTCTGTTCCAGCGTTTGACTGATTGTCGAAGATTCATACTCCTCATACAAATCCAGCGGAGCTGCCTGTGTCTGCCCAATCATGCTGATGACCATCACAACAACGAGAATACAGCCAAGGACGGCTTTTCCGGGCTTTGTATTCAGGAATTTCTTATTCTGATACCAGTGAGCCGTAACTCCGGAAATCACCACGACAACTGCGGCGAGAAGGGTCATCGGAAGAAAGGTCAGTCCGCTTTCCGGGAAAACCACACCTCCAAGAAGAATGCCCGTGACCCCGATCAGCGTCCACTGGATACAGTAGACCGTATTGATATTCTTGCTCATATCCCGGAGTGCCTTCACGAAAAAAGTATTCTGGAGTGGAAGCATGAAATAATCAAATCCGAAAATGCCCACAACAAGCATCAAGACCGCAATCGTGTCGATCGGGCCAAGAAAATAGTAGTAGCCGGTCTCGCCATACATACTAAAGGGGAATTTGAATCCATAAGCGAGGACCAGATATCCAAGGCCGACCACACCGCAGACAGTGGAAACTTTCTGATAAAACGCTTTTTTGTCGGCCAGATGTCGGAACAATTTTGCAAACAGATAACCGAATACGGGGAAGATGATCCAGTTCAGGAACGGGAAATAGGTCTGTGCATCTTCATTACCCCAAATATATCCGGTAAACTGGTCAATGTACATATTTCCGGTGGCAGTCCACTTGAGCAGGGCTCCTGCAACCGATGCAGCGGCGGCAATGATCAGCAGGGTAAGGTCATTCCATTTTAACTTCTTTGCCAATGCAAAGAACAGGAAGGCAAGACCCGCAAATTCCAGAATATCGACACCAAATAGGAAGGTAAACGTGTTCAGAAACAGCGTTTCTCCCGATAGCGCATAGCCGATCAGCAGCGGCAAAACATAGCGGAATACGTTCAGAACAAGGCCTATCATCAAAAGATCAATGCCGCGCTTTGCAAAATCTTTGGCACTTGTTTTTCTCCCATAACGCATTCCAATGCCCATACATACCATAAATACTGGTGCTGCAAAAGGGCCGCCAAGAAAGTTCTCTACGATTTCGTATCCGACACTGGTTCCGGAACTAAATGTTTCGGCGGTATGCACCCAAATCATGAAAAGAATGGCAAATCCTTTTGCAATGTCCAACTCAACCTGTCGCCCGGTATTGACCTCGTTATCGGAAAACACACCCTCTCCTAAAATCCTGTTTAATGTATTGATCGTTTTGCTCTTCATTCTTCACAACTCCTTGTCTTTATGATTTTTCTTTATAGTAGTCACCAGTATGATTGCAAGCACTGCACCGGCAGCACCGGAAAAGAAAGGCATCAGACATACACCATCCAACCCCATAGAAGGAACCAGAAGCGCAAGTCCAGCCAAAGGGAATACGAGCGTTCCTGTAATGGATGCGACAAAGGACCTTCCTGCTTGTCCCAAAGCAGTCAAAAACCCAGACAGGCAGCCATCCACCCAGTTTATCAGGTAAGAAAGCGCATAAAGCTTCATTGCATGGATACTGAGCGTCAGCAATTCTGTTTCGCCCGGTTTTACAAAGAAGGGGACAACAAATGCGCCAAAATGTCTCAAAACAAAGCATACCGCAACGGAAAGGACTACGGCGGCGGCAAGAACACGCTTTTCCAAAGCCCAAACCCGCTTAGAAAGTCCGGCTCCCTTGCAATAGCTTATCGCTGGTTGCATGGAATCGACCATTCCAAAAAGCATAGACGCAACAAGGCTTTCAACGTACATCACAACGGACATTGCAGCCACGGCAGTTGCCCCACCAATCGAAAACAGGACAATATTCAAAATAAAAGAGAAAATCGAGCCTGCAATGCTTGAAAAAAACTCGGAAGAACCATTCGCTGCAAGCCGGACAAACTGTTCAAAAGGAATCGTTCCTGCAACAAACTTCAATTCCAGCTTGTTCCGAACAAATGGATAAAATGCCATTACGGTGCCAACGGAGATGCTGATGCAGCTGGCAAGAGCTGCTGCCCAGATGCCTTGTCGTAAAACAACGATCAATACAAAATCCAGCACGATATTCAGCACGGCGGTCACAATATTCAGCGTCATGCTGTAGTTTTGCTTTCCGCAGATCCTCAGATAGTTGTCAACGGCAAAGAAAACAATAATAAGCGGAGCAAAAACAGCATATACCCGGATGTACTCAATACTGTACTGTAAAGCGTTTCCGTCTGCACCCATCAAGAGCAGCATCGGCTTGCAAAGGAAAAAGAATGCCAAGCCGATCAAAAAGGACATTCCCACAATGACCTTGACACATACACTGAAGGTCCGATTGGCCCAGTCCTGCTCTTTCCGCCCCAGTAGAGTTGCCAGTTGGACAGAAGAACCGGTTGCAATCAGTTCGGCAAGAGAAAATGCAATGGAAATCAGCGGCATTACAAGATTTACCGCAGCCAAAGCATCCGAACCAATGCAGCGTCCGACAAAAATTCCGTCAGCAATGGAATACAGGCCACTGAAAATCATACTCAGCGCAGCAGGAACTGCGCATTTGATCAGAAGTTTTGTTGGGGGTAAGGTTTCAAATATCGAATAATTTTGCTCCATGAACGATTGCTCTCCTTGTATTTCACAAGCTGGATTCTTCTGCCTTACGGGTGATCTCTCCTATTTTCACATCGAGTGCATTTGCATATTTCTGCAACAGCGGCAGCATCATATCCTGTTCTTCTTCGCTCAACATTCCAAAAGCATCCTCTTCGGCTTGTACAAGCGGCACCATGATTCTGGTGATCAGCTTTTTTCCGGCTTTGGACAGGTGAATGTACTTTTTCTTCTTATTGCCTGTCTGACAAGTCAATTCAATCAGACCCTTTTTTTCCATGTTCTTGATGGCCGTGTGAACGGTCTGTAGGCTGCAATGCCAGTCGCGGCAAATATCGCTCTGCAAATATTCACCATCATGTTCAAACAGTGAGTATAAAATACAGAGTTCTGTATCGGTAACACCGAAAGCGTTTGCATACTGATAGTAAATGTTATCGATTTGATCGCACACCTGATTGACGATTTCTAACTTTTTGCTCATAATCTATCCCCCACAAATCAAAATACTCCGAAATCGCAGAATAGTATACTACGGTTTCGGAGTATTTACAAGCGCGCTCACTGAAATTCACAAATGGTTTACATCTGACGAGATTTTCAGCAGAGGTGATTTTTTGCTGTACCTGTTTCAATCTTCTAGGGTGTATCTGAAAACAGGATTCAGATGTGCAAAATGCTGAAAGAGATAC
>ERZ808240.1531-NODE-1531-length-28203-cov-8.155428_pt1 | contig 28203 bp, 26 predicted proteins | sample MGYA00521084_ERZ808240 | MGnify/ENA primary metagenome ERZ808240 (study PRJEB31516, sample SAMN03275571) | gut metagenome | biome: mammalia-associated habitat; material: feces | host: Papio cynocephalus | place: Kenya | collected 2012-08-06 ... | reverse complement strand
ATTCATTTATATAAATAATTTTGAACACCTACTTATCAATTAATTTTGAATACCTACTTAAAGAATAGGCTATGCAAATAGAGTATGAGGCGGCTTTTTTTGTGGCTTTAATTGCGTAGTTTAGGGTTGTTTATATGTCTTGTGGCGTCGCGTTGAGTCTTCTTTTCAAAGCTCTTTTGCAATGCTTCAGTGAGGTCTACTCCCGTTTGATTGGCAAGGCAAACTAACACCCACAATATGTCTGCCATCTCTTCGGAAAGGTCGGATGTTTCGCCTTTCTTAAACGATTGGTCGCCATATTTGCGTGCTATAACACGTGCCAATTCGCCTACTTCTTCGGTTAGACAAGCCATATTGGTAAGTTCGCTAAAATAGCGAACGCCATAAGTGTGTATCCACTGGTCTACCAGTTTTTGCACTTCGGCAAGTGTAGGCGAGTGTTGTTGCTCGTTGTTCATGTGATGAAATGAGTTTAAAATCGTGATGAGAGAGCTTGCCTCTTTGTCATGTTTATTCCTTGTTGTGCGTGTCCATACAGATGGTTACAGGACCATCGTTGAGCAATTCTACTTTCATGTCGGCCCCAAATTCGCCCGTGCCGATAGCCTTTCCTAATGCTTGGCTGAGTGTTTGGCAAAAGTAGTTGTAAAGGGGTATGGCATGTTCGTGCTTAGATGCTCGGATGTATGAAGGTCGGTTGCCTTTCTTGTAAGAGGCCATAAGTGTGAATTGGCTAACTACAAGAATATTGCCCTCAATATCCTGTATACTACGATTCATAACGCCCTCTTCGTCGTCGAATACCCTTAGGCCAATAATCTTGCGACAGAGCCAATCGGCATCTTCGTTCGTATCAATATCTTCAATGCCAACAAGGATAAGATATCCTTGCTGAATAGCAGATTTTACTTTGTTATTGATGGTAACAGATGCATGCTGCACCCTTTGTATAACAACTCTCATGCAGTGGTTGTGTTATAGTAATGGCAAGGCATTTATCCCTTGCTTCTGAATGTTTTGTAATAGTACTTTCGCAAAGGTACGTTTATTTATTAGTTTGCGTGTAGATTGTTGAATATTTTTTCTCCTCGCACGTTCCCAAGGGTAGCTTGTAGTTTATTAAGCGTGGCCTCTTTAATGCCTTTCACGCTCTTAAATTGCTTTAGAAGCAGTTGTTTGGTGGCTGGTCCTACGCCAGGAATGTTGTCGAGCTCGGATGCAACTTGACGCTTAGAACGTTTGTCGCGATGAAAGGATATGGCAAAGCGGTGCACCTCGTCTTGCATGTAAGTGAGCGTACGGAACAATTGGCTCTCGGGTTTAACACCTATTACGGCTGGTGGAAACCCGTAGAGCATTTCGCGAGTGCGGTGACGGTTGTCCTTTGCCAAACCAGCTATGGGTATTTGTAGTCCCAATTCGTCTTCTACCACCTCGCGTATCATTTCCATTTGTCCACGTCCACCATCGGCAATGATAAGGTCGGGAAGAGGCTTTCCCTCGTTCTTTAAGCGTGTGTATCTACGGCTCACCACTTCTTTCATTGAGGCATAGTCATCGGGACCTACAACAGTCTTTATGTTGTATTTACGATATTCTTTCTTTGCAGGTTTAAGTTTCTCAAATACTACGCAAGCAGCCACAGCATCGTCGCCACTGATGTTAGAGTTATCAAAGAGTTCGATGTGTAGGGGCAATTTAGGCAATCCAAGGTCGGTTTGTATCTCTTTCATCAATCTTGTTTGCTTCTGCTCAGGGTTTAACTTCTCAGCTTGCTTAAGTCTGTCAAACTTATATTGCTTAACATTGAGTTTTGATAAATCGAGCAATTTCTTTTTATCACCCTTTTGAGGAATGGTCTGTTCTACCATTGTGTCGGGCAAATCAACGCGGAATGGCACTACAATCTCTTTAGAATGGCTTGCATAACGTTCTCTCATCTCAATAATACCAAGCGTAAGCAGTTCTTCGTCGGTCTCGTCGAGTTTCTTTTTATACTCAAAGGTGAAAGCTTGATTAATACAGCCGTTTTTTACGTGTAGATAGTTGATATATGCCAACTTTTCTTCGCTTTCAATGTTAAACACATCGATGTTGTGCAGTACATTAGATACAACTTCGCTTTTAGCCCGATAGTTCTCTATAAGATCGTATCGTCTTTTAATCTCTTGTGCCTCTTCAAAGCGCAATTCTTCTGCCAAAGTAATCATCTTTTGTCGCATGGCTTTGGCCACTTCGGTAGTATTCCCTTTGAGTATTTCCTTGCATGCTTCAATAGATTGCATATAGTCCTCATGGCTCTGTTTGCCCACACAAGGCGCTTTGCATTTGTGTATATGGTAGTCAAGACATACATCATACTTGCCCGTTTCAACGCCTTCTTTTGTCATAGGTGTGTGGCATGGCCGTGGCTGATAAAGCTCTCTACAAAGGTCGAGCAAGGCATAAAGTGTAGGAACGTGGCTATACGGACCAAAGTAAATGGCACCACGTTTGCCCCGTTGTCGTGTTTTGAAAATACGTGGCAAATATTCTGTTGTAATGGCAATAGAAGGGTAGGTTTTATCGTCTTTGAGCAGCACATTGTAGTGCGGCTTGTATCTTTTAATAAGATTGTTTTCGAGCAGAAGAGCGTCCTCCTCGGTCTTTACCACCACGTATCGTATGTCGCGAATATGCGTAACGAGCAAACGCGTTTTGCGCGTCTGCTGTTCTTTATTAAAGTATGATGAAACCCTACGTTTAAGGTTTTTGGCCTTTCCAACGTAGATAATAGTACCCGAATCATCCAAATATTGATAGCATCCGGGTGACTCGGGTAGATTGTTTACTATGCCTTTGATATAATCGTTCATAGGCTTAAAAAATAGTTATAATGTCGTGTGCATTGCTCTTAATAAGTAAATCCTGTGCTTTGCAGCGTTGGATGTAAAACAGCAAAAAATATTATTAAAGAAGAGCAATTTAGCTGAAATAATAACTTATTCTTTAATGGTCAATAGCGTTGTAATGTCGAGATTTTTTCCTAAGAATTTACGTCCTTCAAGTCCTTCCATTTGCAACTCTATAATAAAATTAATATACGTTTTCTTTGGGCCAAAGGCTTGAACTAAATCGTATACAGCTTGCATCGAACCACCTGTTGCAAGCAAATCGTCGTGGATAAGTACCACGTCGTTGGGACTGATAGAGTCGGTATGAATTTCAATGGTGTCGTATCCATATTCCTTAAGATAGGTTGCTTTGCGTGTTTCGGCAGGAAGTTTACCTGGTTTACGCGCCATTACGAAACCTGCACCAAGTTTTTCTGCAATGATTGCTCCCATAACAAAGCCTCGGCTCTCAATGCCCACAACCTTGGTTATGCCTTTGTCCTTGTATAAACGCACAAGTTCGTTGGTCATCTCTTCGATGCAATCGTGATTTTTGAAGAGCGTACTGACGTCTTTGAAATGGATGCCAGGCTTGGGGAAGTCTGGAATGGTTCGCAGGTTGTTTAATAACAATTCTTTATTCATAAAATTCTGATAATTATATACTTTAGTGGCGTTTGTTTCACGTGGAACACGAGATAAAATGCGATAGAATGGCCCATTTTTGCCGTTCTATGCGCATTTCTGTGTTTGTGGTTAAAGTTTTACTTTAAGAGATGATAGATGACGTGTTATCGTCCCATTAAGACAAGCAAAACGCTGATGTCGCTTGGCGATACACCTGGTATTCGCTCTGCTTGTGCAAGTGTTTCGGGGTCGATAGCTGTGAGCTTTTGCCGGGCTTCTGTGCTGAGCTGCGTGATGCTGTTATAGTCGAAATGACCACGTATTTTAATGTTCTCAAGTCGTTGCATTTTATCGGCTAAGGCGCGTTCACGTTGTATATAACCGTGGTATTTCATTTCGATTTCTGCCGCTTCTATCGTTTCTTCAGCATCGCTTGTAATGCTTGAAAGAAAGTCTCTGAACTCTTCATGGTGCTCAGCCAAGATAGCCACCGAAAGTTGCGGACGATTGATTAAATCGTAAAGTTTGCATCCACGCTGCAATGGTTCTGTGCCCAAGTCTTTTATCCATTCGTTTGCATCGGCAGGTTTAATTGACGTTTGCTTACAATAGTTGATGATGTGCTGAATGTTTTCTTTTTTCACGTTAAAACGTTCGGTACGCTCTTGAGTGGCTAAACCAAACTTTTCAGCGTAAGGTGTTAGTCGGATATCGGCATTGTCTTGGCGCAACAAAATTCGGTATTCAGCGCGCGAGGTAAACATTCGGTAGGGCTCGTCAACCCCCTTTGTAACCAAGTCGTCGATGAGCACACCAATGTAAGCTTCGTCGCGATGCAGAACAAAAGGCTCACTGCCTGCGCACTTCAATGCTGCGTTGATACCAGCTATAAGACCTTGCCCGCCAGCCTCTTCGTAGCCCGTAGTTCCATTAACTTGCCCGGCAAAGAAAAGGCCATCAACAGCCTTCGTCTCGAGCGAATGGTGCAGTTGAGTAGGGTCGAAGAAATCGTACTCAATGGCATACCCTGGACGGTAAACCACGATGTCGCGGAAGCAAGGTATCTGCTTTAAAGCTTCAATTTGAATGTTCATTGGAAGACTTGAAGAGAAGCCATTCAAGTAAAGTTCGTTTGTGTCGATACCCTCGGGCTCAAGGAAAAGAGGGTGGTGATCGCGGTCGGGAAACGTTACAAGCTTCGTTTCGATGCTTGGGCAGTAGCGTGGTCCTATGCTCTTAATCTGTCCATTATAAAGAGGTGAGTCGGCCAGTCCCGAGCGCAACACCTCGTGTACTCGTGCGTTGGTGTTGGTAGTCCAGCAGGGTAGTTGTGGCAGTGGACGCATGGGGCTGATGTACGAAAAGCGGTGGTAATCGTTTTCGCCAGGTTGCAGTTCCATCTCATCGAGGTGAACAGAACGTTTGTCAATACGTACTGGTGTGCCCGTTTTCATGCGTGCAGAGCGTATGCCCAAGTTGTTGATGCTCTCTGTAAGAAAGTTTGCTGCGGGTTCAGCGCATCGTCCGCCCGTTACTTGCTTACGGCCAATGTGCATTAATCCGCGCAGAAATGTACCAGCTGTTACCACCACTGCGCGAGCCATGATGGTGGCTCCCCAAATGGTGCGAATGCCACACACACACCCATTCTCAGTGAGTATTTCTGTAGCCTCGTCTTGCCAGATGTTAAGGTTAGCAGTGTTTTCGAGTCTATATCGCCATTCGCGTATAAAGCGGGCGCGGTCGCATTGAGCGCGCGGACTCCACATGGCTGGACCTTTTGAACGGTTCAGCATTCTGAACTGAATAGCCGTGGCATCAGTAACCTCGCCCATTTGTCCACCCAAAGCATCAATCTCTCTCACAATTTGTCCCTTAGCGATGCCACCCACTGCAGGGTTGCAGCTCATTTGGGCTATTTTGTTCATGTCCATTGTTACCAAGCAGGTTTTTGCTCCCATGCGTGCAGCAGCACTGGCAGCCTCACATCCAGCGTGACCCGAACCGATAACAACCACGTCATAATGAAATACAGTGTCCATAGATATGCGTAAGTGCTTAAGGCTTGCAAAAAATGATTGAGCATAGTTTGTGCCACAACCACATTGCGTAAGCCAACCTCTTAATATGTTTTTATGCTACAAATTTACAAGTTTTTGTTTGTATCACCTACTTAATAGATACATAATAAGTCCATACAAACCATAGAGTAGGTGAGTAGAAGAAAAAATAAGGAAAGAAACCAAGCACAGTGCTAACAAAATGCGTCAGATTTCATTACCTTTGTTGTTTTCAAACCCCACTTCAATCCAAACGAGCAAGAGAACGAGTAGCGTGTGCGCCCCTCCCTGTTCAAGTAAAGCAACAACAAGCAAGTAGCTATGGAATATCTCGTACACTATGTGTGGCAACATCGCATTTATGGTGCATTGCCCTTATTTACTACCGATGGGCAAGCAGTTGAGGTTATTGACCCAGGCGTTCATAACCTGCTGAATGCTGGTCCCGACTTTTTCAATGCAAAGGTAAAACTTGATGGCATGTTGTGGGCGGGCAATGTAGAGATACACGAACGCTCGTCCGATTGGTATCGGCATCATCATGAGCAAGATGCTGCCTACAACAATGTGGTGTTGCATGTGGTGGCAGAGGTAGACGAGGAGCGAATTTATACGCAAGATGGCAAACAACTTCCACAGTTGCAACTCTCGGTGCCTGCCTCGTTAAGAAGCAGATATGAGCAACTACAAAACGAAGAAACCTATCCACCTTGTTATCGTATCATTCCGCACGTACCCTTAATGACGGTGCATGCTTGGATGAACCGCCTAACGGTGGAGCGATTAGAAGCCAAAACAAGCAGATTGCGCAACTACCTTATGCGCACAGATGGCGATTGGGAACGTGCCTTCTTTATAGCCTTAGCGCGTAACTTTGGTTTTGGCGTAAATTCGCAAACTTTTGAGCAATGGGCGTTTACCATACACCCGCAGCAAATAGGCAAACATCGCGACGATATATTTCAGGTAGAAGCTTTTTTTCTTGGGCAAGCCGGCTTGCTCAGTGATAGTTTAGTTCCGCCCGAACGCCGCGATAGCTACTATATGCGTATGAAGACAGAATATGCCTTCTTAAGAAATAAATTCAATCTTCAGCCGCTCAACCCCAAGTTATGGCGTTTTGGCCGATTACGCCCTCAAAACTTTCCGCATGTGCGCCTTTCGCAGTTGGCACGCCTGTTTTCGGAGCGAAAGGTAGACTTTTCGCGTGTGCTCGAAACCCAAACCATCGACGACTTACGCAACCTTTTCAGAGTGGGAGTTACCGACTATTGGCGCACGCATTATGCCTTTGGCGAAGAGAGCAAAGAGGCCGAAAAACGTTTGCAAAGCTCGTCGCTCAACCTGCTAATTATCAACACCGTGTCGCCCACACTCTTTGCTTATGCTCGCGAACAGATGGATGAGGACATGGCAGAACGATCGTTTGATTTGCTCGAAAAACTGCCTGCTGAGCGCAACTATATCACGCGTAGTTGGGAGCGTGCAGGGCTCACGGTGGCACATGCTGCCGACAGCCAAGCACTCATACAGTTGCGCCAGGCTTATTGCGATGCCAAGGATTGCTTGCGCTGTCGCTTTGGGGCTGAGTATTTAAGAGCAAAAGTTGAGTAGGAAATAAAAATCACGATTTCGTCACACTCCATTATACAATAAAATTATCACTATAGTAATGCAATACGTCTTTGAACTCCCCTTTAAAGTGCGCGATTACGAATGCGATTTACAGGGCATCGTAAACAACGCCAATTATCAGCACTACACCGAACACACTCGCCATGAGTTTTTGCGTTCGCGCGGTGTAAGTTTTGCCGAACTTCACGAACGCGGTATCGATGCTGTGGTAGCCTCCATGCAACTGCGCTTTAAGGTGCCTTTGCGCAGTGGCGACGAGTTTGTGTCGAAGTTAGCATTAAAAAAAGAGGGCATTAAGTATGTATTTGTGCAAGACATTTACCGTTTGCCCGACATGAAACCAGCATTCAAGTCTACGGTCGAGGCCGTGTGTGTGGTCAATGGCAAGTTGAGCAATTGTGAAGAGTTAGACAAAATATGCTACTAACAAATTTCATAGCCTCACCCTTAATCCTTAAATGATAATAAGCTATGCCCAGTCGCGAAGAAACCGAAGAAATAATCTCCACACTCACCCTTACTCGGCTACAAGGCCTTACGCAGTCGCAGGCTTTGGCGCTTGTTCAGTATTATGGTAGTGCCACGCAAGCTTTGGCCGACAAGCAGTCGCCCGAACCGCATTGGGCTGCGCTATTGCGCAACACCTCGGCCGTAAGCATGGCACGCGATAGTGCCTTGGCAGAGTACGACTATTGCCAGCAACACCACATCCAAGTACTGCCCGTAACTAGTGTCGACTACCCAACGTTGTTGCAGAGCGACGAAGTGACCGACCGCCCATTACAGTTGTTTTATCGTGGTACGGGCAGTCTTAATCGGCGCCATATCATCAGTGTAGTAGGCACACGCCAAATAACCGAGTATGGCAAGCAGTTGTGTGTAGACCTAATGCGCGAACTTTCGCAGCTCTTGCCCGATGTGCTTATAGTGAGCGGGTTGGCCTATGGTGTAGACATCCATGCCCATCGTGCAGCATTGACCAATGGCCTTGACACGGTGGCTGTGTTGGCACACGGATTAGACCGCATCTACCCACGTATGCACCGCGACACAGCATTAGAGATGATGCAACATGGCGGACTATTAACAGAATACTTTACGCACACCAATCCCGATAAGGGCAACTTTGTTAGGCGCAACCGCATAGTAGCAGGCATCTCAACCGCCACACTTGTTGTTGAAAGTGCCAATCGTGGCGGGTCGCTCATCACAGCTACGCTGGCCAATAGCTATGGTCGCGAGGTACTTGCAGTGCCAGGCAGAGCCACCGACGAGTGTTCGGCAGGGTGTAACCAACTGATTTTTGAAAACAAAGCCACCCTTGTCACCACGGCGCAAAACATTGTAGATACCTTAGGATGGAAGTCGGCCATAGCCTCTAAGCAACCTGTACAGCCATCGCTATTTCCGCTCTTTACGCCCGAGCAAGAACAATTACTTGCTACAATGAAAACCGCCGACGAGTTTACGCTCGACCAACTTGTTTCGCTCACAAGGCTCTCCGTGTCGCACCTCACAGATATGCTCTTCGACCTTGAGGATGCTGCTGCCGTAAAGCGCATGCCTGGCAATCGTTATAGGCTATGCAAGTAGGGGCAGAGCATAAGCGCATGCCTTGCAAAAATGGCATGCATGCGTAATGTTGTACCCTAAGCATAGGTATGCTTCTGTTTATACTTACGTATTTAGTTGGCGTATCACGCCCGTGATACGCTCGTATCACGTCCACGATACGCTCGTATCACGCCCATGATACGCTCGTATCACGGCCGTGATACGCCAACTAAATATGCATGTTCGGGTAGTAGCATGCGTAGATAAGCCTTGTAGAATACGTTTTTATAGCAATATAACTATATGATTATCAATGACTTTCATACTCATAATCTGTTGGCAAAGAACGCTATAATCAATGTGCCCAAAGAGTGGTTGCTCAGTCCCGAAAAGTTTGTTCCACAGCCCGAAGCCGTTTATTCGGTGGGCATACACCCTTGGTGGACCCTCGACGAGGCAGCTACTGCCCACATGCTAAAGGCTATGCCGCAACTGCTAAATCATCGCCAAGTGGTGGCAGTGGGCGAGTGTGGCATAGACCGTTTGCAAGGAGCCGATATTGAAGAACAGATAAACGTGTTTACTCAACAAGTGTACATGGCAGAGCAGTTTGGCATGCCCATCACCCTCCATATAGTGCGAGCATTCGACCTCTTGTTGCGCCTTCATAAGCAGTTACGCCCCACCACCCAGTGGACGGTGCATGGCTTTAGAGGCAAACCTGCACTTGCAGCCCAACTGCTCAATGCAGGTATCGACCTTAGTTTTGGAGCCAAACGTAATGCTGAAAGTTGGGCGCTAACGCCAACCAACAGAAGACATCTTGAAACCGATAGTGAATAATTATAAGTAATATGCAAAAATATTAGCATAAAATGTGATATAACGCTTTGTTTGTATTAAATAATGTAATATATTTGCAATGAAAACAATAGATATGCAAATAACTATGAATGTTTGTTGCATAAAGTTGATACAATAAATACTTGCTGTGAGAGAAGTTGCACGGAGGTGTGAATACAATGTTGGTTAATAAATACTCACCGCATGATGTGTACCAACCTTGACGACCTTGGGTAAAACACATATATAAGTTATAGGTATAAGGTAATGATTATTTAAAAAAGGAATAATGATTGTTTTAAGACAAAAAGAGCGGAGTCAGGCGAGATATCCTCTCTTTTTTTTGCGCTGTAAACGCGCATAAAATGTGTAAACCTCAATAATTTTACATAAAGAAATACGCTGTGGCACATAAGAAAAGCCAAAAGCACGTTTTACCACCACTTTTTTCGTAACTTTGCACTTATTAATAATTACTCAAAAACATTCTCACATACGATGAATTTTGTAGACGAACTAAAGTGGCGCGGCATGCTTCATCAGATGATGCCAGGCACAGAAGAACTTCTTGAAAAAGGCATGACCACAGCATACGTAGGTATTGACCCAACAGCCGATTCATTACACATCGGACACTTGTGCTCAGTGATGATGCTCCGCCATTTTCAACACGCCGGACACAAGCCTTTAGCGCTTGTAGGTGGTGCCACAGGTATGATTGGCGACCCTTCGGGCAAGAGTGCAGAGCGTAACCTATTGACCGAAGAGACGCTCCGCCACAACGTGGCTTGCATTAAAAAGCAATTGTCGCACTTCCTTGACTTTGACTCTGATGCACCTAATGCAGCAGAACTCGTTAATAACTACGACTGGATGAAGGACTTTAGCTTCTTAGACTTTGCTCGCGACATTGGTAAGCACATCACCGTAAACTACATGATGGCTAAGGATAGCGTGAAAAAACGTTTGAATGGCGAAGCACGCGATGGCTTGTCGTTCACTGAATTTACCTACCAATTGTTGCAAGGCTACGATTTCCTTCACCTATACGAAACGAAGAATTGTAAGTTGCAAATGGGTGGTTCGGACCAATGGGGCAATATCACTACTGGTACAGAACTCATTCGTCGCACCTTAGGAGCTGAGGCTGATGCATACGCACTTACTTGTCCGCTCATCACTAAGGCCGATGGCAAGAAGTTTGGCAAGACGGAGCAGGGCAACGTATGGCTCGATCGTCGTTATACCACACCTTATAAGTTCTATCAGTTCTGGCTCAATGTAGGCGACGAAGAAGCCGAACGCTACATCAAGATATTCACCTCGTTGCCTCACGAAGAAATCGATGCACTTATCGCTGCTCATCGTGCCGACCCAGGCCAACGCATCTTGCAGAAGAAGCTTGGCGAAGAGGTTACTTGCATGGTACACAGCCGCGAGGACTACGAGATGGCTCTCGAAGCATCCAACATCCTATTTGGCAAGGCTACAAAGGATAGCTTGCTCAAACTTGACGAGGATACTTTCTTAAGCGTGTTCGATGGCGTGCCTCACTTTGAGGTGTCGAAAGACCAAGCTCTTGGTGCAAAGGCTGTAGACCTCTTTGCCGAAGCAACCAAGTGTTTTGCCTCAAAAGGCGAAATGCGTAAGCTTACACAAGGTGGTGGCGTGAGCCTTAACAAGGAAAAGCTTGCAGCCTTCGACCAAGTGATTTCGGCCGATGACCTCATTGATGGTAAGTACCTATTGGTGCAACGTGGCAAGAAAAACTACTTCCTCATCACAGTGAAATAAGAGGCTTTTGTTTATAAAAAATATAAGCAGGTATTCAAAATTAATTTATACAATCATGTCCTATATTAATTGACATAATTTTGAACACCTAATTAAAAGCGTAACGCTTTTCTCCTCACCTTTGCTATGCTTTATGGCATGAGGTGAGTGAGAAAAGCGTTACGCTTTTGTGTTTATGCTGTCTGTAAGCGCTTTATTTGGGTGCAACCGAACAATCTATCGCAATCATAGCGAAGAAAGGCTCTTACGCAAAATAATGCGGCTCTCTGGGCCCATATTAAATAAGAGGTCTACAATGCTGAGGTTGGGCAAGAAGCCTGTGCGTGTAGCAAACACTTGATAGTAGGCAGTAGGGCGAAAAGCGCTGTCTGCATTGAGTGGCTTTTTGGGGCTGATAACGTTGCGCAAATCTGTACCCATAGCATCGTTGGGCACAACGTAGTCGTTGCTCACGATAATGTTCTTTTGCAGCGACAAGAGGTCTAACACGGTGTGGAGTAGCGCCTCGTTAAAATCAACAAGATACTTGTATTTCCTTTCATAAAAGCCTTTAAAATCGTCGGCATAGTATTCAAAGTATGGGCTACTTTCGTATGCCGATACCAAAGCCGTCCAGTGCAAGTGCTGCCAATTGCCGTGGTCTGAAATCATGATGTCGCGTGTGGGCGTGTGCGATGCTTCAGAGCGAATAATAGGCAATGTAAGCGCTTGTGGTCCCATAGGAGTGGCTATATAGCAGCGGTTGCGATAAGTTTGTTTTACATAATGTTCGCCTCTATCTTCTATAACTTGTGTGGCGGCATAGAGATGAGCATAATACTGAATAGGGGCTAAATAGGATGTGCTTGTTATCAAAACAAATAGAAGTTTTTAGAAAAAGAAAAGGGGAGAGGAAAGAGAAAGAGTAACAACGTTAGAATTTCTTGACAACCTTGCCTATGAGTGCATCATGTGGAACCATCAGAAACTCATTTTGCGCAATTTCTACCCAATAATAATCGCGTTGCATACGTACCTGTTGTAGGGTTTGCCCGTCGAGTTGCAGCAGTCCTTGGTGCGTAATCTTTAGGTGCTTACATGCCTCGAAGTGCGACATGATGTATGCCAACAATCGCAGATTAAAGGGGGTTATCCTCACGCTGTGGTTCTTGCTGGGGATGGTTATAGGCTGTGCGTCAGGACTTGTTTTGCCAGGTAAAATGCGTTGCTCAATAGGGTCGATCCAAACATTTTCGTTGGGCAAGGCTACGCATTTACCGCTCAGAACAACCATTTTGTTGCTCCCACTGGTGTCGATAGTGAACACCACTTCGTCGCCTTTTTGAGGGCTGCAATATCCCCACCGATGGTATCCCCAAAACTGTTCGCCAGGTGTGCGCAATCCGTACGAAACAAGGCTCACAAAAGCCTTTTGCTTATGTGGCAACGAAACGATTGACAGCAAAAAGAAACGCACTATGACAAAGAGAAATAAGACGATGAGAAAAGGCCTTATTCCTCCCAACAATCTCTTATGCTTGGTGAGAGATTGCGCATAACCTTGATGTTTCCACTTAAAGGATATTTTCATAGCGTATTTAAGTTGCCGTTAATAGTTGATGGTTTCAGCAGCTTTATATGTTGTATAAAAGGGGTGGGGAATAGGTGGATATTCCCCACTTGTTTACCCTTGTTCTTACTTAATGTCCCAAACCCGTTTGAACACTCTTTCCCAACGTACATGGCCGTCAAACCATCCATAATCGGGGTTGAGCGAGAGCCAAATAAAGAGAGGTTTGCCCACAATGTGGTCTTCAGGAACAAAGCCCCAGAAGCGAGAATCGGCGCTATTGTCGCGGTTGTCGCCCATCATCCAATAGTAATCAAACTTAAATGTATAGCTGTTTGAGGGCTTGTTGTTGATGTATATTTGTCCGTTTCGAACCTCAAGTTTGTTGCCTTCGTACACACGGATGGGACGCTCATAAATGGGTAGATTGTTGAGATTGAGCTTGAGTGTGGCACCTTTTTTAGGTATCCATACGGGACCATAATTGGCTGTGGTCCAATCCTTTACCATGTTTTGAGGGTAGAGCCAACTTGCTTCGGCAATGGCTGGCTTTATGGAGCTTACGTAGTTGGTTTGCTTGGTAAGTGCCGCTTTAACCTTACGCGTAAGGGGCATCCACACGGTGTTGCCGTTGCGTGTAGTGTAAAGGTCTTCGTCGGTAATGCCGAGTTCTTTTTTCAATTCAATAGGAAGGTCTTGCTTAAATGTTACCTCGTAAGCATATTGTGAGTTCTCTGGTTCACGATTGGGTTTGCCGTCAAGGTAAATGACATTGTTGCGTATTTGCAACGTCTGTCCTGGTAAGCCTACGCAACGTTTCACATAGTTCTCTCGGCGGTCGGTGGGGCGTGCCACAATGTCGCCAAACTGCTCAGGCTGCGAGCGCATATAAGCCACACCAGCTGCATAAACCTTCTTAAAGAAAGCTTGCTGCTCGTCGTAGCTCATAGAGTGGCTGAGCGATGCTGAGGCAGGAACAACTTGTTCGCCAGGCACGTTAGTTTGAGTGCCAAGCATCTGATCGCCAATTTGGTATGCCAAACGATAGTAGTCTTGGTTTTGCTGATTAAGGGCTACGGTATCGCCTGCAGGGTAGTTAAATACCACAATATCGTTGAGCTGTACATGCCCCAATCCTTTTACGCGGCGGTAGTCCCAATGCGGCCATGTGCTATAACTGCGGCAGTTGAACACAGGCAGAGTGTGCTGTGTGAGCGGCATAGAAAGAGGAGTTTGCGGTATGCGTGGGCCGTAAGAGAGTTTTGATACCAACAGATAATCGCCTGTAAGCAATGTTTTCTCGAGCGATGAAGAAGGTATAACAAAGTTCTGAAAAAAGAATTGGTTGAGAAAGTAAATGGCTACCAGGGCAAACACAATAGCGTCTACCCATCCCATGACGAAGCGTGTAGCTGGAGCAACTGCAGGGCTACGCCACCATCCCCAATTGATTTTTCGTGATACATAAAGGTCGTAGATAAAGGGAACAACAATGAGTCCCCACCATGAACCAACCCAATAAAGAAAGGCCAAATAAAGCACCATGACTATCGAAAACATCACCCATGATGGCTTTCGTTTATTGGCTTTTTTATTGTCTGTTGAATTTGAATATACAAAGTATTTGTTTGCTGACATAAGGTGTCTGTATGAGAATGTATAGGTATGAAAACGGGTGTTGTGTAGCTATTTAAAAATAGCTGATATGCATAGGCAAATTGTGCTGCAATGAAGCATATCTCCTTATGTTTTTTATAAATAGCACCAACAAACCATTTTGTTTTACTCTTAGAATTTAAAGAGATCGTCAGTAGACAACAATCCTTGGTGAGTAGCTGTAAATTCAGCTGCCAATACTGCGCCTAAAGCAAAGCCTTCGCGGTTGTGTGCTGAATGAGTAATTTGTATCATGTCGGCAGGCGAATCGTAGGTAATAGTGTGAATGCCTGGCACTTCGCCCTCGCGAATAGCGTCGATACGCAATAAATCCTTGGGCTGATTTTTGCTGCCAGAGATAGTTCCGTCTGCATTGTGAACTTCACCCTTCACCCAACCAGTTTTGCGGTCAAGTTCGTTGCACACTTGCTCGGCAAGGGTAATAGCTGTGCCACTTGGTGCGTCGAGTTTATGAATGTGGTGGGTTTCAACCTCGCTCACATCGTAAGTGGGATAAGCATTCATGATGCGCGCCAAATACTTATTGACGGCAGAGAAAATGGCTACTCCCAATGAAAAGTTAGAGGCCCAAAACAGCGTATTGCCCTCTTTGCATGCCTTGCGCACGTCGGCCTCGTGTTCTTTGAGCCATCCTGTACTACCGCTTACCACCTTAACACCTTGTTTCCAAGCGCGTAGATAGTTGCCATAAGCTGCTGTGGGATTGGTAAATTCAATGGCAACGTCTGCACTGCGAAAGGCGTCGCTATCAAAGTCTTGCATATTGTTGATGTCGATGATGCTAACGATTTCATGACCGCGTTGCAATGCTATTTGTTCAATCATGTGGCCCATTTTACCGTAGCCGATAAGTGCTAATTTCATGTCTTATATGTGTTTTGTATGTTATTCTAATTTGCAAAAATAATGTTTTATGTTGATATTCACAAATCTTGTCAAACGTTCTTATGCTTGATGGTAAAGGCATTTTTATATAAAACAAAAAAGCCGATTTCAAATGCTGAAATCGGCTTTTGGGTTTACTATTGCATGGGGTTATGCGTTTTCTTGTAGGGCTGCAGCACGAATGAGCGGACGTGTGCTTTCCATGATACTGAAAAGCTGGTCAATAGTTTCAGCACGCAACATGTCGATGCGTGTTTGCCTAAAGTTGGGTATGCCCTTAAAGATAGGTGTGGCTGCAAGATGGCGACGAATGTGCAGTATGCCTCTGTACTCATCAATTCTCTCAACACTTTGACGCACCTGCTCTTTTAGTACATCAAGCTTCCAATCAACGCTCATTGAGGGGTAATCGCTAGGTATTACATTGTCTATGTCGTGGTTGTTGTCAAGGTGCAAAGCGTCGTGAATTTCTTTAAAAATCCAAGGCCGTCCAAAGGTGGCACGTCCTACCATCACAGCATCTACTCCGTATTTCTCAAAGTTTTCAATGGCTTTTTGAGCAGAGGTAATATCTCCATTGCCAATGATTGGAATGTGCATGCGTGGGTTCTTTTTAACCTCGCCAATGAGGGTCCAATCAGCATCGCCATTGTACATTTGTGCCCTGGTTCGTCCGTGAATGGTAAGGGCTTTGATGCCACAATCTTGCAACTGCTCTGCCAATGGCACTATAATTTTATGGTCGGCATCCCACCCCAGTCGGGTTTTGGCAGTAACAGGCACATTTACTGCCTCTACTACGGCACGTGTTATCTCAAGCATACGAGGCACATCTTGCAACAATCCGGCTCCAGCACCTTTGCCTGCAACTTTCTTTACAGGGCAACCAAAGTTGATATCTAACACATCGGGGTGTGCACGTTCAACTACAATTTGAGCTGCATCGCGTACTGCTATTGGGTCTTTGCCATAAATCTGTATAGCCACAGGTCGTTCGGCATCGCACACAGTGAGTTTGTCTAAACTCTTATTGACCATGCGCACCAAAGCGTCTGCTGCTACAAACTCAGAATAAACCATTGAGGCACCAAGTTGCCGGCATAGCAAGCGGAAACCTATGTCGGTAACATCCTCCATTGGGGCTAACAACACGGGACGTGGACCGAGGTCTAAATTGCCTATTTTCATTGTTCTTATTTAGCTGTGTTGGGTAGTGTTTTAGTTTTTGTTTCTGTGGAGTATTGTTTTAAACTATACGTTAATAACAAAGCTCCTACAAGTATAAAGATAATGCTAAAGCACATGTTGGCTTCGGGTATATTGGGCAGACAAGCAAGAATCATTGCAAGGGTATTGTTGATAATATGGGCAGGCAAGCATAGGCGCAAATCGCCTGTACGCAAATACATCATACCAAGGGCGAAGCCTATGATTAAGGCTGCTGCACCTTGTGCAAGGTTTCCATGCACAATACCAAACAAAAGAGCGGTGATAAAGGCCGACAACCAACCAGCCACTTTAAGCCGATAGAGCGAGCGCAAAATGCCTACTCTAAACGTTAATTCTTCGGCAAGCGGGCCTATGATGCACATAAGTAACCAGCATAGCGGATTGCTTTTCATTTGCAAAAATAGGTTGGTGGTTCCATCGTCAGAAAGGCCAAAGTGCTCTATGATGCCCGAAGTGCCAATGGCAAGTAAAAGGGTTGAGGCAATAGCAAAAATTGTGTGCTGACGGCTGATATGCCGTGTTGTAAGTTCTCTTTTAATGGGTTTAAACTTGAATATGCTACTTATCTCAGGGGTCTCCACACTGCGTAGGCGCACAGGCTTTTCAACTTTGTAGAACCACCACCACAGACCAAATGCCAATAAACCTTCGCCAATAAGCATCGTTATGCCTAAGGTGACGGGCTGTATGCTAAGTTGTTCAAGGGGTAGTCCACTACCTATTTTATCAATATTAGAAAACAATAATGTTGCTGCTCCACATATAAGCTGAACGGCAATAAATAGGATAAAAACACTAATAGCGGTTATCATTCTTCAACATTTTCAGAGAGCATCTTTCTAACAGTAAGCTCGTCAATAGTTAGCTGTTTCTTAAGTTCTTCGGCACTCGCAAAACGATGCTCATCGCGTACTCTGCGATAGAAACGAATTTGCATGTGCTTGCCGTAAAGGTCGTTAGCATTGCAGTCAAGCAAGTGTGTCTCTATGGTTTGGTCGTTGCCATTGTTCATTGTTGGTCGCCAACCAATATTGAGCATTCCCATATAGTTGAAACCATCAATACAAGCTTTAACTGCGTAAACACCTCTGCCCGGAATAAGTTGTTCATCACAGTCGGGCTGTAGGTTTGCGGTGGGAAATCCAATTTCCGAACCCATGTGATGCCCTTTCACAATTGTTCCTTCAAGCATGTAGGGGCGTCCAAGGCAAGCTCTTGCCATTTCAACATTGCCTCCTATCAAGAACCTTCTGGTGGCTGATGAGCTTATTTGCAATTCATTTTCCTCAAACTTACGTTCTTTGATAACTTCTATACCAATCTCTTTTCCTTGCTTAACATAGTCTTTATAACCAGACGAGAGGTCAGAACCAAAGTGGTGGTCGTAGCCCACTATTAAACAACGAACATGGAGTTGCTTATACAGAACAATCGACATAAACTCAGCCGATGTAAGCATAGACATTTCGTGGTTGAAATGCAACATTACGCAGCCATCAATGTTTGTTTGTCGCAAAAGTTCAAGTTTTTGTTCGTTTGTAGTGAGTAGTTCGGGCCAATAAGGAACTTGCGAAAGTGCAAGGCGCGGATGCTCTTCAAAGGATATGACAATAGGCTGCAAGCCGCGTTTAAGAGCCTCACGCTTTACTTGCTCTATTAAAAATTGGTGTCCTTTGTGTACACCATCAAAAAAGCCAATAGCTGCACAGAAGCCTTGTTCGGGCTTTATGTTATGATTAAATGCATGGAAGGTGTAATTTGCCATAGTCATCAAAATATTTAAGCCATTCGCCGCCAGCAGGAGCTATATAGGCTTGTAGCCCACAACTGCGAGCAGCCTGGCAGTTTACCTCACTATCATCAAAGAATATAATATCGTTGGCAGGTACGTTAAGTTCGACAACAACTTTCTCAAACAATTCGGGAGCAGGCTTCTCTATACCTTCTCTGCACGAGAGAAAAATATGATCGAAAAAGTCTGTTACCTCCTTGCCTTTATACTTAAAAAAGATGTTTTTAGCCATATCCCAATGCACCTCATTTGTGTTGCTAAGTAGGTTTATAGAATAATGCTGCTTAGCTTTTAAAAGCATTTCAAGCCGTTCGTGCGGAACACTTACTAAAAAACTTTGCCATGCCTTTATTATTTGGTCATCGCTTGCAGTAGGGCAGTTGCAAAGTATGCGTAGTTCTTTACAAAAGTCGCTAATGCTAATGCGCCCTTGTTCAAGTAGAGAGAATATGCCACTTTGTTTGTAATCGCCAAGAAAGCCACTGATGTCAATGCCAATATGCGCAAAGGATTGTAGCACTCGTTTGCGGTCAAGGTCTACAAGCACTCCTCCAAAGTCGAAGAGCAGAACGGGATTATGCTTCATTGTTGTTGCTGACAATTTTATAGAGTTTGTCGCTTGGGCGCACCTTTTCAGTTACTGGTATAGCTACGCGCATACCCTTGGTGGCTTTTTCAACAGGCCCATTGTCGCCATGGATGTCGGTTGCTGTAAGATAGAGAGCCCCCGTTGTAGGACCCACAATGAGCAGTTTGTCACCTCGTTGAAATTCGCCAGCTTCGATTAAGAACTCGCCTACGCCAAGTTTTGAAAAATACTTTTGTCCTTTGCCAATATATTGTTTCTTTTCGGTTGCTGCAGAGCCATATACATTGCTCCATTCGCCGAGCTTTTGTCCAAGATAGTATCCATCCCAGAACCCGCGGTTGAACACAGTCTTTAAGCGTTCGGTCCATTGTTCTACTTTCTCTTTACAGAATGTGCCATTTTCAACAGCAGCAATGGCCTCTTTGTAACAAGATACTACGGTGTATACATATTCAGCGCTACGAGCACGACCTTCTATCTTGAACACACGAACACCCGCTTGCATCATTTTATCAATAAAGCCGATGGTCTTTAAGTCTTTGGGACTCATGATGTATTTGTTGTCTACATCCAATTCTATACCCGTTTCGCGGTCGCGCACGGTGTAGCTACGTCGGCACACTTGCATGCATTGTCCACGATTGGCAGAGCGGCCAAGATTATCGAGCGAAAGGTAGCATTTTCCGCTAACAGCCATGCACAAGGCACCGTGGCAGAACATTTCAATGCGTATGAGATTGCCCGATGGTCCACAAATATGCTCCTTCTCAATGGCTTCATGAATGTGTGCCACTTGTTCTATGTTGAGTTCGCGAGCAAGCACAGCAACATCGGCAAATTGAGCATAGAAACGTAGTGCCTCTACGTTTGAGATGTTCAGTTGGGTAGAAAGGTGCACTTCTTGCCCTATGCGGTTGCAATAGGTCATTACTGCCACATCGCACGCAATGATGGCTGATATGCCAGCTTCGTGTGCAGCATCGCAGATGTGGTGCATAAGTTCAATGTCTTCATCGTAAATAATGGTGTTTACGGTGAGATATGATTTCACACCATGTTCGTTGCATTGTGAGGCGATGTCTCGTAGGTCGTCAATTGTAAACTTGCTTGCACTATGTGCGCGCATGTTTAATGCTTCGATGCCAAAATATATAGAGTCTGCTCCAGCTTTTAGGGCTGCGGCAAGGCTTTCGCGCGAGCCCACAGGGGCCATTATTTCATATTGTTTCATATTGTGGATAATATGTGCTATAGAATGATATATCGTTCGTAAGTGTGGTGATGATAGTATTAAGCAATGACAGTGCCTTCGTTGCTTCCTATTTTGTCTGCTCGAGTAATGATAACACGACTTACGCCTGCAGATACAGCTGCCAGCGAGTTTTCAATTTTAGGCAACATGCCGCCTGATACGATGCCATCGGCTTTAAGTTGCTCAAAGCTGCTGTGGCTTATTGAAGTGATAACGCTACTTTCGTCATCGGGATTTGTGAGTACCCCTGCATGTTCAAAGCAGTATACAAGGGTTACATCAAAGTCGTTGGCAAGGGCTTTTGCCGTTTCTGCAGCGATAGTATCAGCGTTGGTGTTGAGCATGTGTCCCTCTCCATCGTGCGTAAGAGGTGCCAATATAGGCGTGATGCCCATATTGAGTAGTTGTTCAAGCTTAGAAGCGTTCACAAGGTCTACATCGCCTACATAGCCATAGTCTATGCCGTTTTTAAGGGGGCGTTTATGCGAATGAATAACGTTCATGTCGGCGCCTGTAAGTCCTAAAGCATTCACGCCACAGCTTTGCAGTTTAGCCACTAAATTTTTGTTTACAAGTCCGCCATATACCATTGTAACCACTTGCAGCATGGCCTCGTCGGTGATGCGTCTGCCTTCAACCATGTGCGTTTCAATGTTTAGTTGATTGGCAATTTGAGTGGCAGTACGTCCGCCTCCATGAACCAAAATTTTGTTTCCTTTAAGAGCACTAAAGTCTTGTAGCAGGCGGTTGAGTGTTTCGGGTGTTTCAACTATTTTGCCACCTACTTTTACTATTGTGAGTTGCTGTTTCATACTGCAAAGATACTAACTTATGTGTGGTTATAAACGTGTGTATTTGTTAAATGTTAAAAGGGGGTGGTTCTAAAAAATGCTTTTAGAACCACCCTCTGTCTATCTAAAAGAATATGCCCTCGTTGATGAGGCGTCGGATAGCGTCAGGGTCTTTGTTGGGGCAAATCATGAGTGTGTTGCCTTGTTGTGCTACGATAAAGCCATCGAGCCCTGCTATAACAGCTTTCATGTTGTCTGGTAGCCTTACCATGCAGTTTTGAGTACCAGAGAACAATACTTTAGAGCCACCGCTCACAGCGTTACCATCAACGTCTGTGTGCGACACTTCGTGCAACTCAGTCCAGCATCCCACGTCTGCCCATCCAAAATCGCACGCTTGCACCACTACGTTGTCGCTATGTTCGAGTACAAGCAAGTCTACGCTTTTAGGCATTCCTTCGGGGATGCAAGAGCGGGCATAGTCTACTTCTTCAGCCAGGGTGATGGTTTGCTGAGCCACCTCTTTCACGGGGCGGTCGGCCTTGTTGGATAGGTGAGCGAGTAGGGTGCCCATTGTGCTTCCTTTCCACATAAAGATGCCTGTGTTCCACAGAAACTCGCCACTGTCCATAAACATTTGAGCATAGTTTGTTTCGGGTTTTTCGCTAAACGATTGCACCTTGTATAGGTCCTTGCTCACTTCGACGCCCATCTGTATGTAGCCGTAGGCAGTGTTAGGGTGTGTGGGTTTTACGCCCATAGCCAATAGGCAGTTGTTAGTGTCTACATAGTTAAGTCCTTTGAGTATTTGCTCTTTAAAGCGGCCAAAGTGTTGTACAATTTGGTCGGCAGGCGATACAATTACGTTGGCGTTTTCATTGTCGAGAACGGCATGCCATGTGCCCCAAACGGCAGCAGGTGCAGTGTTTAGTTGCACGGGTTCGGGCAGTATGTTTTTTATATCAACTTCGGGCAGCTGTTGGCGCACCAAGGGCACATAGTTTTGGAATGTTGATATAAAAATATGGTCGGTTGGAATGAACTGTGCAAAGCGGTCAAACGTTTGTTGCAAGAGTGTTCTTCCTGTTCCAAAAAAGTCAATAAATTGTTTGGGATGTTCCTTTTTGCTGGCGGGCCACAAGCGTCTGCCGTTGCCTCCAGCCAAAATGATGCAGTAGTTGTTATTGTTTGTTTCCATCATTTAAGGATGTTGTTTGAGCGTTAGTACATAGTGTGTGTTATGCCAAATGATAGGTGGTGAATGCATCAAAAGCACATCATCTGCTTAATGGAAATGGGGTTAACACGTTGCTAAGATAATGATTTTTTTGTACTATTGCTTGTTTTTGTGTTTTTAAAAATTCTAAAAAGTACTTTTAGAATGTTCATACAGAAAAAAGGCACACATGCTTAAGATATGAAAACGAGTTGTTTGCATCAAGGGGGCTCACCTACAGACAAGATAATGTCTATGTGTGTGCCCCCTTGGTGTTGATAGTTGTTTTAGGGTACGGGGTCATATCCGCTTCCTCCCCATGGATGACAGCGCAAAATTCGCCTAATTGCCAAATATAGTCCCTTTATCGGCCCGTGCTTCTTTAGTGCTTCTACAGCATATTGCGAGCATGTTGGTGTGAACCTACAACTGGGTGGAGTGAGCGGCGATATAAACTTTTGGTAAAAGCGTATAGGCAGAATAAGCAAGCGGGTTAGCAAGTTCATGAGGGATGTGTATTTTAAAGATGCAACGAAGTTATATTTGCAAGCATGGGCTTACAATTCGTGCTGAACTTTGTCGGCAATTCTTTGTAGTGCGCTACGCATGCGTGTGCTTACAATGTCTGATTTGATGGGCTTATTTGATAGCCATATAAACGCTATGTGCACAGCTTTGTCGGTTGGTAGAGCGTTGAGTAAAATGCTTTTTTGCAGTCGGTAGGCTTCGCGCAACTGCCTTTTGGCCCTATTTCGGTCTACTGCATGCTTAAAATGCTTTTTAGACACACTGAGCAATATTTTGGCTTGTGGTCCTTTGCCGTTGTAGTCTATCAGTCGGAACGTGGCTCGCAGAGGAAACATGCTCATAGATGAGCATCCAGCGCTAAAAAGCACTTCGATTTCGGATTTCAAGCACAAGTGTTCGCATTTTCTAAAGGTGAAGCGTTCCATATAGATAGGTGTTAAAAGAGTGATAGCCCCATCTTGCATGTTGCGTGGAGATGAGGTTTTAAAATGCAAAAGGTAAAAGTCTGTAGTATGGTGTTTACTATCAACTTTTACCTTCTCTGTATGTTTTGTGGTTGAGAAAGAACGCGTGTTTGTATTATTTGTTCTTCTCTAAGTACATTTCAATAGCGGCCGTCATAGAGCGTGCTTGAGGTGTAGGAGCAAAGAGGTCACAACGCAATCCTGATTCCTCAATAGCCTCTTTTGTCACATTGCCAAAGCATGCCAACTTTACTTCTCCTTGCTTAAAGTTGGGGAAGTTTTCAAGTAGCGATTTTACTCCAGCAGGTGTAAAGAGCACAATCATGTCAAAGTCAAATGGTTGGTCTTTGGGGTACTCGTCTGTTACGGTACGATACATCACGCATTCGGTATGCTTAAGCTTCTTGTCGTTGAGCAAGCGTGCTATATTATCGTCGTGAACATCTGATAGAGGCACCAAGTAGTTTTCGGTTTTGTGTTTAGCCATCACTGTTACGAGCTCAGGCCAACGTCCAGTGCTACCAAAGAATACCTTTCTTTTGCGGTACTGAATGTATTTCTGAATGTATAGGGCAATAGCTTCAGAAAGAGCAAAGTACTTCATTTCTTCTGATAGCGTGATGCGGAGTTCCTTGCATAGAGTAAAGAAATAGTCAACCGAATGGCGTGATGTGAAAACAATCGCTGTATGGTCAAGTATTTGCACTTTCTGTTGGCGGAATTCGCGTGCTGATAAGCCTTCTACTTTGATGAAAGGATGGAATGTAAATGCCACATCTTCTTTCTTTTCGATGTCGAAGTAGGGCGACTTTTCGGAAGTGGGTTTCGGCTGTGAAACAAGTATCTTCTTAATCATGATTGCCTTTCAGCTTAATGGGCAGCTATTCATTAAAGTGTAGGATAATGATAATCTAACGTAGATTTTAGTATCACTAACTTTAAAGCTGTCATAGGTTGCGTCTTATGTTGTTAGTTAATTGTAAGTAAAAAGTTGTTTGCGTAAATTAATGCGCGGAAAAGAATGAAAATCGGTACGATTTCAAGGGTGCAAAAGTACAAAAAAAGATGCACAAAGGCGAATGTGTAGTTGAAAAATATGTGGTGGCACTTGTAAAACAGCAGTATCTTGTCGGCTATTACGATACAGGCAAAACAGATGGCTGTGTTTTGGTAATTAAAGTCGAAGTATACTACTAAAAGTGCTAATGGTAGCAAGGCTATGCCCATGCCCAACACGCACAGTAGGTATGATTCGTTCCACTGTTCATTCTTTTTGCGGTCGAAGAATATGTTGTTTACAAAGTTGTATATGGCTATTTTCAGTGCAAAGTATAAGCAGCATATTCCCATCGACACGCCCAACACTTTGTAGGGCGATAGTTGGTTGAACACCTCTGTTTGGAACTCTTGTGTATGGTCAAAAAAGAGTATTGCCAGCAAGAAGCAAGTTTGAAAGATAAGGAACACCTGCCCGCGCAGTTCGGTCTGTGTACGTTCGGAGAATAGGTTCTCACGTTGTCGATACAAGAAGAAGTTTTTTATTTGCTCGTGCAGGTAATGCCTTGAGAGTGATACAACCCATACCATCAAGAAGAAACTTACCATTAGGATAATGGTTACGATGTCGTCTGTGCGAAATTGGTAGGGAACAGGGTCGCCAGCCATGCCTGTGGGCTTTACGCCTACAAAGGTAGAGTCGGTGATGTGTGTAATGCTGTCGAGCTCTTGGGCAAATTTGCCTTTCTCTGTGTGTATAAGTCCCTGCTGCCAATAGTCGTTGTTGAGCAGTTGCGGCTTCATTTGCAAGGGTTGCCCTGGAGCAAGAGGCTTCATTTCCTTGGGGTTGGGCGGTATGGTGTCTGCAGCTTGATTAGCAAGTGGTTTTTTGCGCAGTTTGCGCATAGGTTGTGCTTGCTCTTGTGACTCGTTCTCAGCCTTTTCAGCAGTGCTTATAGAGTCGGTTACGGCACACGCAGTTGCGGCACAACCATGTGTGTCAGTCGAGCCCATGACAGGTGTGCTTATAGAGGTTATGAAATAGAATGTTCGTGCCATAAGTAGAGGTGAATGGTTGGTTGTAAGTAGGTGTTCAAAATTATTATATGAATGAATCTTTTTATTTTCACATTTGAAGCACTTTCTGTGGCGCATCTTAAATGTTTGCTTTCAGTCACATAGCCCGCTATGCTCCTTCAAACAAACCTTTAAGCTTCATCCCCATAAAGCATTTTAAATATAAAAATAATTATAATCACCTACTTAAAGCGTGTCGAAGCATTACATAGCTGCAAATTTGCGCACCGATGTGTCCCATAAGGGGGTGGTAAGAGCAAGGCTTATAGCCTCGTCGGGGGTATGTGCCACATGCCATATTGCTGCATGTTGTTTGCGCATAAAATGCTCGTCAATGGCATGTTGCAGTTGTTCGAGCAATGGGTTGTAATATCCATCGGTGTTGAGTATGATGATGGGTTTTAGGTATAGCCCCAATTGCTTCCATGTGATGATTTCGAGTAGCTCTTCAAGAGTTCCCACACCTCCAGCCAGGGCAATGCAAGCATCGCTCATTTGTGCCATTTTTTCTTTGCGTTGGTGCATGTCTTGTGTAACGATGAGTTGCGACATGCCTTTGTGTTGCCAGCCTTGTTCTATCATAAATTGGGGTATAATGCCAATGGCTTTGCCCCCTTGCTCTATGCAGGCGTCAGCACAAGCACCCATTAGCCCCGTGCGTCCGGCACCATTGATGAGGGTGTGATGATTAATGGCAATAAGGCGGCCCAGGTCTTGAGCCGCCTTAATGTATGTTGTAGGAACTTGTCCGCTCGAAGCACTATATACGGTGATATTCATTTTGTACGATGATAAAATCGTTTAGTTACTGATTTTGCGGAGCAAAGTTAGTTATTTCTTTCGTTAGGGTGGCTCCTGAAACAATTGTTTTTTGGGCTATCCTTACGAAAAGGTGCGAATGTAGCTTTATAGCTTAAAAGCCTCTTTGATGGTGTCTACCATGTTAAGTTTTTCCCAAGTAAAGAGTTCCACCTCAAGTTGCTTGTCGGGCTGTCCGGGCGATCTAAAGGTTTTAGTCTTTGTTTCGGGCTGGCGTCCCATGTGGCCGTAGCTTGCAGTTTCTTCGTAGATAGGCTGACGAAGTTTTAGGCTACGCTCTATGGCTGCAGGGCGAAGGTCGAATAGCTGTCCGATGATTTGAGCTATCTCGCCGTCGGTTTGCTTTACGTGGCTACGTCCGTAAGTATCTACGTAGATAGATATAGGTTCGGGCTTGCCAATAGCATAGCTCAACTGCACGAGCATTTCGTCGGCCACACCAGCAGCCACCATGTTTTTAGCAATATGTCGTGCTGCATAGGCAGCCGAGCGGTCTACCTTTGAGGGGTCTTTGCCCGAGAATGCTCCACCACCATGTGCGCCTTTGCCACCATAAGTATCAACGATTATCTTACGTCCTGTAAGTCCGGTGTCGCCGTGAGGACCGCCAATAACAAATTTGCCAGTAGGGTTTACGTAGTACTTAATTTCGCCCTTGTGAAAGAGAGCTTTGATTTCGGGGGTATTCACGCGCTCGTCTATAACGCGTGGTATAACGATTTCTTCAACGTCTTTCTTTATGCGTTCAAGCATTTGACGGTCGGCTTCGTCTTGCGAGCCGGCTTCTTCGGCGCTGATAAACTCATCGTGCTGTGTGCTTACCACAATGGTGTCGATGCGTTGTGCCACGTTGTTGTCGCTATACTCCACTGTCACCTGGCTTTTTGAGTCAGGGCGCAAATAAGTCATCACTTTTCCCTCGCGACGTATCTCGCTCAGTACGTACACAATGTCGTGTGCAAGCGATAGGGGCAGGGGCATATAGGTGTCGGTTTCGTTGTTGGCATAACCAAACATCATGCCTTGGTCGCCAGCGCCTTGTGCCATGGGGTCGGCATTGTCTTTGCGGTCTACACCGCGGTTAATGTCGGCGCTCTGTTCGTGGATGGCGCTAAGAATACCGCAGCTTTCGGCCTCAAACTTATATTCGGCTTTGGTGTAACCAATGCGTGCAATGGTGCGGCGCACCACGTCTTGTAGGTCTACGTATGCTTCAGATTTTACTTCTCCAGCCACAACCACTTGTCCGGTGGTTACGAGCGTTTCGCAAGCTACTTTAGAGTTGCTGTCGTAAGCAAGCAACTGGTCAAGCACGGCATCAGATATTTGGTCTGCTACCTTGTCGGGGTGTCCTTCCGACACCGATTCGGATGTAAATAAGTATGCCATTTTAATGAAAATGTATAGTTGTAAATATTTTTCTTTTTATAACGCAAAACAGCCTATTTCGCATTTCCGAAATAGGCTGTTTTGTATATCTTTTGCGTTTCGTTCACCATGCTCACATAGTCATCACTTGGCAGGTGTACACGAGTTTTAGCATTATTTTAAAGAGGTTGCAAGCAGCCAAATCTTTCCTCTGTGGTGCGTACTAAGCGTTAGTTCGTTTTGTATTGATAGTAGGGACGAACGGGCTCGAACCGATGACCTCTGCAATGTGACTGCAGCGCTCTAAACCAACTGGGCTACGCCCCTAACGCTCATTTGCGACTGCAAAGTTACGCTTTGCCTTTATAAATGCAAAGTTTTTAAGAGCATTTTTCTTACTTTTTGTTCTTGCGGGTGTGTATGCTGTGGTTTGATGCGTTTTATTGTGCCGACAAGTGTATGCTTGTAGCCTCACGAAGCGGTGCTCATTGCTTATGGATGGGCTTAAAGTTTGCTCATCTCGGTCGTGATGAATGCTCATCTCGGTCGTAATGAATGTTCATCTCGGTCGTAATGAATGCTCA